>TARA_R110002110_G_scaffold68294_3_pt1 | contig 12277 bp, 14 predicted proteins | sample TARA_R110002110 | Tara Oceans TARA_R110002110 (sample SAMEA4397330) | marine metagenome | biome: Polar Biome; feature: [SRF] surface water layer (ENVO:00010504); material: water (ENVO:00002006), including particulate matter (ENVO:01000060) such as... | depth 5 m
CGACCGGAACACTCTGCTCGAAGAGCGTGAGAAGGTTCGCGCGCTTGACGGTGCCTGTGGTCTGGGACGCATCTCACCCGCTGAGCGTGAGGACTACTGGCAGGTTTGCCAGACCCTGGGCGAGGAGAAGGCCAACCGCATCTTTGCAGCGGGCCGCTTGCCGGTCAGCCGCGAGACGGTTGACGCCGACGCGCCCGAGGCTCTGAGCGTTGCCGGGTCCATTGAAGCCGAGGTGACAGCCCTGGCAGAGAAGATCCACAGCGACACCAACCTCTCAGAGGCTGCTGCGTACTCGCAGGCCATGTCTTCTGTACTTGCTGACCCCACCAAGCTCGCGGCCTACGAAGCCGAGAGCCTTGACTCGTAGGAGCGCACCATGAGCACACCCTTTAATCCCACCCTGGTAGTCACTCGTAAGTGCAACTCGGATATCTCTTCCTCTCCCTATTGCCTTGTAAAGGCTGTAGGAGACGACGACATTGACATTCCGAGCGAGGGCCAACTTGTCATTGGTGCCCTCACCAACGATGTCGCCAAGGGAACCGCTTCCGCGCCCGTGAGCGTTGCTGTCCAGATGGGCGGCATGATCAAGGTGCAGGTTGATGGATCTGGAGTCACCGCAGGAACTCTCTGCATGGCCGATGCTTCTGGCAACGCGAAGACCGTCGCTACCGGCAAGTATGCCTTCGGCATCGCTCTTGAGACTCACGCCGCTGGCGACATCGGCGCTTTCTTGTTCGCACCTAGTTTTTACGAGGAAGGCTAGCCTCGCGGCCTAGCTTAGGAGATTTGACAGATGACTAATATTCAAGGACTCGTAAACGACCGGATGCTAGAGCGCTACACGCGCCTCCTGGGTCCGTCACTTGGTAGCTTCATCGCGGATTCGATTCTGCCCAGCGTGGACTGCTCAACGAAGACCGGCAGCTTCTATGACATTGACGGCGGATTTGCTTCGGCGTCTCCCGGTCACGATCTGATCATCGCTGATGGTCAGGACGCGCCCCTTCAGATCAGCACTTCGGTGAGCAAGGTCACTGGCTGGGATCTGGATGTCAACGGGCTCGGCGTGAAGATGAACAAGTCTTCTGCTGAGTATGCCAAGGGCAACGGTCTGGATCTCCGCAAGGCTAACGCCGCTGTGCTGGCTCGCCAGTGCATGATCCACCGTGAGCGAGTTGCTGCCAGTCTGGTCTTCAATACCACCACCTTCGCTAGCTATACTGCCGCACTCTCTGGCTCTGACCAGTGGAGCAACGCAGCAAGCGATCCAATCGCCAAGGCGCAAGACGCCCGCGACACGATCATCCAGAACAGCGGAGTTGCTCCCAACACCGCGATCATGGGCTACGAGGTCTATAAAAATCTGAGATCTCACCCGTTAATTCTCGAATGGTCTAGCAGAACTGCCAACACGGTAGGCATCCTCACCAACGAGGACCTCGCCAGAGCGCTCGACGTGGAGACTATCTATGTCGGTAAGGCAGTTGCGAACTCGGCCTATGAGGGCCAGACGGAATCCAACGCCTTTATCTGGGGCAAGTTTTGCTTGTTCGCACACATCCAAGAGAGCCCTGCTGCCATGACTCCTCAGAGTTGCTTGCAGCGGTTCCGCATGGCTGGCAGCACTGACGGAGCGATCCGACGCTGGGAGCCGACCCCATACGTTGAGCAAATCGACATGCTCTGGAACGACCAGTTTGCCGTCCCAGGTGCCAAGCTCGGCTACCTGTACAGCACCGTCGTAGCATAGGAGACTGACATGGCTGAGACACTTCTCTTTCAGGGCGTAGCGGTCAATCCGGCTAACGGTCTGCGCGTGCGCCTCGGTCACAACGTCGAGACGCTCGCAGGAGCCAAGACGCTGGTGCCTCAAGATGCACAGTTTCAAATGTTAGATCCTGACGGATCTCACCGTAACGTTGACTTGCCTGCTGAAGAAGCGAGTCAGGGGTTGTTCTTTATCATCAAGAACACCGCAGGCGGCGCGGAGAATCTCGTGGTGCGGAACGACGCAGCAGCTACCAAGGAAACCATTGCCCAAGGCAAATGGGGAATCTTTGTGTGCAACGGTACCTCATGGGAAACTATGGGCGTCCTGAGTCACGCATAACCCCTGACAAGTAGGAGCGCCCCTATGAGTTACGAAGTTGCAGAGGGTCAAGAGTTAATCCACAGCGGCAAGCGGTACAAAGCCGGGGCAATAGCCCCAGCGGGCTGCGATGCTGCTAGCCTTTGCGCTGTTGGCGTACTGGTTCAGGTTCGCAAAGCAATGCCAGCAGCGCGACCTGACCCTGAGCCAGTGCCCAGCAGCCAACGCCCAGGCTTTGATCCGTCAGACCCTGCCACGATCAAGAACGTCACCGTGAAGACGATGCCCTCGGCCCTCGCTGGCGTTGACGACGTGGAGGCACTCAAGGCAATGCATGCAGTTGAGTCGCGCAAGGGAGCCAAGGACGCAATCGAAGAGCGCCTTGGTGAACTAGAGGCATCAGCGTGAAGCTCAAAGCCCTGTGCAAATTGTCGCGAGAGGGCGGCACACTCGCCCCTGGTGACGAGTTTGACGAGCCCAGCGAGTACAGCGCCCGCAAGCTGGTAGAGCGCGGCTATGCGGCTCCCGTGGCCCCTGCAAAGAAGGCGAAGAAAAAGGCCAAGGCTGACGAAGAGTAAAGAGGTTAAGCCGTGGCATATAATGCAGACATAGCCACAGCGACTTCAATGGCTCCCCAGCTTGGCACCCTGAGCAGCAGCAGCACACCCACCAGCACCCAAGCAACTGTGATCTGGACGGCAGCCTATAACAAGGTGCGCGCGGCTCTTCTGGCGAACGGCATCAGCGACACGATCACCGGCTCAACCGTGGCAGAGGCGTGGGCGCAGCGATGCGAGATGATGCTCACGTCTGGCGAGGTCTTGCTTGCCAAGGGATCTATCGGAGTCAACGCAGAAAGCACAGCACCAGCCCTGATCAAGATGGGCGACACGATGATCGAGAGCCTGCCCACCATCAGGATCATGCTGCTTGATAACGGGGCGACAGCCGACAACGGCAGCACGGACAGCCGGATGGGCTCGCACTGGACCCGGGCCAAAGATCCTGACTGGGATTCGACACCGGGCGGCGATGACGTTCCCTATGCAGCGGTGCCGATCTTCCCTGACAACTCGGATCTCTGATGGCTCTCACGTCTCGCTACGGATCGGGGCTCGGCAATCTGTCCTCGCTGATGTCTCAGGCTCGGCGCACAGGCGGATCGCGTGGCGGCTCGATCAGTATGACGATGGAACCCAGCGGGCAGAAGATCAAGATGGGCTTTGAGAAGTGGGCAAGCCTGATCGATGACTTCGAGCCCATAGCTGACGACATCGTGAGGATCTTCCGCAAGCACGAGCACGATCACTTTCGCACCCAGGGCAAGCAGACCGGGCCGAGATGGCCGGGACTCTCGCCCAACTATGCGAAGTGGAAAGAGCAGAACTTCCCGGGTCGCCCGACACTGGTGCTCACCGGGGCGCTCCGAGGGGCACTGGTCAAGGGTGGCTCGGGATCTATCGGCGGCAAGCGAGGCAAGCGAGGCAAGGGCACTCTTGAGGTGGGCGTTGACCCGTCTTCTCGGGTGGGCAAGTACGCAGCGGCACATCAGTTCGCGCTTGGTCCTGCCTATCGCAAGCAGCGCAAGCCGCGCCCGCCTGTGCGCTTTGATCCTACCGTCCACGATGCAGGACTGAAGAGCGTAGGCAAAGGCGGCACGGTTCCCCTTGGCACAGCCATCGCTCAACTCTTCCAGACCTACATCATCAAGGCCCGCAAGCAGGGCGGGGTCGATGGCCTCTTTGTGGATAGCTACAAGTTCAGCAAGATGCGGCGCGGCGTGATGCGCCTCAAGACCCGGTGATCGCGTGGCTACTTTCACAGAGCGCGCAGTTGACGCGATGCATGACTACCTCACAGACGGCAGCACCGGATTCAATGCCGAGACGCTGCCAGCCCTGCGGTCTTCTCTGGGCATCAGCACAAGCGTCTTGCCTAACGTCGCGACCTTTGAGAAGTGGTACCACCGCGCGGCGCAGGCAAACGCCTTCCCATACATCTCGATCACGGTGGACAACACCAGCGGAGAGGCCGAGGCTAACTCACGCTTCTACGATGTGCGGCTTCAGGTTGCCCTGGTTGTGCTTGATGCCAACATCGACGGCAATGAGGTAGACGTTGTGACCGCTCTCTGGCGTTACGGTGACGCGCTTCAAACGCTGATGAAGAGGCGCACAGGTGCAGGATCTCAAGGGTGGACTTTGGGAATGGCTAGCAACATCATTCGCAGTACAATAGACTCGCAGACGCCCGGTGCTGACCCCGGCTTAGCTGTGCCCAATGTGGCATTGCTGACCGAGGTGAGTGTGCGGATCGTTGAATCTTATTAGAGGAGCAGAGACATGACCGGCCCGAAAGTTGACATTGGTAGAGATCTCGTTGCCTTCGTGGCAGCGCAGGCATCCTATAAGGTGACCGACGCCGCTGGCGAGAGTTACCCAGAGACAGCCGATGCTATCCGCGTGATCGGCGCGTCTGCTGGTGGAACGATTGCATACAACCCGCGTGAGGATAAGTTCGGGACGGCGACCGCTGTACCGGGCATCCAGCAGAAGCGCACGGCAGAGGGTAGCCTTGAGGGTTATGTGATGCCGAGCGGGACGCGCACCACCGCGCCTGATATCGACGAACTACTGACTACTAGCGGCTGGACGAAGGTGGACCGCAGCGGGACGGCGACCACCGTCAGCGGCGGCAGTAGCACGGCGCAGAAGGTCACCCTTGCGTCTTCGTCTGGCTTCGTTATTGGCGACGCTGTGATCGTAGAGACTACCGCGACCTCTGAGATCTATGAGATGCGCCGGGTAACTGCAATCGACACGGGCGGAACCAACATCTCGGTCGAGCCTCCGCTGACCTTCTCGCCAGCCGCGTCGGCTAACGTGAAAGGCGCGATAGCCTACAAGCCAAACGACACGAGAGACACCAGTGAAGACGCTCTGTGCGCGTGGATTATGAACAACAACAGCGCGGACCGGCTAGGTGGTTGGACTCCCGGCAGCAACTCGATCACGATGGGCGGCGAGGATGCCGCGCGGATCTCTGTCTCTGGCACAGCGCGCAGGCACGATCGACTCTTTCAGACCGAGTTGGCCTCTCCGCTTTCGACGGGTGGTACCACTGGCGTGAGCATCACCGTCAACGACGCGCTGGCGTCTTCTGGCGATCTGCTTAATACCTATTGGACTCTTGACGACGCTTCGGCAGGTGGATCAACAACACCCGAAAACCTCAAGCTGACTGCCATCTCGGGCACCACTTGGACGGTCACTAGGCGCGCGCTTAGCTCGTCTGACCCCGGCACTACTTGGCCTACCGGTACCACGCTGACCCCGTATCGGCCGACCGGCACTTATGCAGGCGACCCGGTACCGGCGACCAGCGGATCGATCGTGTTTGCTGCTTATGGCGGTGCCACCGCAATCGAGCTAGAGGCAAACGCAACCACGCTTGATTGTGGCTTTGGACTCACGTATCGCGAAGATATTATGGGCGATGCCTACAAGGTGGGCGGCTATGTGATGAGCCCGCGCGAGGTCACAGCCACGCTGAGCGGCTGGACGCTGTATGAGAACAACATGAAGGCAGCGATGAAAGCCTTCGACGTTACCAGCATCGCCGGATCGACCTCACAGCAGATCACCGTTGCCACCGTCTGCGGCCAGTATGAGGGCTTCATGTTCGGCTGGTGCGCGCCTCGCTTGCGCGTCACCGATGTCAGTCTGGATCGTGGGGCCGAAGAGGTCGCGCTGGATCTCACTGGCCGATGCGAAGGCACTAGCAGCGGAGCGGATGAAGTCATCTTAATGTTTGGATAGATAACCCCTAACCACGGAGCGCCCTGTGGACATTCAGAGTTGGAAGAAGAGACGCCTCACGCCTAAGTGGGGCGGCAATGATACGGAGCCCGAGCCATGCGTGATCGTGTATCACCCTCCAAGCGTCGGCTGGATGGCTCGCTGGCGAGAGTTAGCGATCCAGGCTCCGACGCTCAACGCCAAAGAGTTCACCGAGCGCAGCGGCGATGCGGACTTCTCGCAGCAGGTGAGCGAGTGGACGGATCAAGTTCAAGTCTTCCGCTCAGAGTTGATCTCAGATCTGGTGGTCGCGGTCGAGAACCTGACGATGGGCGGCAAGGCGATCGATCTCTCCGAGGCTGTGGCGTTCGTCATGGACAACGAAGGACTCAGGGAAGAGGTCTTCAAAGCCATCATCGCAGACGGGACGCTGACAGATCCCGAGGGAAAAGACTAAGGGCGGCTCTTCAGTACACCGCTCACGCTACACCAACACCAGAGCAGATCGAGCTTTGGGGCGACGACTGGAAAGGCTGCAAGTTGTTTGGAAGTTGCCAAGGTAAGCGGTGCCGGGGCGAGGGTCGCCCGTGGAGATCTCCCGCCCAACTTCCCAGCATGGGCCGCAGGCCATCTAGTGTACACGCAGAAGAGCGCAAGCTGCCCGCGTGTCCCCTGACTACCGTCAAGCCCTCTGAGTGGCGTCTCGTGTCTCTGTGGGCTGCGTGGCGTCGTCTCGGCGGAATGCCTGGGCCGGGATCGGTAGAAGAGCAAGAGGCCAAGCTGGTCGATGCCTTTGGCGTGCTGGACTTTGAGCAGGATTTGATCCAGGCATATTCGTCTGAGGTCGCTGAGCGGAGGGCGCGCAATGGCTGACGGAATGAACCTCAAGCTCAATATCTCGGGAGCGAACAAGGTACAGCGCGAACTCAAGCAGACCGGCAAAGCCGCCGGGACTATGGGCAAGGGCATGAAGGGCGCGACAGGCTCAGCCGCTGGTCTGGGCGCGATGATCGGACCGCAGGGCTTGCTTGTGGTGGGCGCTGCTGCGGTGACTGGTGGGTTTATTGTCGCGGCCAAGGCTGCCGAGGCGATGGGGCGGGCCTATGTCCGGCTGGTTACTGAGGCAGTTCAACTGTCCGAGGAACTCGATCAAATTGGCAAGCGGTCGCGGGCGTTGGGCGACACCACGCCCGAGGATCTCCAGAAGATCACCGGGGCTTTCGAGCTTGCTGGCGTCGAGGCATCCAAGACGGGCAAGGCTCTAGGCAAGCTCAACGAGTCAATGGGCGAGGGGATGCGGGGCACCAAGTCTTATACAGACGCCTTTGACAAGCTAGGGCTCAGCGCGCAGACGCTCGCCACGATGCCGCTCACCGAGCGGTTGATCGCTATCTCTGGTGGTCTTGAGAAGATGGGCACACAGGCAGAGAAGGCGCAGGTTGGATCGCTACTGCTGGGGCGCGCTTTCAAGGACATGATCGTTGGCTTTGAGGGCGGCGCGAAGGGCCTGAGTTCCCTGGTGAGTGATATTGAGCGCTACGGCATCGCCTCAAACGAGTCGGTAAGAAGCTCAGAGGAACTGCAAGACGGCATCTTGAGAATGAATAAGGCGTTCTTTGGGCTTAAAGTAAGGACCCTTGAGCCCATGCTCGACACCTTGACGGGAGTGGCTAACGGGTTCGCCAATATCATAGTGAGCCTTGACGATGATGAGGTGAACAAGTTCGGCGCGGCGATGGCTGAATTGACCGCCGATCTGGCTATGGGCCTGCTTCAGTTAGGGGCGACAGCAGAGGCACTTACGTACACCTTTGAGCCTGCGCTCAAGTCTGCGATAGCGAGCATGCTGCTGTTGTCTGGCAACGTAGCAGACGGCACCGACATGGCCCGCGCTGCCTTTAAGGCTATGGGAGAGGCGCAAGACAAGATCGCCGCAAGTAATGAGCGGTGGATGCAACGCCAGATCAAAATGGCTAACTCTATGGCCGATGCTATTGAGCGCGGCAAGATGGCTGTCTCCATTCCCACGAGCGGACCACCCGGCGCGCCATCAGGTGCGGGCGGTGCTGGCGGCGCGGGCGGTGCCGATCCTCTCGCGTGGCTCAATGAGGCACCCGGCGCAGGGTTGGATCTGGGCGGCACCTTCGACCAGATGGATGATCTAGCGTTTCTCGACGCACCCGGCGCGGGGCTACCGCTTGAGGAGATGATCCAAGAGAGCATTGATATGGAGCGATTCCGTCAGGAAGAACTCACGGCAATAGTCGAGCAGGGTGTTGCAGATCGCGCAGCAATGGAGCAGCAAGCGGCGGGAGATCTTGCCGGTGCCTATGGCGGCGCGTTCGGCGCGATGTCTGACATGGTGATGGCCTTTCGCAACCTCTCGATCGCGATGATGGGCGAAGAGAGCAAGGAGTCAAAGAAGGCAGCCAAGGTGATGTTTGGGATCTCTCAATCGCTGGCAATAGCCCAGGCTACTGTCAACATGTTTGATGCTATCGGAAAGGCCAACACCCTCGGTTATCCGCTCAGCATCCCGGCGATGATTACAGCGGGCGCAACGGGAGCGGCGCAGATCGCGGGCATCGTAGCCACCAGCATCGGCGCGGTGGGTGACGCTGGACTCACGCCCGAGATGGTCAATCAAGCCATCAGCGCGGGGCACTCGACGGTTATGATCAACCGGGGCGAGGCAGTGATCGATCCGGTGGGCACCAGAGCGATCAGCGAGATGCTACAGCAGCGCGCAAGCGGAGAGCCCGTAACAGTCAACACCGTGCTAGAGATCGACGGGCAGGTGCTCGGGCAGACGGTCGATCAACACCTGATCCGATCCGCTGAGCGTGGCCTGCCATACGCTGAGCGCATGCGCTACGGGAGCAGATGATGGCACTGACCGCATTCTTCATGAATGACCGCTTTAGCTATGAGGAAACCATCGCCACGGTTGGGCCCAACGGAGAGACGACGACAGCGCCGCTCACCAACGCGCTCGACGATAGGCCGCGCATCGTCTGGCAGACTCCGCCAGACGGCTACTTTTCGGTAGATGTCAGCCAATATCTGGACATCAATGAGGGCGGCGGTGAGGTGTCTGTGAAGCTGCCGCACATGGCTGGCAATGGTGGGGCAATCGCTGCGCTTATTCAGACGACCCTGAACAGCAGCGCAAGTCTTAGCCTCGCCTACACTGTGGCCTACAACTCTGCGCTGGCTCGGTTCTCTATCGGGGCAGGCTCATCCTTCTCGATCTTATTCGCCACAGGGACTCACGGAGCATCTGACACGGTGCGCCCGTGGCTCGGGTTCAGCAAGACAGACCTCTCAGGATCGTCCAGCTATGAAGCGCAAGAGAGGCGCTACGGGACAGATCACTGGGCGCTCTTTGATTTGGGCGAGGCTAAGGGGTTCACGCTCGGGGCGTGCATCCTTGATGGCGGCGACGGGGTGAATTGGAACGACTCCGCCGATTCAGTGGTGATGCTGTATGGCAACGCATCCAACCTGAGCAGCACAGACCGCGCGCCCTGGCAGGCAAGCGCAAGTAAGAAGCTAGACTTCAGCCCCAGATCAAGCGAAGAGCAAAACTACTTGCAGGTTGCCTTCGATACCGCAGGCGCGTCAATGAGCTATCGCTATTGGGTGTTCTCGTGGCGCTACTTTGACTCCGATCCATACCACGCTGTGGGGTTGATCAAGGGGCTCACCAAGCACGCAAGTAGCAGCAGGCAGGTGACGCAGTTACGCAAGCACGGGCTGATCGACACTACGCCCGCGCTCGGAGTAAACAGCTACTACCCGAGCCAACACATGCAGTACTGGCGCGCGCCTCTCAGCTTCGACAACTGGGAAGCGAGCGACTACCGCAGCGTGGTCACAGAGGTGGTGCGCGAGGGTAAGCACGCGGGGTTGTGCTGGTCGCTTCGGTGGAGCAAGATCGCAGATGGCACCTATGCGGCCAAGGACGATGTGGCTCATGGATTGTTCCTATGGTGCGCTCTCCAGAAGTACAGTCAAGACGACTACGGCGGCGCGGCCTCAGACTTCCTGTCTGGCGAGTTGGTGCTTGAACAGGTGCACTAATGGCTGGCCCTATCTGCAAGCCGATAGACTGGAACAAGTCGCACCTTCGGATCGCCTATCTGGTTGAGGGTGTCTATCGAGACTCTGGTGGTGGGCGGCACGTGGTGCGCTGGTGCGGGCCGAAAGCCAGGACCGGCAGCGGTATCACCGCGCGACCCACCATTGACGGGGTGCCAATCCTTGACCCTGAAGCGTCCGAGGGTCTGACGATTGACTTCGACAACCGACAGCAACTCACCACGGCGCGCGTACCGTACGAGGGCAGGCTATCTCGGTGCAGTTTTGACAAGACGCTCGGCACACTCAAGCAAAACGTGCAAGCACTTTCTCAAATCACCATGACGGTGGACCTGGGCGACGACGACCTTGGCACTGTTGCGCTTGACGCAAACGCGCTAAGAGACATGGCGATCTATGGTCGCTGGTTCGGGCAGCCCGTGCGATTCTCAGTGGTTGATCTGGATGACGTGAACCACATGGAGGTTCTTGCTGATGGCACCTGGGACAGAGATCCCAACGATGTCACAGATCGCACCTTCCGCATGACGATCGACGTGGGCGATTCCATGCCGCCGACCCTTGACTGGCCCTCGTATCAGGTGCCCAACACCGTCAGCCAATGGGCTGGTGCGCCGGGTCCATGGAGCGGGACCTCTAGAGCCCCTGCCACCTTCGCCTTGAACCCAGAGCATCATAACAGGTGGATGGGCCAGCTATATGGAGGCGCTCTAGGGGACGGGCTTTACACTGAGTTAGTGATCTACGGTGTAACTTCGGGTAGCTGGTTCGGTCTGGTGTCGCCTCGCTTCGACCAGTTTTGTTTTGATGTCTACTACGAGAAAGACGGCGGCGGGGTAACGCAGGTGAGCACCGGGGTGAGCGGCGCGTCGATTATAGTTTTCAACAACGACGATCCGCGTATGGGTCCCTATGGCACTTGCGTAAAGTTCTCGGTCAACAGCGACTTTTCCCCAACGGGTGGAGCGCGTGCTGTGGGTCGAGTTGCTGGCGGGCCGGACATGATCAGCAGACCGGCAGGCTATGGGCCGATCTTTCCGGCAGGAGACACGGACATCGGGAACAACGCAGGGTCAGCCACTGGACAAGCGGTGCCCTTTCATTACGGTTCGGACGTCAATGCAGAGCCCCACCTTGTGTTCGCGGACACGGTGACGGAACTACAAAGCGCGCCGCAAAACCTGCACCCTGATGCAGCCGCCACTCTTCTGCAATTTGCAAACAACTTTCTTCCTATTGGTAGTTGGAATCGCACTTGTGCTGTGCCTGCTCTGTTGACGGAGCAGCCCCTGTCTTTTCGTAAAGCCATGGAGCAGTTCATGAGGACGATTCCGGCAGATCTGACCATGCGCCGTGATGCATCCTCTCCGATCTTCGCTCGCAAGTTCTTTGCGGTGCCGCGCATGCAGCCGGGTGACGTAGCGATTCGCACGTTTACAGAGGCCAATCTGGTCAAGACGGTGCCGAAGAATACGATCAGGCATCACGCCGATCCTGATGGGGTCTACGGGAACCAGACCACTATAGAAGTGACCAACGTTATCGCGAAGCCTGACACTAGCGGAGACTCGGTAATCTCTACCTCGGGGCGCGGGGTGCAACTGAACGACCTCGCAGAGCAGAGCGATGCGGCGACGGGGCAGGTGGTGGACCAAGAGATCAAGATCAAAGACTGGAACTGGCAAAGCGACACGGGCTTTCAAGCCCTCGCGGGGCTGCTGGAAGCCGAGCGGTCGCGCCCTCAACCAGTGCTGGAAGCCGATCACGGCTACCCTTCTTACCGCTACGAGCTTGGCGATATTATCCAATACAATATTGAGGGCGTGTACTCTGGCCCCGGTCAGATCAGATCGATGCGGCTTGATCTGGACAAACAGAGCGTTAAAGTGCGATCCTACCATCAGCCCATGGTGCCCAGAGTGGCAGCAGTTGAGGGCGAGGTAGCGCGCAAAGATAAGGCCATGCAAGTGGCAGAGAAACAAGAGCCCGATCTGGATCGCTCCCGATTAGGCAAGCCAAGCCCTGGCTCATACGGAGCAGGATAGGAGCGAGCGATGCCCGGTGGAATTAGCTACATAGGCGATCTGACTATTGTCGAGTCTGGCGGTGAGATCACCTCGCAGAGCGTGGGCGACAAATCCCTGATGAGCACCGCAGCGGATGCCACCTCTATCGAGGTCAGCAGCAGCACCGGCAAGCTCGGTATTGTTGCGCGCGGATCGTCTCTGTCCAATGGCGTACAGCGCGATCAGATGTCCAAGTTCAGCGGCGCGTGGATACGTGGCGC
>TARA_R110002110_G_scaffold229884_1_pt1 | contig 12265 bp, 11 predicted proteins | sample TARA_R110002110 | Tara Oceans TARA_R110002110 (sample SAMEA4397330) | marine metagenome | biome: Polar Biome; feature: [SRF] surface water layer (ENVO:00010504); material: water (ENVO:00002006), including particulate matter (ENVO:01000060) such as... | depth 5 m
AATTAACATCTCTACAAGGCGCACCACAGAAAATCGGGGGTAATTTCTATTGTTCTAATAATGAATTAACATCTCTACAAGGCGAGCATGGTGGGGGTGATATAAATATATCAATATGGGGATCGAAATTCGCCCAATCATTGAAAAATCAGATACTTGGAACCCAACCAGTTCAAGAATCATACAATCAATTAGATTTATTGAACTGGGCATATAAAGGACTACATATAATTAAATAACAGCATGGGATGCCCTCCAACACCACTTTCTTGTTTAGAACCCTCTAATATATTTGCAGGGGTCTATAATCCTAATTGTGGGGGATTTGCAGATCCATCCAACTTTCAAGCTGAACAAGCTATATTTGGTTCTGGTTTTCAAGAACTAATCAATAATTATGGGGTTGAAGTGAATTACTTTGTCAATGGCTTCAATTTATCAGCTATGAATGTCTTGTATGGAGAACATACTACACAAGAATACTCTGGCCCACATGTAATCAAGTCTTATATAGAACTGGAGGAATCCGTATCTCTATCCCAATTCGGTATGAGTTCAGATGATGAACTCACAGCATATATTGCTATTAAAGACTTCACAAATCTATTTGCATTATCTGGTGATATCTTCACAGATAATGGGCAAAGAGTAGAACCCAAGTCAGATGACTTAATGGAGATCACAGCTTTAGGTTGTGATAGACCGGGAGATAGAGGAGCTAAGATCTTTAGAATAACTGAAGTCTTAGATCAAAACACATCTGGTGGTATAAATCCGGTTATGGGTCATTACGTTTGGGCTATCAAAGCGAAACGCTACGAAACCAGTCACGAAACCAATGCACCTATGGAACTTGGAAATGATCAAGTATATGATAATACTTTCAGTGGTAAATTATCATCTACACTATTCCCAAGTCTCTCAACTCAAGAGAAGGCATATCCCGGTGATATTGACGAAATAAGTCAAGAAGATGTCTACGACATGGATAAGGTAGATAACGATATCTACGGAGACTACTACTAATACCCTAATTCTAAGGATTGATATAGAGTATCTAATATCATATTATCATATATTCCATTAACACTATCTAAGGCTGATAATGCTGTAGTGCTATCAATGGTAGTCTTAGGGTTTTCGAAGTCGATCACACCACCAATTACATTACCATCGATTACATTATTATAGTCGAAGAATAGGTAGTATTTCTCAATATCTATAAAATCGAACGTAGTCGGTAGCACCAAAGGCCAACCCCAGTCGGATGAATATCCAGATAGTGGGAATACTGAAGCTCCAGTAGCGGATAAAGGCTGTTGCGAGTTCAATAGCGTGTAGGTGTTGGAAAACTTCTCAAGTGCCACTATATCGGTCCCAGAGGACACCGAATATGTTTGAGTATTAAGCTTATCACCAATATTCACACCAAACTCATCTTTAGTTGATCTTCCCTTAATATCTAGATTCTCTTTAAATTTATTTGAGGTTCCGAATAGTCTCCCCCTATCAATAGATAGTAGGTCTACAATTCTCTCAATTTTCTCTGGTAGATACCATTTTTCATCCCCAACACCACTATAATTTAAATCTTCTCCAATAGAGTTTAAAAATTCAACCTCACATGTATCAGGGTCCTGTGTATTTTCTGTAAAGTTGGCAATCTTTTCATATAGTTTAATACCTATAGCTTGATGATCTGAATCGGCATTACCCAACACACCACCAATAAAATCACCGAACAATACTTCCTTATCTAGAAGAGTTTCTTGGAATCTTAAATCTTTTATAGTTTCCTCTGGATTGAAATCCTCATTCTTCTTATATATATCGAAGTAATTTGGGGGATATACACTGAAGTAATTAGAACTACCACTCAATGTATATGATGATAGTTGATAATTTGTAAAGGTTCCTCCTACATTTATCCTAACGTTCTCCAATACATCTACAGATGAGATATTTGGGAAGGTTATATATCCTCTAAACGCTCCGCCATGATTCTGTGCAGATAGAGTGTGGTTCAATGATGATATTGAGTATACATCTGAAGTTGCACCTGTCACATTGAAATTTAGAGCGGATAATTCAATACTATCGAAATTTTTAATAGAGAAATCGTCAACACCTTTCACTTTAATCACGAATGGTATGTTAGTATTATAATACTTGATAGGATTTATCTTGAATGAGTCGATTCCATAACCCTCCCCATCCATACCATTGGATGTTACGGATAGGTAACTCCCCGCAGTGTCTTCAACGTTAGCGGATAATGTAATTCCTAGGTTGTTGTATTGGTCCAGAGTTTTTCCGTGGAAATGATTATTCGTTCTATCGAAATACATTCTCACTAAAAGCTTATTAGTTACGGTATCCTCTTTGAGATATACAAGTTTGGTTGAAGATATACCCACGAACTCTGAACCGATATCAGTTGCAGGACAATCGACTATCATACCGTCCACTATTTTTGCATATAGATCGACACCATCAAATTCAATCTTATCGACTTGTCTGTATTGATAGCTGGATAATGAATAGTTGTAGATTCTATCATATAGAGTATTGAAGTTCTCCAAGTGTTTGAATTTATTTTCTAGGTTCCAATAATTTGAACTATCCGAACCAGTCATCTCATAGAATATTTTTGAAATTGATTGATATGGTGGATAATATGCATCCACAACTAATGGTCCATTAATCTTACCACATTTGTAATTGAGGGTAGATAAAGTGCCACCTGTAGATGTATAGATTAGAATCAGTCCATTATAAAATATAGGTTCACCATCGTATACAACATCCTCACCATCGAATGATGGGTTGTATGATACATTGAACGTGAATGGTGTATAATCGTGTATGGTTAAGATCTTTTCAAAAGTTGAAATCTGTGCATTATTATTACAATCATACACGATCATATTCACAATATACTTACCGGGATATTCATAACTCTTAGTCGCTGAGAATGAATCAGTTACAGTCCCATCTCCGAAATTCCACACAACTCTATTATGGATAGATTGTTGTAAATCTGGTATAAATGTTATGGGCGTTAGGTCAAGCGCATATGATGATAACGAGTCAACCCCCCTATAATCAATAGCACTAAAATTCACATATGTTGTGGTATTACTCATCTACTACTTCTATTCTATTTATTAGGGTTTTGGGTCTGAATATATATGGATACTTGAAATATGGTAATGTTGTGGCTCGATTTATTAAGGTTTCATCAACCCCATCAAACATAGGATTCCACATAACAAACGAAAGACCGTCGAAATCTATCAACTCTTCAGTGTTAGAAGTCTTCATGCGACTAACACTCTTCAAGCTTAGTATATCAGAAGACATAGCGGATATGTCAATTATCTGACCAAGTTTAATATTGGTCGGGCTAAAATACTGCAATATAACATCTAAGACCTTTCTTCTGATTGCTTCTTTGTTGGTCTTATCCCCCCTCTCTCTCGTTATGACAAGTTTAGTATTCACATAGACCTCCTTGGTTACACTTTTATTAGTGAATCCAAAATCTAAGGCCACATAGATTGGATCTCTTGGAACAATCTCGTTGGTTATGATTTTCTTATCTTTCGTGATCTCTTTGATGAGAGTTTTGAAACTGTTACTTAAGAACTCTGGATAATGTTCATCATTAGTGTTAGTGAAGGTTGGAACACCGAACACGTTGATATTATTAAAATCGCAAGAATCTGCAAAGTTGACTTGATTCAATATCACTCGATTCACCTTATTCGGATCTACGCAGATATCGTAGAAGTATTGTATATACTCATTAATGAATGTTTCATTGTTTACAACTTTGACATCGTTTAATACGTTTGGAATAGTCTTCAATAGGAATTTTTCATAGTCCGTCTCAGTCACAAGTCTTAATTGCGATGATAAGAATAGTGGACTATTTTCTCTAATCTGTTCTACACTCTCAGCATCCACAATGGAAGTCGAATTAGATGGATTGCTGAAGGTGATGGCCGAGGAGTCATCCTTTGTAATTTGAGTAGAGTCTGAGACATTTACATCACTATAAATTTGATTGAATCTATTACTATTATATGAAAATAATTTATTTCCATTGATAGCATTTTTAGATATCATTCCCCTATCTCCATCACTTAGGATGTAGAAGATTGCAACCTCATCGTTAGATATGAGAGCTTTTCCGAAAACGTCATTTCCGAATTTCACTTCGTAATGTCCATTTTCATTTAATCTCAAGTCGAAAACTCTACTATTCGCATATGAAAGGAATAGGCTATCAACTTCAAAATACTCATACCAAGTATCAGTTCTAGCTTCTTTGACGTATACCGAAATGGTTCCATTAGATATGAATCTAGTATCTCTATTATCAGTCAGGTTATCGACAACTATCGGAATAGTTTCGTAATTTATACCTTCGGAAGTGTAGATTGGATACTCTCCAACGCTTCCTTGATATAGAATTGTATTCTCTGAGATTGATTCGATTCTTTCGACTCCGGTTGTAACCTTCTCAAAATTAACATCATTAATGAAAGTGTATTGGATATTATCTACCAGAAAATAACTGTATTTTCTGATATTGTAGTTAGCTGGTGTTAGAAGTTCTGTGGAAAGTGCATTGATTGGAGTTAGAGATGTCTGCTTACCTGTTGGTTTATAACCAATCAACTTAACAATCTTATTCATGTTCTCATAGATCGTGGATTGGGAGAACATCGATTCAGTTGATGTTTGATTTAGGTAGAACATTAGAACGTGTGTGTAATATGCTAGGATATCCACAAGAGAGGACATGTTACTACCCTCATAGTTCTGATCCGTGAAGTTTCCTCCAGCATTCAACTGTTCTTCAATGAAAGATTTTAAAGACAATGCATCAAAGTTTACATATGCGTCTTGCGGGAGATTAAACTCTAAGTTTTCGTTCACAGTAATATTTAGATCATATGACGGTATAACCGACACTGTTTAGTTCAGATTTAATTGATAGTCCTCGAATATCCAAAGATGGGACATCTATTTGTAGATTTATATAATAAGAATTCGCATCTTCATCCCCAATAACCTCAACATTCTTAACGGTTATCCTAGGCTCCATCCTTGGAAGTTTACTTTCGATATCTTCTTGAATTATATCTGCCGTGAAGTCGTCAACAGGTTCAAATATATATTGTCTAAGATCGACACCATATAAAGGACTCAATATCTTATCTCCCGGAGAAGTTAGGAATGCAGTTACAATACTATTCTTAATAGCTTCGATATCATATAAAACACTAACATCTTTTAGATATTCTTGTTTGTTTAGTTGATTGTTGAATGAAAGCTTCGGGCTTAGATCGAATTCAATGTCCTTATATAGATAGTCCTTCTTTAGAGATTCTTTGACTAGAGAATCAACTTCCAATGATTTAATTTTGATTGCCATTAATATTACTTGGTTAGGATTTCAATCATATCAATTTTAAATGAATCTTCATCATATTCCAATGATTTCAACATTCTCTCGGTATAATCGTCAAATGATTCTGATTTAAGGTCTGAGAATGCCTTCAAATGCCCAAATCTTTTCATATCAGAGTCAATAGACGATTTAAGTTGACCGAATGAATTAAGGCCGGATCTAGCAACCTTGAATGATCCATTGATGACATTATATTGAGTCTTTTTATCTTCAATCCCCATACCATCCACAAAACTTCTCAACATGTCCTTTATTTCTGGATCATCCCACATTCTACGTTGCTGATTGATAATATCCGTATCCTTAGATGATGGGAACTGTTCAATATAACCGTTGAAGTTGGAGTATGACGTATCGTGTCTCACCATATCTGGTGTGACTTTTAGAGACATCTTAGATAATTTAGAATTACTATAAATGGTTAACAATCTCACAAGAGGTAGAGCGTTATAGTCTCTCATTTTTGTGATGTTTGTTTGTGGATTGAACTCTCTTTCATCTAAGTCTTTAACTCTATTATCTCCCATATCATCTTCATTGGTTCCATTATAAAATCTCTCATATGCAGCTACATATCCAAGTATTGGGTTTATAGCTGGATCTGTGGATGTTAGATCTTCCAACATCTTAAGTTTAGCTTCAATTTCTTCTGGGGGTTCTTCCCAGTCAATATCATCAGAGTTTAATGTTTGACGTTCACCAATCTCACCAGATAGTGCAGCATGTAATCTACTTGCGCTAGTATTGATCTCAGTTTTAACTCTGTCGAGATAAACTTCATTAAGCCCTTCATTATTTGATTGGATCTTTGTAGTCCTATCGGTCAATGTTGCAAGTTCAGTTTCATTCTTCTCAATTTTCTTATCAAGAGCTTCGATAGCCTCATCAGCTTCACCATTTGCACGGTAGAGAGCATCAATGGCAGATTGTGGGTATTTGGTAGGAGCATACTTAGTTTCCAACGCTGGTAACCTATTTGCGATCTTTTTGAGTTTAAGTTTTAAGTTGTTCTCACTCTTCCAATGAATATCTTTCCTTTCTAACTGTTTTTCTATCTGTGTAAGTTCAGACTCTAAAGATGATATCTCCATCTCCAATGCCAATTTCTGACTTGGGAGCATTTTAGAATTTCTAATAGTTGTTGAGTTATTTGAAATAATAGTCTCATACCCAGTTCTCTTACTCTTCTGCTTATCAATAGTAGCTGGTAGAGAGTTTATCTTACTCTCTTCATCATATTTCACTTTAATTTTCTTACCCTTCTTATCTTCTCCGCCCATCATGGTTTGATAACCATCTCTCTGTCTATCAAACTCATCAGCTATTGTCTTAATATGGGACGCTAATGATGGATCATTGGCTAAAAGGGAAAATGCATTATTTAAAACCTTCCATGCTCTGGACTGCACATCCATATCTTTCTTGATATTAAGCTTATTTCCGTCTTCGTCTGTAACGTCACCCCCACTTTTACTCTTAAATTCCCATTTTTTCTTAGGTTTTAGTAATTCATTATTATCTGAGAATCCCGCAGATTGATTTGATAGACCTTTAGGTCCAGCAGCATTCTTTGCGTTGAATATCGCATTACCACCCTGCACACCTTTAGCTTCAGCGAACATATTCACTAACTTTTCAAACTTCATAGTATTATTTACCAACAAAAAGATAAATATACTCATGGGTAAGAAGTTTGACGAAATTTTCGAAGCAGTCGTATCAAGATATCAGGTCGGAGGGTATCTTCCGGGGGATATTGTGAAGTTTAGACCTTCGTATAAATCTACTGCGTGTTATAAAGCAATGCATTCTATTATGCAGAAGGAATTGGACGAATTAGCTGATTCTGGACTTAATATTAAAGTCACACAAGTTGGTGATAAATTAGCTAATCAATCAATGGCAAATCAGCATAAAACTGCCGATCAAGCTGTTATTACTATTGCAGGAGATCAAGGGGGTGGTCGTTATTACGATTCTATCACTGTATCTGCGGATATGATAGATATGCTAGATCCTAGTGATCCAACTCCAAAGATTCCAGATCAATTCTACCGTCATACTGATCAAGACATTAAAGCTGTTGAATGGAAATCAGACGAACAGAACATTACAAGAGTTACCGATAAAGGTAATGGTAAGAATACTCCAACGAATCTAAAACTTGCTGGTGAAGGGACTCGTCTAAAGATCGACAATGATAATCTATCTACATTATATGAGGGCATCCGTTAGATGCACTTGGCGAAAAAACAAAAAATTATGTTCAGAGAATACGATCCAAGCTAAACACTAAATATGAAAGCTAAACACTAAATAACAGTATGTCAGCATTTAATCATAAAGATAATGTCCTCCTAGTTGAAGCTTACGAACTTCAACTTCTAAAGGAACAAGCTCCGAATATGTCTATTAATCAAATTCAGAATCGTCTATATTCGATGACGGAATCTGAATTAATCTATGTTAATACTGTAAACCAAAGAATTCTTAATGAGTTCTGGGGAGGACTTAAGAATCTAAAGAACGCTGCGGGTAACGCTGTATCTGCTGTAGGACAAGGTGTTAAAAATGCTGCGGTTGGTGTAGGACAAGGTGTTAAAAATGCTGCTGGTAATGTGGCTAATGCTGCGGCTGCTGGAGCGCAAGGTGCTGTAGCTGCTGGTAAGCAAGTAGTAGATAATACTAAGGATATTATCAATACTGGTAATGTTGAAGTCGAAGCTGGGAAAGCAATTACCCAAGCTCAAACGTCTATGCAACAACTTATCGATCTTGTAACTAAAGCACAGCAAAATGGACTTATCAAAGCTCAAGGTGCTATTACAGATATGACTCTTGCAAATATCATTGATGAACTTACAACTGCTCAACAATCTGCTGGAACATTCAAACAGAATGCCCTAGACACCGGATTCACTGGTGGGGCTGGGAAAGCTGCCGCTGGAACATATGCAGGGGCTAGACAAGCACCTGCGGCTCAAGGAGCGGGTCAACCTGCGGTAGCGTAGTCTTCTAAATTTAGAAGACAGGCGAAAAAGTTAATTTCTTTATCGGCTACTCTAGTGGAGATATCTAAATGCTCTGCGATCTTAATGATCATCATCTTTTTATTGATGTCATCAATCTTAGAACTATATACATAATTCAAGAGATCCGTTAGTAACTGATCCCACTCGGAATTAAAGATATTATCATTCTCTATTAGATATTTTCTAGTAGCTAACGTCTCACCAGCTTTTAGGTTATCCCATATAAGAGTTAGTAACTCATTATTGTCTCCAGCTTCGGCGACGACTAGTTTTCCATCAATGCAAAACTTCTGCATCTCATTGATACATTTTCTAAGATCTGGGAAGTGTCTCTTAACTAGAGCGACCAATGATCTACCACTAGCTTTGTCGATCTCAACATTTTCAGCCCTTAAGATCTTAACACACCTATTAACTGCATCTACCAAGGATGGTTTAATATCTAGACTTTGACATCTTGATTGTAGGGCTGGAATAATCTTATGTCGGTAATTACCTGTCAATATGAATCTTGTAGTGTCTGTATAAGACTCCATAAGATTTCTTAATGCTGCTTGGGCTGATAATGTTAAGAAGTCACACTCATCAAGGATGATGACCTTCAATTCACCATCAATACTCTTAGTTTGTGCAAAACCTGTAACTTTTACTCTAATGTTGTCAATACCTGTTTCATCAGATGCGTTAACGTATAGATAATCACATTTTAGAACGTCTTGAACTAAAATTCGGGCTAGACTGGTTTTTCCAGATCCCTGAACTCCGCAAAATAATAAATTTGGAATATTTTTTCCATAATTTAATAAAATTTCACGATTTTCAGCAGAAATGCATAAATCGGCTAGTGTTTGAGGGCGGTATTTTTCGAACCAAATTTGATCTGTCATATCTCTTCCAAGAAGATAACATCGGTGGTGCGTTTGTCAAGGGCGCGAACGAATTCAGCGCATTCCAGCAAATCGTCGTGCGTTCCACAGTCAAACCACACACCATCAAATTTCACAGCAGTCACACCTTCGTAGTCATTATCATTCAATAACTCAATTAGATCTGTAATCTCTAACTCCCCTCTTGGAGATGGTTTAACTTTCTTCGCATATTCCACAGCGCGATTGGAAAATACATATAAACCAATTACAGCATCATTACTGATGAACTCTTTCGGCTTCTCAACGATTGATACCAACTTTCCAGTTGATTCATCTATCAATGCTACACCATACGCTGATGGTTCTGTAACCTTATATGTGAAAATAGTGTTTGGGTGTATATTTTCTGGAAGCTTACCTAGAAGAACATTATCTCCAAGAATTAGAGTAACTTCATCATCGCCAATAAACTCTTCCCCAATGATAAATGCTTCTGCAAGTCCATTTGGATTTTCTTGAACTATATATTCAACATTTACTCCAAATTTAGAACCATCTCCAATATACTTATTGAATAGTTCAAACTGTTTCAGAGAAGCTACAATGATTAGAATATCCTTAATATCCATGTCGATCAGAGTCTTCAGAGGGTAATAGATCATGGGTTGTTTATACACACTTAAAAGTTGTTTTGAAATGCCCAATGTGAGGGGATGCAACCTTGAGCCATTCCCTCCCGCTAAAATAATACCTTTCATAATGTACAGACTCCGTTGATTTTGGTGCAGATTGCGGTCATAAATTGAGTTTCCGTTAAGAATGGGTGTAATCCTGAAGCTTTATGATTATCTAATATGCAGTTACTTCTAGGTGCTGCCATCTTTAAGGAATCAACGTCAACCCACTTAGGGTTTAACCTTTTCCATCCACCCTCATTCATACGATTGAGTTTTTGGATCACTTCTCTTGTCGTTAGAGGATTTGGATTGACGATGTTGTATATATCCTGTTTTACATTCCAATCGGTATCTGGATTTATCAGTAAAGCATTCACAAAACCGCATAAATCTGGTATATATGTCTTAGAGTTTTTAAAATCTATCAGATTCGGATAATCCATAATCTTCTTCAAGAAGTTTCTAGGACTCTCGATATCGTCAGAGATTGGCATTCTAATTCTCAAGAGCTTCATCTTCAAATCTCTAGTTAAGGTTTCAAATGCGTGTTTACTCTTACTGTAAAAGCTACTTTCATTGAATAACCCAAAATTAGGAGGATAGTTTTCGGAGAATTCATATTCGTAACCGTTATAGATACATCCACTACTTATGTGAATGTAACGCACTTCAGCACGTTCGCAAAGTGATGCAACTTTCTGGGGAATTACAACATTTAGATTCCAACATTCATCTTTCCTAGATTCGGCTTCATCAATATTTGGAGTTCCTGTGAACCCAAATGTATTTATAACCGTTCCAATATCATTGTTTATTAGATATTTCCATAAAATTGAACCATCATGGTAGTCTAAGGACTTTCGATCAACGATAGTCACATCATGTTTTTCTACAGTTAGGAATTTGAAAAGCTCATTTCCTATATATCCATTGCCTAGGATTAGGATCGTTTTATGCTTCAAGATCGTCTTCGATAAAGTTTCTGATATCATTCAGATTCACTATATCATTATCTTGGATGAAGTCAAGGGAGATTTCGGAAAAAGAATTTCCCATCGAACTCAGTTCCGGGTCTTCAATCGAATCCAACAATTCTTGAATCTCATAGATAGCGTCCATAAGTTTTTCCTCACCATCCTTCAATTTCTTCAACAGTTTAATGCTCATTACCACTATTTACTTACTAATGCAATAAATCTACTAAATATATCCATATCGGGGAAGATTTCCCTTTATTCATAAATAATATATATGGCACTATCCCCACAACTAGGGTTTCCAGATGTTCCAAAATCTGTGACAAACCCGAAGGTATTCAAACGGGATGCTCTCGATGTTGGGAGTCCTATCCCGCTATTAACATTTATAAAAATTATAAATGTCACATTTGAACCCGATTCTTTACAGAAATATTATAATTTCTACGTAAAAGCGTGGAATTCTATCTCGAAATCTAAGAAGGGTGGTGAGCATGATCAAATTATTGACAGGTATAGAGAGTTCTTAAAAGATATATCTCTTAATTACACCACATTGGAGGAAAAGGAATTTCTATCCAATATCGATTTTAACGATCCATACGATCTAGACATATCAATCGGATTTTATGGTAAAAAGTTAAGAGAGATTGTATCATTCTACAATAATAAGAGAAATGATGTCAAGTTCAACATTACCCGAAATAAATTAAGAGGTAGTAATTTTGGACTTGAGAAGAGTATAACAGAATTGACACTATCGTATCTAACGTCATTAGACGATAATAAGATTTTATACGACTACGATGATATAAAGTTAAAATTAGAGGTTGAAATTGATGAACTGTATGACAACCATCAATATTATTTCAATCAAGCTTCAGATACATCAGTATATGATTATAAAGACCTAGATTATGGATTAAACATATTTCTGAAGGAAGATCCAACCCTAATTTCCGAACTATTTTCAGGATTAAGTGAAGATTTGAAAAATATTAAGGAAGTTGATGAACTTTTCGAAAATAAGAGAAAATTAACGTCTAAATACATAGCTACCGACTTCTATTACATGGCAACTGGTGAAACCACGACTGATTTCATATCTGGTAAGCTATTAGACAGTATATCACCAGCTTCTAATTTTTTCAATAGAGATTATCCCACTACAGCCTCAACAGCAGCAGATCAACTTATCACAAAGCGAGATCAAGGCTTTTTCACGCCA
>TARA_R110002110_G_scaffold267732_2_pt1 | contig 12260 bp, 18 predicted proteins | sample TARA_R110002110 | Tara Oceans TARA_R110002110 (sample SAMEA4397330) | marine metagenome | biome: Polar Biome; feature: [SRF] surface water layer (ENVO:00010504); material: water (ENVO:00002006), including particulate matter (ENVO:01000060) such as... | depth 5 m
GTGTACCAGCCCGCGACCTTTGAACGTCAGTCCGATTTCACGCAGATGAATGTACCGTTCGAAATCAAGAACCAGAGGTGCTGACCGCCAATAGTAAGTAGGAGCGAGAACGTCTGATTCCAACCGACATATCACACCCTCGCCCTGCTCTTGATACTTGCCGACCGCGCCATACGCGGCATCGGTGTTGTTGAACACCTGACCTGCTGGCACGTCCCAGTAGCGAATACGGTTGTCGAAACCGGATTCCTGCAAAGGATCTGACAGCCGCCACCACGCTCCCGTACGCTCGTCTAGCACCCATTCGTTTGGCATCAACACAAAGTTGTTCCATGCTTCCAACGAACCTGTGTGACCTTTACGTTTGGAAGCGTCGTCATAGTCGCAGAACCCTGTGTCTAGGAACGGCGACATATTGCGGCTGGTGTCGCCGCCATCCCATGCGTACACCGATCCTTTAGCCGTCGGGTAAATGAATCCCAAAGTGGACATTGCCCCGAGGCACGTTGCGTTACCCGTTACTTTTGGTAGAGCAATCACTGTTGGTGCTTCCAACGAGCCTGTGATGAGAACGCCGCCCCGACCTTTGATCAACAACAACTGGTTGGCTGTGATGCTGGTCCACGCCGTATAACCTGTTGCGTTCTGAATCTCGAACGTGATCTGTTCCCCAAACGTGTTGTGACCGCTGGATTCATAGTCGAACAACACGCCCGGAGGTGTAGAAAACACTATGTTCTCGTTGGAGGTAATGTCTGGTCCGTTGACTCGCGTAAACTTTGAAACGACAAAACCGACGATTCGGTTCTGATGAGAAACGATCTCAGTAGGCTTGTTCGTAGTCGGACTTCCGACACTGGTGGATTCAGACATCAGATACTTGGGAGAACTTCCACCAGAACCATCGACAGAATCCGGGTAGGCCACCACATCCCAGTCTGAAAGATCGTGCGCCATCCACGACGCGACGATTACCGGATCGCCGGGACGAAACTGGTCGTCCTCGTCAAACGTCCCTGATCGTTTTTCGCGCGTTGACGCAAACGTGATTGGTCGCCACAGTTCACTAGACATTGGTGACGGACCAGCAGTAAACGCTCGATCAAGTATCTGATAGTTAGCGTTGTCGGCAAGGTTGACTGATTCGATATGCACGTTCCGGCGATACGTTGACGCGCCGTCGTGTTCCAACCATTGCACGCCTACATACAGTTCGACTGGATAGTCGTAACTGTCCGAAGGACCACCGATCCCACCTTGGGACGAAAACCCGCAAACTTCAAAGTTGGAACCCTCGTACAAGGGATTCCCGTTGTAGTGCCACCCAGACGCGCTGTCTAACGCTTGGTCAGTGGTATCACCCGCTGCGCCCGTGCGGTTCAGTTGCTTGGCAGTACGAACCACTTGCATTTTAGGCAGCGGTCCCAAACCTGTTGTAGGCAGGGCAACACAACCCCAAGTATCTGTTTGCTGTGCCGTACCCGGTTCTTGCGTCGGTGAATACTTGTCTCGGATACCGGGACTGAAGTCAGTTAGTTGAAAGTACTTCAGATCGGGCATCTGCTACACCTAGTAGAATCTTGATTGTTGCTAGTTCCTCTTGCAGAGCAGCGATTTCACCCCGCAACTCAAACAGCGTCGTTGTTGAGTCTAGTGCGTGAAGTTCCGCATCTCGCTCACGGCCAGAAATAGACGTTTCAATACTGGCTGCGTAACCCCGCACTTTTGCTTGACGTTCCGAGGAAAACACCATTGCAGATTCTTCATGTAAGTTGGCGAGTTTGCCAGCCACAGCGCAATAGAGGGATCTCAGTTCTTCCACCGGCAGTAAGTGGTAGCCGGTGAAATCGTGGATCACTGTCGTTTGGCTCGTTTGGAAGCAACCGGTTCGGGGCTGTCTTCATCAGCGTCAGCGTCAGGCTGATCCGACCTGATCTGAGTCGCATACTGCTTCTTGAGCCGGTCTAGGTCTTTCGCCTGCTGACGAATCATCGACAACATATCTTGGTGTTCGTCTACTGTCACATCTGCATGTGACACTGACGTACCAGTGGGATCGTCGATAACAGTTGTTACCGGATCGTTGCCGTCAACGTCAGTTACTGTAACCAACGGCTTGGTTTCTTCCCACAATGCGGGATTGTCTCCGCTGCCGTATCGGATCAGTAGACGTTTGTATTCGTCGTCTCGTTCGCGCAAAGCACGTTCGGGCTTGTTGAATGTGTCCCAGTTGCCAAACCAAAGTTTGGCTGCTTCTAGAGGCACAATGGCTGTGCCCTTTGGGTCCACCGAGTATGTGGTCCCGTCGAACGAATCGACGAGGACCACATCTCGGAGGTTGGTGACCCTTACTACTGACATGCCGCCGCTGCCTTTCTTGTAGGTTCTAGAACTTGCTGAACCAGATTGCTGCCTGATTGGTGGAACCAATCTCGGTACCAAGGTAGACACCGAAGTTGTCGCCAGTGATGGTCCCTGCTACGGCTGGTGCCAACACCCCCGCCACGCCATCTGACGCGCCGATAATCACGATGTTGCCCATTGCCGGGGACGTGCTGCCGATGTTGCAGATGGCGTAGCCGTGAATAACGACTTCCACCACCTCGCCAGCAGCAGCCGCGTTCTTTGCCACACCAAGGACAAGTTCCGGCAATGCGTCTGAGACATCGAGTGTCTCAACCGTGATTGTCGTGTCCGTGTTGACAGTAGCGGCTACCGCTACGAGATCGCCTGCTGAAATAGCAGCGGCAGCCTCGAACGGTGCAACAGATTGGAAGTTTACGGACGATCCAGTGGACTGACCGTAAGCACCAAGTGGATTGGTGAGTACTTGATTCGCCATGTCGTCGTCTCCTTAGCCTGTGAGGGCAGACATTTTGCCCTGCAACTGACAGTTGTTGATGACAAGGTTACCAGCCCAGAACATCTTGGCAACCATCGCGTCCTGCTGGATTGGCGTCTGGAAGTCCTCTAGGTAGAAGTCCGCTCGCGGCGAAACCGCAAAGTGGATGAAATCTTCGTTGAGGAAGTAGATGTGCTGGCCGGAACCAGATCCAGTAGGTCCGTCCGTCGGAACGTGCGAATCCACGCACAGCGGAACGCCATTGAACAGCAGGTTGGTGAAACCAGCCTGCGCCAACTGCTCATCGACAGCGCCCTGACCGACGTGGATCTGCACGTCAGCCTGATTCAGCGCCCAGAAGCGGTTGTAGTTCGTCTGCGTGGTGATCAGCACCGTTGGGTGCCGTCCACCGTTCGAGCAGTTGCCGAACATGGTGTTCATCGCAGCCAGCGTCAGTGAAGTGGTGGAGCCGTCGTACTGGCTCTTCCACCATGTGTTGCTGGAACGGGCGATTCCGGCGTAAGTGCCGAGAACCGAGGAATCGTCAACAGCACCTTCGATGCCGTCGATCTGTTTGGTGTCTGTGGACCCGTCAGAGAACAGTCCAGTACCGAGCAGTTCTGCCATTTCCATTTCGGCCTGCTGAAAATACAGGCGAATGAAGTCAGCAACCGCTTCCGGGCTGTCTGTCTTGATCAAAGTCAATCCGTCAACGGTGACCGGAACGTAATACTGCTTCCAGTCCCACGCAGCGTTTTTGATGGTGTCTGACGGGGTTACGTCCAGAAGGTCGAATCCCGAGTATGCGCCACCCGCTGCCAGACGGCTGTGCATGAGCGGTACTTCGATCTGCGTGCCGCCACGAACGATCTTCTTGTTTGCTGCGTTCAAACGAAACAGCAGAAGGTTCGAGTTGTAGACGTTATCGGTTACCTCGGGGAGGATGTACCGACGCGCGATCGAAGTAACGACATCTGAGCCGATTGGCGTTGCCATGTGCTGTTACTCCTAATAGTTGGTTGGTTAGTTTCTTTTGCCCAACGCTGCTGCGATTTCGTTGACCATTGCTGATCTACGCCCCGCAGCATCGGCGGGTACTGCATCGGTGTCTTGCCTTGGGACACTGCCCGCAGTTCCACCAACAGAAGCCATCTTACGCTTTCGAGCGGCATCTTCTTCTACTCCTGCAAGCCGCTTGTTGAACTCTCGTTCTCGTCCGTTCTCAGATTGCAGATAAACGATCTCTAATGCGCGTTCTACCGCTTTGATTGGATCGCCAGTTTCTGCGTAAAGAGCGGGCACTATGTTTAGTTTGGCTGCCTCAGTAGCGAGGGTGTGGACTTGTTCGGTACTGAGATCGTACGCCGTAGCAAACTGTGCTTGTGCTGATTCGACATGCTTTTGATTCTGCGCTGCCTGCTGCTGCACCTGCATCTGCTGTTGCTGTGCAAGATAACCTTCGAGTTGATCGACTTTTTTTAGCCGTGACTGAACTGAATCAGGAAGCAAATCCCAATCTTCGTCGTATTCAGATTCGACATCTTGCTGATAACTCGAGTTCGATGTCTGCTGAACGGGTTGTGGAGGAGCCTGCTGAGGAGCCTGCTGAGGGGCCTGCTGACCATGAGGGATCAGTTGATATTCGCCAGTCATGTAACCGACGAACTTCATTGCTTCGTCCGGGTTGGTGTTCATCCAATCCCAGAACTTTGCAACACGTTCCGCTTCTTCCTGCGGAACTTTGACATCGCCTAACTGGATGTAATCGGTGGAGTCACCGCCGGGGGTTTCCCCCTCGGCGGCTGGGAGATAATCGCCCCCGACGGCGACATCTTCTGCTGCGACTTCGTTGTCGTCAGTGTCGTCAGCGAACTGGGCTTCCAAATCCGACACCCATCGCTCTGTACCTACTTCGGCACTGAACCCTTGATCTGCTAGGGAATCGTCTATTTGATTTTGTGTTAGTTCGTATTCAGTTGTCTCGTCGCTCATTTATCTCATTCCCGCTGATGCCACCAGACGCCTAAGTTCGTCTGGATTGGGCATCCCCGCCGATGGGGATGGTCCTGCTGGTCCTGATGGAGCCATCGCTGGTGCTGGTGCACCTACGCCCGCTCCTGCTGCCGCACCTAACTGCTGACCCATGCCGGGCGGCAATACGCCACCTGCTTGGGCCAGCGCCTGTGCCGCTTGCTGCATGGGTTCCCGCAACTTGTCCAAAATGGACGATTCAATAGCCGACAGAAACTCAAGGTTCGCGTCAGGCGCGGCCTTGAGTTGAGCCAGCGACGAGAGGAGTTGGTGCAACCCCTCCTGCATCGTGTTGTTCTGTCGGGTAGCCATGAGGCGCTACTTCTTGGCTGAAAGGTCCCTCGGAGACTGGTTCTTCTTGGACGTGGTGTTCGCCCCGTAGTCACGCCCCGAGGTGTGGCCCAACTTGTGAACCTTGATGCTCTTGCCTGCTGTGGATGCCGGTCCGGGCATGATTGCTCCTTGTTAGAGGTCGATCGCGTTGCGGCGATCGTTGTACTCGTTGTCTTCGTTCTCCGCCTTATTGACGGACTTGCGACCGACCTGCTTCGACATCACGGAACCCTTGTCGGAAGGACCCGACCAGCCACGCGGTGTTGGAGAGTTCGATGAGAACTTGTCAGCCATAGCAGTACCTTACACCTGTCACTCGCTCAACTTCAACATTGTTAGCCCGATCCTCCACCCGGTCCTTGGCGTGGACGGTTACGAGAACCCATGTTGTTTTCAGATTGCCCGATTCCGAGTTGCGCGCCAGCGTTCAGCCGTTGCAAGATGGATTCACGGTTCGGATAGTCATGGGCTTCGAGAACGGCTTGCGCGTCCAGAGCGCCCATAGCGAACAATGTTTCCGCTTCGGCAATGCGCGCTGCGCGGGAAATCGGCATAGCGCTTCCGGCGCGGACAAACAGCGAAAACTTCATTGGAGATGCTCCCTGTTCGTTGGGCACAAAGAAATGGCGTGCCCTCAACGCAAGCATGGATCGTTCTCCGTCTTGACCGACGATTGACATGACCCTCGGAAGCGAATAGTTCTCCACAACAAGGTTCGCCACGAGGTTCCCCGCTTGCGAAAGCGACCGCTCCAAGTTCCTGAGCGCCAGTCTGATTCGCACGAACGCCGACTCAGCCACGGAGTCAATAACTCCTTGCGCGTTTCGTCCGGTAGGAGAAAAACCGCGTACCACCCCAGAAAGTCCACTAATACGTTCCATTTCCGCAATGTAGAAACTGATGAGTTCCTGCAAGTCGTTCGGCATCTGTGGTGGTACCAACCACCCCGCTTCAGACCCTGCGCCTTTGGTAATCCTCTGACCGGGCCGATTGACGATCTTAGTGCGTGGAATGCCCGACCGGGAGTCCTCCATGAAGATCGGGTTGGATACCAGTTCAGCGTGCTGTTGCAGCGACGCCAACAGTCGGTTGATCGCCAACTGTGGGTCTGCGAGATGATCGACGAGTGCGATCCCCCACATATCTCCGATGTCGTGGTTGGTGTACCGAACGTACGGGTGTAGTCCGTGTTGCCACATATCCATCGCGCGTTCGTTCATCAGAACGTGAGATCCGGTGGTGACGATACAACGCCATTCGGTGACGTTGAACGGTTCACCCTCGTCGTCATCGGTTTCCGGCGAAAACAAGGTGTTTTCTTTGATCCACGCCTCAAACACTGTGATCGACCCGTCGTAATAGGCCGAATCGGAAACTCGTCCACCTTGTCCGGGTTTGCCGTACACCGGAGGCACCGTGCCCGATCCTCCGCTGTGGGCAGCAGGGTTAGCCATCGGGGCTTTGCTGCCCGAATCTGACGAATCTCTTGTCGGCAAACTGTAGCCAGCGCCCATGTCGGCTTCGATTACGTCGCCACGGTTGGGGAACCGTCGCTCAAACTCTACGAGAGACAGTTCGCGCGCCTCTATGATGTAGTTCGCGTCTTCAAGGCTTGTGGCGTTTGGGTCGATAAACAGTGTGAACGGGTCGCACCGTCGCATGACGGGATTACCGGCACCACCATCGGAACCGGGGTCGTACACGCATTTGAAGAACCCGGTGCCATAGATGAAAGAATCGAACAGGACCTTCTCTACTTCGCCTTCAAAGTTCTGGTTGACCCAGAGCGAATCTAAGACTGTTTCGAGGTCTTGTGCGAGTTTTTGCTGAAAGTTGGAATACTGGGAATGTGGATCGGACGACGCTACGCATTGAAAACGAATACGTTGATCTGTCATCCAGCCGACAAGTGCAGAAATGATTGGGTAGATTTCAGAAGCCGTAGGTGACGGCATCCACGCATCGCGTGTCGCCGCCCATCCCCGGTTGTGAACCAGCCGGTACGCTTTGCGCCACCGGTCATGGCGGCGGTTCATTTCCTTGCGCGCAAGGTCGAACAACCCGTTGATGCGTCCTGCGACTACATGGTCTTTGCCTTGTGTGTGTTCTACACGTTCCGCTACAGCCATTGCTTCACTTCTCGTTCGCCAGTGATTGTCTTATGACGCATCGTACTATCCATACCTTCGTCCGTTACTCTAAGCGATTCTTTATCGTTCAAGTCCACGGGGACGTAGTTGACTGGCCGACCAGATCGTTCGGATTCTTTTTCAGAAGCCCGTTTCAGTTCTTCCTTGAACTGTTTTGGATCGCTGATGGGTTTGCCAACCGTGTGGTTGTAGTGTTCGTGCATAACGGGCTGGACGGCGAACGAATACACTCGCTTCAAGCACGGAGACTGGCACTCAGGGCAGTCCACCATCGGATCGTCGGTGTGCTTCTGCCACTTCTCGCCGTGCGCTCCGCATCCGTGGCACCGGTATAAATAGATTGGCATTAGTAGTCGTAGGGGCTGCGGCGTTGTTGGGCTTCAGCATCGGCGCGGTCGCCGTCGCGTTCTTTCGTCAACTCTGACCATTCGTCAAAATGTTCAAGGGCCCAGTCTGCCTTTTTTGGAAACCCCGGATATTTCCTGCGTAGTGCGCGACATGAGGGGCACGGCGCTTGGCCGTACTGCTTGGGTTTGCCGTGGCACGACGCACACCAGTCCCATAGACCATGCTCATTGAGTTTCATACGGTTCCTCCATGTTGTGATTCTAATAGTTTTAGTTCAGTTGCTGTTTTAGGATTGTCGTGTATCCATCGGTGGCAGCCCCGGCATATCGCTATCGTGTTCTCGGGATCGAGAATCGACCCGCCACGGGACCGCATCAACGGTTCATGTAGTTCCGTCGCCCGTGCCCTACAGCACGCCACACCGGCATTGAGGTAGATCGTTGCTCCGGCTTCGCAACTGGTTCGTTCACCGAGTTCCTGTTCTACCAGTTTCTGGCGTTCCCGGTTGATCTTGGCCCGCTTCTTGCTGACCTTTCGTAACGGTGTTCGTTTCATGTCACACCCGCAGTTTCAGACCATTCTTCCCACGCAGGAGCAATGGGTAGCGCATCGCGTGGTTCTTCTGATCCCATAGGTCCTTCATAGCCATGCACAGGTCCCTCTGTGGAGGCGCAGATGCAGGCAATAGCCATTGCCATCACACAGTCGTCGTGGGACCGCCCTGAGCCGTCTGCGGGGCCGTACCCGCCGTTGGGCAGCGTGACGTAGGTTCGCATTTCGTCGTACGTCTGGGCGTCGTGGATTGTCATGTCCCGGTCGCAAATCAGTTTGATCAACCAGCCAATCGCCCATTCTTTACGTTTCCATGTCGTTGACCAGCCCATTGTTTCGCTTATCTTGCCGGGAGATTTATCAGCCCACCTATTACGCCAAATGTAAGGATAGTCGATTTCTATGAGCCTGCCGATAGTGGCGTAGCCGGGTCCTTCGACTTCGGTGCTGATCGTTGCATGGTTGTAGTAAGCACCGAGTTTGGCTAGTTCCTCAGCGAACGTCATCGGGTCGATCTTGCCGTTCCACACAGCCACTTGCTCGTATGTGCGTCGGTTGATGACTTGAGCGCAAGCGTTGTCGCCCATAGTCGTGTGCGTTGGGTCTGCGCCAACAAAGTATTTGCCCCAACTTAGATCACTGGAAGGTTTGCGGTAGACAGTCAACGACCCTGACCGGTCGGGAGCAAACTCTACATAGTTGCCTCGCCGCATGAGGAAACCTTTTACTCCGGCTTTCGGTTCGTACACCATCTTCAAGTTTTGAATGGGGAACACGTTGGTACCGGACGCGATGAACGCTTCTTCTGGTGTAGACGGATATTCCTGCATAAACCGTTCGATGTTGGAATCGGCAAGGTTGCGGATAGCCCACCGCCGCCAAGACAAATGATCGTCGTCTACTCCCATTCGTTGGAGGATGCGTTCATCTTCGTCCTTGTTGGTGATTGACTCACGTTTCAAGTTCGACGCTGCTGCCGTGTATTCAGGGTGTCTCCACCACGGGAAAAACAGGGGCTTGTAATCGTTTTCGCCAGATACGGCGTTATGCCATGTGTCGTAGAACCAGTTGCCGACACCGTTTGCTGTCGATTCCAGCAGAATCATTGACTTAGCGTGATTAGGGATCGTTTGTCTCAAACCAAGCATCATCTCGTCTGGTCTGTCCCAAAACGCAATCTCAGACCCGTGCATGGCGTTGATTGTGCGCGAACGGCCCGCACGCATGTTCTTCGCAGTAGCGATACGGATACTGGACCCGATTTCTTCCCACGCTAGTTCTTTACGAGATACGTACTTTGTGGTGTAGAGGTCCTTGAACGGAAATGTCTCCCAATACAACTTGGTCATGTTCAAGAGGTATTCGGATGCGTCGATTTCGTGTGCAATAACCAAACCGTACGTTTGTTGGTGCATCATCACCCATGCGAACATCAAGGCTTCAGCGAGCGTTGAGATTCCCAACTGACGGGCTTTCAACACAATGATTCGCACCGGCACGCCGCGCGAATACATATCGTTGATTGCTTCCAGCGTCTCCCTTTGCGCCCAGTTCGGATCGAACTTCTCTACTGTCTGTTGTTTGGTTCTGATTGACAGTTTTTCGACGAACGGATCAAACTTCACTGATCGGGGTTGTCTTCGTCGGCGTCTGGTTGTGCAACATCCACTGTGCCTGCAACGTCCATTTCTGCAATCATCTTCGTGATGCCGTCCCGCAGTTCTGAAAGGTCACCGCCCGATTCCTCAGCAAGCAAACCCATCATCTTGGCAAAAAGGTTCGTAACCATCCGTTGTTTGACTACAGGTGAACCTTCATCCAGCATCAGCAAAGTTTCTTCGATAACTCTCCATGCAACCCGGCGAACGCCGACTCGTAGATCGTCGTCGTCCCTGACAGCAACGTCTACCGGAAGGTCTGTTACAGCAGTTCGTACCTTGTCAACGTCAATGTCGAAAATGGTGGCTATCGTCGCTGGAGATAGTCCGTAGGACGCCAACTGGGTAATAACGGTCTTTGCGGGTGCCCGTGCCATCAGTCGTCCTCTATGTCTTCGTCAGCAATCCACCCGTCAGCATTGAGGCTGCGGTATTCCGCAACCATTTCGTTCAACCGTTCTAGCACTTCCTCTTTTTCGTCTTCTGACAAGTTTGCGTTTAGCCGTCGTACACGGTTCCAGTCAACCATCGTTGGTTCCCCTACTGATGGCTTGTCTCGCCTCTGCAAAATAACCAGCGATTTGTTCTGGCGTTAGTGGGTCAGGTTGGGTAGGGATGGGTTGGGTGACACCCGTGTCACCCCGTTTTGAATCTTCTGTCACCCCGGTTTGTTCGGCTTGTCGCCCCGGATGTGGTACGAGGTGACAAGTTGACAGCCCGTACAAAACCACCTCATAACCATTAGGACGACGATCCCAACGGATATGAGAAGGACCGGGAACCACCCGTAGTTCACCCAAACTGACGAGTTCCTTGATCTTTCGCTGGACCGTTCTTTCCGACAGCAAAGTCTTTTTCGCAATCGTCGCCACCGCAGGCCAAGCGTTTGTGCCGTCATGGTCGCAACTATCAGCAATCGCCAATAAAACGAGTCGCGCATTACCCACGGCCTCTGATACATCCCAAACCTGCGCCATTACTTTGACAGACACTTTATGACTCCTTTACTGGATAGTAGTCACCAACCTTGGGCGACTTCCCCAACCAGTCAGGATTTATGGTGTAAACCTTCGGCAACGGCAAACCGTTGTTGTTTGTCGTGTACTTCGCTGTGACCATCCCAAAGTCGATCAGCCGTTTAGCCCGACTAGACGCCAACCGTCGATTTGTGCCCAAAACCAAACCCAACGATTGGTTCGACATCTTCGTGTGCCAGTGAGTGCCTATTTGTTGTGCCGATTGAACCAACGCATCCCATGTATCCGCGTCTAGCGGCGTGAACGTCCGGTTCTTTTCCGGTCTTGGTGTTGACATAGTTTTCCTTCTTGGATAGGTTCATCCTTGTTGATACGGGCCACGGCTCCTTCATCATGGAACCTCCTTCCAGAACGGGGGGTCGGGGATATGGATACCTCGGCCCCCCCGTTCACTTTTGTTTAGCCCGCTTGCGTCGAATATCGACATCTAAGTTGATCCCGTAAGCGTCCGACACCGGAATAACCAAATGCTTGTCGGAATACGGCACCACCATCGTCAGAAGAACGTCCCCTGACGCTGTAAAACGCAAATCACGCATCGAAGCCGTGAACATCGTCTGATCAAAGTTCGGCTTGACGCCAGTCCGGTGTTGAGTGGACGTTTCCTGCTTAGAGGTCATTTGACTTCCTCCACCCGGCCACATGAACGGCACTCCTTGTAATCCCCCCAAGAACCAACCTTTGTGGCACTCCACCAATGACCGTTGTTTCGGCGGCAACGGTCCTGTTTCCACGTTTGACCCATCAGACGACCTTCCCCACACCGCTCTTGGTAGTCCACGGCAACTCAGCACCACAGACATTGCACTCCCACTCCCAGTTCACCGCCACCTTGTAACTGATGAAATGCCTCACGCACTCCGGGCATCGCACATAGGTCCGAGTCGGCTGCCTCTTGGCGCTCATTCCTCATCACCCGGCGCTGGAGGACCGTAAATCGGCCTCGGATCAACCCACTCCTGCGTATCAGGAACATCCGATCCCCAATACTGCCAACCGGGCAACGTCTCAAACAACGGAGCCGTAGATCCCACCTCCGATTCGTACCGAATCCCGTCATCCTCGTCTGCTGGTTGGCCCAACAACGTCCGAACGACACCCATACACATCTCTGTGAGGGATTTCAACGACCGTTCCACCAAAAACAACGCCAGATACAGCGTCAGCAGCACCGTAACCACTGTTACAACGCACATCACCGCAAGAAATCCGCCGGATGGCATGTGATATGTCTCCCTTCAACGTCCTAGACATACTGTACCGCATCTTGGAACTATGTGGAAGGATTTTTTTCACGCTGCGGTTCCAG
>TARA_R110002110_G_scaffold358182_1_pt1 | contig 12255 bp, 8 predicted proteins | sample TARA_R110002110 | Tara Oceans TARA_R110002110 (sample SAMEA4397330) | marine metagenome | biome: Polar Biome; feature: [SRF] surface water layer (ENVO:00010504); material: water (ENVO:00002006), including particulate matter (ENVO:01000060) such as... | depth 5 m
AAAATCAGAAGCGCAGCGTGTGCGTTTAACGGTCGAAGAGAATGCGGCCCTGAAGGCGCTCGCCGAAAAAATGGGCGTGAAGCCGAGTAAGTTAATCCGCCGCCTTATTCGTGAAGCGGTTAATCAAGGGCCAGATTTTTTCGATGATGGGGTTAAAGAGCTGCGTGAAACTAACCGTCAGATTGCGGCGATTGGTCGTAACTTAAACCGCCTTGTTTTGATGATGAATGCGGGTGATCCAATTAACGGTATTGATCTTCGTAATGAGTATGAAAATTTAAGCGTCCTATATGAGAATATACAGGGCTCATATTTAGAACTTTTCCGCCGTTCTAAGAACAGACAAGTCGGAGTGTTCACATCATGAGTATATATGATGAAGATGAGCTAGATTTAAGCGGCGCTCGGGGCAAGCCTGATGAGAGCGCTGGCGGTTTTCGTTTTGGCGATAGCGCCGAGAGGGGCTATTGGAAAGGTAGCATTTCAGATCGCCTTAAGGTTGCGCGGGGGCTCCCGCAGGCGGTTATTAAAATCACATCACATAGTCATGGGAAAAGCGCGGTCCACAGACGCCTTGATTACATCTCTCGTGAAGGTGAGCTGATGATCGAGACTGAGACTGGAGAGCGCCTGCTCGGAAAGGACGAGACGAAGCAGCTTTTAAACGAGTGGTCTGAAGATTTTGGGCGGCGTAAGGGCGGGCGAGATGCGAGCTGTATTGTGCTGTCATTTCCTGAGGGCGTAGATCATGGCACGGCCTATAAGATTGCCCAGGAGTTCTTAGCGGAGCAATATGGTGACAATTACCGCTATGCCTTTGCTGCGCATGCTGATACGGAGCATTACCATGTTCATGCTGTTGTGAAGACGGTTGGCCTTGATGGGCGCGCTCTTCCTACATATAAGGCAGATTTACGTGAGTGGCGCATTAATATGGCTGAGAAGGCACGCGAGCATGGTTTAGCGCTTGACGCATCGCCTCGTTTTGCGCGGGGCGTTTCAGATCGGATGGATATGTCGTTCTTTCAAACAGAGCGCATTGATCCATGGATTAAGGGCGCGCATGTTAAGGCGCTAGACCGTGGGAATATAGGGACGGTTATTGAGGCGGATAAAGAGTTAAACCGTTATAGCGTTCAGTTTGTGAACCCTGATACAGGGAGCTCTTATATGAAGGCCTTTGGGGCAGAAGAGCTGTCTGTGGTGCGCGTGCCTAAAGAAGCGATAAGGCAAGCACGCGAAGAGGCGCGTAGTAAAAGCGCGATGTCCGCGCCAGTATTAAACAAAGCTAAAGAGCGCAATGGAGCTGAGCGCGTTAAATATGCGCAGGCGGCGTTGCGGATTGCGAAGGATATACCGAAGCTTAAAGGTGCTGAGGTGGTTGATAAGAGCATTAATGCAATGCGTGATTTAACGCGCTATGCGCGGGATATGGCAGGGCCTCAGGATGAGAGGCCCGGTGCGCAGAAAGTGGATGAGATTGTTCGTGTTATGCGGGATTATGTTGCTTCTTTGGGGAAGGGGAAATCAGAGGGGCATGAGCAGGAAATTGACAGTGATCGTTAACGGTTGCATTAGGGCCTGCTAACTTGGGTTTTTCTATAGTTATCAACGTATAAGCTTGCAATTAAATCATGCTTATGCTAACGGATAGGTTGTTCAAAATAAAATATATCTGTGGGGAGTATCTTTGATGCCAGAAGACGTTGTGCAAGAGACTAAGAAACGGTTCAAGACGCGTTATATAGTGTTGCTTTTAATTACAGCGGGCGTGGCGCTGGCGCTGGCGATGAGTAATGTTTATGTATCGGGAGAATATCGTTATCGCATTACAATTGAAGTTCAAACGCCGGAAGGTATCAAAACGGGAGCAGCGGTGCGAGCGGTAACAGATCATGCTTCAAGCATTAAGGTTATTGATTTGCCCGGTGTTGGCGGTAGTCGCCCGAAAGTGCGTGGGGAAGCTGTTGTTGTTGATTTGGGCGAAAAAGGCAAGCTGTTTGGTCTGATAGATTGGGATTCCTACCGCGAAGTCTATGCGGCTTTCCCGTTCTCTGGTGCTGAAAAAGCAGGGGATGGGTTGCGGTATTATTTAAACCTTAAGCCAGGGGCATTCGCGCCGCTGCCTGAAAAGCAATGGCCGAAATTTGTGACCTTTACTGATATGGATGATCCGAAATCCGTCAAAAGTGTTCCGCACGATAATTTAGAGAGTGTTTTTGGCAAAGGCTATGCCATCAAAAATATCATCATCAAAATCACTGATGAGCCGATTACGTGGGGAGATATACAAAGATACCTTAATCAGCGACACGCTGTAGGCCCGTATGAATTTATTAGAGGAGAAGCGAAATGACATTACAACCTGAATTGATGAACGCCATTCTTTCTATGGACGCATATAACAGGGGTTATGACGCGGGTATTGATCTTATTGGCACTGCTGTGGGAGATGCCCAGATCATTCAAACAACATTGGATGGAGTTACAGTAAATTTAGATTCGGCTATTATTCGTGATCCTAATACAGGCGAGAGGCGTGACGATGACATTGGTTTCTACGCTCTCGCTTATGATTATAATGGCGAGACGGTTATCTCATATCGGGGGACGGATGATTTTGATGGTATTACGGATTATCCAAGCAGTCTTGATGTGCCGGCATGGTTGCTCGGTGGTGGTAATTACCGTGTTGAGCAGGGGATTATGGCGCTTGCGTTTTATAACGAAGTTGCTGCTGATCCCGTTGATACGCGCATGGCGGATATTTCCTTTACTGGCCACTCTCTTGGCGGTGGGCTTGCCAGTTATGCTGCGGCTCTTTACGGTAAACAGGCAGAAGTCTTTGACAGCATGGGCTATGTTGCGGCGGCAAATAACGCGCATTTTTATGCTTCAACAGTGCCGCAATCAGACCCGCAATATAATATGTTGGCCAAACCAACCATTGATTATGTCTATAAAAATATTGTGCCTTGGGGTGTTGATACAAGTGGCGTGAGCGCCAGTCATGCAGAGGGTGAGATATTGCATGCCAGTTTCACAAGGCAGGCACCGTCTATTTCCTATGAGTTGTATGATGGTGGACACTTGAGCGCTATTGAAAAGCATGACATGGCTTCTTTGATAATTCGTTTATTTGCAGAAGAAAATGAAATTACGGGGTCGGAATGGCAAGAAAGCGCTCCTTATTTCTGGGGAACTTTGTACGATGGAGAGTTTGCCCAAAGCATCGGCATGGATGATCCAGCCAAAGTAGGTGGTAGATTGTTGGAGGAAGCTGAGAACAATAACGAAACGGGGAAATATGCAGACATCCTTCGTCAAGCCATCGCTTACTCCGCTATCGACGAAGGCACAACGGTTTTTGGCAATACGGCCATTCGAGCTTTGTATAATGATGCTAATCAACTCGGTGAAGCCATCGCGGTCTCTGATGTCGAACATGCTTTGCATTTCAACCTGACGAATATTTCAAATCTTTTTGTTGGATATGCAGGGCGCTTGGCTTTGGACAAGATTGTTGAAAATGCTGAGAATCAGCGTGTTCTTGATGGTGTACTAGATATCAGAAATGATTACGGCGAGGCGATGCTTACTGTCGACCTATCAGCTGATAAATGGCGCTTAAGTGATGAGAGTGCTACTGCTGACTTAGCTGTGTTGGATATTTTGAAACAAAATTTTATAGCCCCCATCATGACATCTAATGCGTATACGACAGGCAATCGTGCGCTCTATGACAGTTTAATGGAGCAGCATTGGGGAAGTTCATCGCTCGACCAATTCGATTCTGTGACCTTCGCACTTGATTCATCTAAACAGGCGTGGATGGAAGACCCGAAAGATAGCCAGCATGCGTCTTTATACGCTTCAAGTATTTATGATGTGGTTGATAATGTAAAAGGGTCAGATGGTAAAGACCTTATTATCACACAAAGTGGGGCGGATACGATCTATGGGTCTTCAGGGGCAGATATCATTGATGGTGGCGCTGGAGATGACATTGTTGATTATAGTTTCGCCTTACGCGCGAGTGAGCTTAAAGTAACTTGGAACGCTGACGGGAGCATCGCGGTAACGGATACAGTAAACAATACGGATCTTTTATATAATATTGAAGAGATACAGGGCAGATATAATGGCATAAACACGCTAGCTGTATCTGGGGCGGGCGATTTTAAAGAGACCTCTGACGGTGTATATGAGTTTAACGGGAATAGATTGATCTTAGCGGATGTTGCCAAAATCGAAGGTGACGCTTCTAAGCAAATTTTTACTTTAAACTCTATGCCAGCACAAGGCGTTTATGGATACGGTGGTGAAGATGTTCTGAACCTGAATATAAATGGCGGGATTTCTAATCAGATTACGGGAGATTTTTATCAAGACCAGCTTTTACTGCCGATTAATGCATATACAGACATTGAAAATGTCAGCGTTACAGGAACGCCAACAACGTTGGTTGTTGATGAAAATAAAAGTGGCTCTGTGTTAGCACAGGGTTACAATGACTACTCAGCATCAAATCAAAAAGCAGACTTTGATTTTATTGCTTTTAACTATGTGGACCAATTCAGCAACACTTATATGTTTGATCAGGGCTTTTACACAAGAGTTAATATAGGCACAGCAGAGCAATTTGGTGACGGTTACGCGAATGATGGTGTTGGGTCACGTTCCTCGGTGTATAACAGCGCGCGGCATAATTCTTCCGTTGGTGAAGCGTACTTCCGTGGCACGGATCATGGTGATGACGTTAAGATACTATCACATAAGTTTTTACCGACGAATATTGGCTTTGTTTCAGGTTATGGCGATGACACAATTGATGTCGGTTATCGCAAGACTTCAGGCTCAGTATCAATTACTTATACCAAGGGGAATGATACGCTTAATGGTGATGGGGGTGCGCTTACAAACATCAAAATGTGGGCAGCAATTCGTCCGAGTGATGTGAGCACTTCAGAAAACCTTATTACGATTGATGGTTACGGCACAATTGCTTTGACGGGCATGTCAGCATCTGATGTTAATATTGAATTCCTCGGCACCGAGAAGGCCGCCACTATAGATGGCAGTTGGAGTGATGAAATCTGGATAGGTCACGATGCACGTGACGAGATTTTCTTTGGTCTTGGCGGTGATGACACGCTTAATGGCAATGGCGGGCAAGACCACCTCTATGGCGGCAGTGGCAATGACACGCTTTCTGCTTTGAAGGGCACCACGATCTTAGAAGGCGGTATTAACGATGATGCTTATTATGTCAGTAAGAATGCGTTAGCGACGGTGGTTGATCAGTACGGAGATAATGCGCTTTATGCTACAGACTTTAACAAAGCCGATATACATTTTGCGCTCAATGCTGATGGCCACCTTGTCATGGAAGATGCCGCTGGGAACGCAACTGTCACTATAAATCGTGACAGCGTATTGGATCATATTGAATTTCTGGATGACGAGACAATAACGCTCGCGGAGGCAATCAACGCGGCACAAGGAAATGTCGCAACGTATAATACCAGCGATGGGCGCGACACTGTGTTTGGAAGAGGCATTGAAGGCCTTGATACCGTTGTTGAGTTGAAAGGTGGAAACGATTCTTTCTATGGCTCATCACGTAACATTTCAGAAACAGTTTATGGTGGTGATGGGCGAGAGTTTATGGCCACAGGCCTTGGAAACGATACTCTCTATGGCGGAAAAGGCGACGATTATCATTTAAGCGGGGCAGAAGGTGATGATTATATAGATGGCGGCGCCGGGCGAGATACATACAGCCTTGGAAGCGACACACCTACAGGGGTGCTCAATGGTGGTCATGTTGATTTAAGTCAGGGCATCGCATATGACGATGGCACAGGCGGGACAGATATCCTCGTCTCTATAGAAGGTGTTGTCGGTACAAAATATGATGATTTAATTATTGGAGATGGAGCAGATAATCATTTCCTCGGTGAACAGGGTAATGACACGCTATACGGCATGGGCGGCGATGATAGTTTTGAGTTTTCAGAAGATTATAACACTGGAGACAGTGCATATGTAGATGGCGGTGAAGGTAATGACCGCCTTTATTACAATTACAGTGAGGACTATAGAATTGTTGCCGATCTTGGCGCGGGAATCGTTTCTGAAAATGGCCGCGGCGGACAGGACGTCATCGTATCTATTGAGAACATTGTCGGCTCTGCCCTCGGTGGAGATCACATTACAGGCTCGGAGGCTCGTAATGAAATCTATCTTGATGGTTTTTATGGTGATGGCGGAACTGCGCTTGGTTTAGGCGGTGATGATTACCTGTCAGGCAGCTTTTTTGATGATGTTTTAAATGGCGGGGAAGGCGTAGATACCCTTATCGGCCGCGATGGTGATGATACCCTTATTGGTGGCCCGGGCAATGATATTTTAGAAGGCGGCGCAGGTGATGACACTTATGTTTTTGCGGCAGGTGACGGCGTTGATATTATCCGCGATACCGAAGGTGAAAACATCCTTGTTATTGAAGGTGATATTGCGCTAGATGATCTTGTCACAACAAGACAAGGTAATGATCTGATACTGCATATTGCCAGTGGTGTGACTTTTGAGAACTATTATGAATCTGAGCCCGCAGATAATGCATTTACAGTGGAGTTTACTGACGGCACGCAGATTGATGCAAAGGCTATTGAGGTTAATAACACAGCGCCTGTTGCACAAAACGATACGTTTGACCTCATGCAGAACGGGTTTATTACGGGCAATGTCCTTGATGATAATGGTTCTGGCGCAGATAGTGACCTTGATGGTGATACCGTAGAGGTTGTTGCCGGAGCGTTTGTGACAGAATTTGGTGGCACATTGCAGCTATTAGAAGATGGCAGCTTTACTTATACACCAGAACAAGACTTTAGCGGCTTTGATACTGTTTCCTATAACATCACAGATGGCTATGAGGGCACGGACACAGCTGAGCTTTCATTCTTTGTCGGCTCTGTGAATACAGACCCAGAAGCCATCGACGATGATGGGCTCGCGGAAGAAGATACCGCGCTAACCATTGATGTTCTTGCGAATGACAATGATGCAGATGGCGATGTCTTGAATGCCAGTATTGAGGACGGCCCCCTAAATGGCTCCGTTGCTATCAATGCTGATCAGACAATTACGTATACCCCGCATGAGAATTATAATGGTGATGATAGCTTCACCTATAGTGTTGATGATGGACATGGCGGCTCGGATACGGCAACAGTGAGCTTGAATGTTAGCGCCGTGAATGACAACCCTGTAGCGCAAAATGATGCGGCGAACGTGCAGTATAATCAAGTTCTTCTTTTGACAGCGGCGCAGCTGATTGCGAATGACAGTGACCTTGAAAATGACGCGCTTGAAATCGCTTCTGTGTACAATGCACAAAACGGCGTAGCGGTTTTAAATAGCGATGGTTCTGTCAGTTTTACACCAGAAACGAACTACTCAGGTGCGGCAAGCTTTGAATACAGCCTATCGGATGGTAACGGCGGTACAAGCACGGCGACTGTGAATATTGAAGTGGGGGCGCCGCCAAATAATAATGATGTTCTTTATGGCACAGAAGGCGATGATAACCTCTTCGGTACAAGAGAGAGCGATATTATTGAAGCTAAAGGCGGTGATGACCGTGTTTTTGCACGTAATGGGGACGATGAAGTTCATGGTGGATCGGGTGACGATAAGATATTCGGCGGCAACGGCGATGATATCCTCTATGGCAATGATGGTGATGACTTCTTGTTTGGTCAGCGCGGCAGCAATGAAATGAATGGCGGGGCAGGCGATGACCTTCTCGCAGGCAGCAATGGTCGGGATATTTTATTTGGTGAAGAGGGTGATGACCTGCTGCTTGGTAATAACGGCAATGACATTTTAGACGGAGGGCTAGGCTCTGACCGCCTCTATGGTGGACGCGGTGATGATCTGCTCCTCTTTGGTGAAGAATCAGATTCTCTTTATGGCGGTTCAGGCAGTGATGTATTTAAGGCGATTGCTGCGAACACAGTTGAGAGCTCAACCATCCGTGACTTTGAAGCGAAAAAAGATGTGTTAGATATCTCTGATGTTCTAACAGGCTATGATCCTGTCGCAGACCTGCTGTCAGAGTTTGTCAACGTTGAAGCGTCACGGTCACGCGCAACAGTTTATATTGACCGCGACGGCGCAGGCACAGAACACGCTTGGGAGCAACTTGTACAAATGCAGATTAAAGGCGTGAGCAACCTCAGCACTGATGAAGATCAGTTGGTCAATGATGGGGTGCTGGTGATCTAACCAGATACGTCTTGCAGATCACAATTCCAAAGGTACCAAAGTAAGGTTGTTCTGTAAGGCTAACATGTACAGACGTGAGGCCTCTTCTTTTTGGTGTATTATCTTCCATGGCCGCATGAATTTTAGACTAAATAACTTGCAGTTTGAGGCGTTCTATAGTACTGTAATAGATATGGAGCAAGAGAAATGTCGGCATTAAAAGAGTTGAAAAGGCACATTAAGCCTGGAGTAGTTTATCGTCGTAAGCACTTGGAGAAATTCTCTAGTGCTATAGATCGTCATTTGACGGAGCTTGTTAAAGGTGGTGTGCTCCAAAAAGTATCTGGTGGTCTCTATTATCGTCCAAAACAGACTTCGTTTGGTGCTGTTCCTCCAGATGATAAAGTCTTAGTGCGTGCTTTTTTAGATGATGATCGTTTTTACCTGACGTCTTTTAATGCTTATAATTCTATAGGGGTGGGAACCACTCAGCTATATAATGAGAGGGTTGTTTATAACCACAAGCGTGATGGGCGCATTGAGTTAAACGGTAGAAGCTTTTACTTTATCAAGCGTGATCGTTTCCCCAAAGAAAGTAATTTGGAGTTTCTTCTTGTGGATTTGGTCAATAACCTTAGGTTTTTGGCCGAAGACCAGCAAAAGATAAAAGAGAATGTTAAGCGAAAGGCATTAAGCATGGATATGAATAAGCTTATGCGCACAGCTTCTTCTTATGCTAGCGTGAGAACAAGAAGTTTCTTCGAAGACCTATTCAGTCATGCGGGAGAGCGTGATGCCATCTAAAATTTACCTTCATGAACATAATGAATTTCCTGCGCTGATTAAGATCGTAGCCGCTGAAAAGGGCATAGTGAATAGCCCCTATGAAAGTAGACACCTTACAGGTTATAAACTGGAAGTAAGGAGAAAACGATGTCTAACCGGAATTATTATACAGAAGAATTTAAGCGTGATGCAGTCTCTCAGGTCAAAGATCGGGGGTATTCAGTGGTTGAAGTGTCTGAGCGCTTGGGGATTTCAAGCAAATCGCTTTATGCATGGATAAAGACCTATTATAAGCCAAGCAAGGATCGAGAGCTGGAAAGTCAGCAATCTACAGAGATACGCCGTCTTAAGGCAGAATTGGCGCGAGTTAAAGAGGAGCGCGATATTCTAAAAAAGGCAACGGCGTACTTCGCAAGGGATGTAGAGTGAAGTACGCCTTTATTAAGGTGCACCGCTCCGTATTTTCTGTTCGCAGCATGTGCCGCGTTCTTAGTGTTGAGCGCAGCGGTTTTTATGCATGGCTCAAAAAGCCATTAAGTAATCACGCCAAGAAAAACCGGCAATTAACGGGATTAATCAAGCAAAGCTGGCTAGAAAGTGGCTGCGTATATGGTTATCGCAAGATCCACGCGGATCTTCGCGCCCTTGGTGAATGCTGTAGCCCCAATCGTGTTGCGCGCTTGGCACAGGCTGCTGATATTAAAGCGCAGATTGGCTATAAACGTCGCCCTGGATCTTACGGCGGCAAGCCAGCGGTTATCGCGGATAATAAGTTGGATCGTCGTTTCGATGTGGACGCACCTAATCGCTTTTGGGTTACGGACATCACATATATCCGTACTTACGAAGGATGGTTGTTTTTAGCTGTGGTGATCGATCTTTATTCACGCCGTGTCGTTGGGTGGTCCATGGATAGCCGGATGCATATTGATCTGGTTTTGAATGCTTTATTAATGGCCGTTTGGCGGCGGAAACCGCGGCAACGCGTTATGATACATTCAGACCAAGGCGCACAATTCACCTCATATGAGTGGCAAAACTTCCTCGATAAGCACAATTTAGAACAGAGTATGAGCCGCAAAGGGAACTGTCACGACAATGCGGTGGCGGAAAGTTTTTTCCAGCTGCTTAAACGTGAGCGCATACGCCGCAAAATCTATGCAGACCGCAAAGCTGCACGGGATGATATTTTTGATTACATCGAATTTTTCTACAACCCGAAAAGAAAACATGGTAAGAACGGAATGCTGTCACCAATAGATTTTGAAAAACAGCAAATTTAGGTGATGTAAGGTGTCTACTTTCATAGGGGCTATTCAGTTAGATCAATATCAACAGAAAGCCTCGGCATGTCGCGTACAAATAGATTAATGGCCGTACCGCCATGGAGCGCGAAACACTCTTCCTTCGCTACTTGTGGGAGAACATCTAGCAGAAGGCGAACTTGGCCTTTATAATCTGGGCGTTTCATTTTTTTCGAACTCCTTCGGCACTGTTATTTGGTATTTATCTATATAAACACCGTTTTTGACCAGGCTTCGTTTGCCTGATCCTATATTTACTTTAGAAAGATCAACAAACTCTAACCATGGGTGCTCTAACTTTTCAGCCATATATAGGAATAGCCTTTTTACCTTTATTGAAGAGCAGTTTTCCAACAATTCTTGTACAGATTTAGGTCTTAAATTATTTAAGCCCTCCATCAGTTCATAACATTCAAACAGCTCTTGATGCTTTGGAGCGAGATACAGGCACTCTAATATTGCGCGTGCAGGGGAGGAAACCTTGACAGTAAAGCTTTTCCTTTCAAAATCAATAAGCCCCATCTCAGCAGGTAGAAAGGACGTTGTGTAATAATCTATGCTGTTTCCCCAGTCTCTGTGCCGAAACCAAGGGGGGAGATTTTCTTTATTTCCGCCAAAAAGGGAGACTTTCCCTGCGGACATCTCTATGTAATGGGCCCGCCCTTGTAGAGATAGCGATGTTCGGCCTCCTACATGTACTGATAACCCAGCTTGCTTTTGCAGGGCATAGACCCCTCCATGATAATCAATATCGTCACCAGAGCGGATTACCGCTCCAGTTCCTATAGATTCTAGCCATTTACTTTCTTTGTAGCGGCTTAAAAGTTGGTTTGAAACCCCATTATTGGCGAGCCATGAGGACAGGTAGACCGTTCCCGCGGGCCAATCCTGCAATAGCTTGTTTATTTTTGTGCCATTTTCTAAACTCATAGTATATTTATAAGGCATAGGGTGAACAAAATCAATGGTTTTGTTTGTTTTGGTCGTAATAAATAAACTTATAGTTTGCTTTCTGGGATTAAAACAAACCTACAGATGGGGGCTTATCTTCGAGACATAAGAAAGCCGCCAAGGTTTCGCTTCCAGTGGATAGGCGTGGCGGCTGTGTTATCTATATGTTTATTACACTCTGATTATAAAAGCAAAAAACTTTATAAAGTGTTAAGGTGTATTCTTAGTCGTCAAAGCGACACATTGTTTTTATTTGTATTCCTCTTTGTCTGAGATCATAGCATATCTTTTCTCAGCTATGAAATATTATTAATTTTTGTAATTTTAAAGAATGTAAACGAATGAAACGTAGTCTTGTCTTGATTTCTTAATATTCAATTGCCTCCATCATGCGCCTTTGAATATCCCCATTACCGGCTTCATGATCCTCTAAAGCCGCAATATCAAATACAGGCGGCGCTATGGCTTGCATGGTAAGCTTCGGTATGTCTAAAGCAGCATAAAGCCGTGCTTTAAACGCTTTGTCTTTAAAATAAACGAGCTTTTGCACCTTAATAGGCCGCGCGCCTTCTTTAAAGATAATGGCTTCCTTCTTACAAAGTCTTCGAAACTCTTCAGGTTTCAGAAAATCAGTTCTCGTATAGCTATGGCTTTTCGTCCCCATGATCGTGTTCTGGCCAAAGCTAATGCTTTCCGTTTGTGTTGTCTGATCACCCACGCGTTTTGAGACATATTGCGTTGTGGTTTCATCATTAGCTGCGAAGAAGAGCTGAAGGGCAGAGTTTTGCAGCATGCTTTCGCGCGCAGGCTTGCCGTAAAGCTCATCGAGCTGCGCTAAGCCTTGAATGATGTTAAGCATGCGCAAATTATAACCAGCGATAAAGGCGAGGTTATCTGCGATGACAGGCATTTTACCAAGAGAGCCAAACTCATCTATGAC
>TARA_R110002110_G_scaffold58702_25_pt1 | contig 12244 bp, 8 predicted proteins | sample TARA_R110002110 | Tara Oceans TARA_R110002110 (sample SAMEA4397330) | marine metagenome | biome: Polar Biome; feature: [SRF] surface water layer (ENVO:00010504); material: water (ENVO:00002006), including particulate matter (ENVO:01000060) such as... | depth 5 m
CTCATTTGAGGGAGCAGTCACAGCCCAAAGCACTTTGGTTGCTGGAAACACCGCCGTTACTGGTACGCTTCACGCGACCGGAAACACACAGCTTCAGGGAACACTTGAGGCCGTTGGTGCTGCTTCCTTTGAGGCTGCTATCACAGCCCAGAATAACTTGACAGTTAGTGGTGTAACCGCACTTAACGGAAACGTTGATCTTGGTGACGCCACAGGTGACACTATCACAGCGACTGCTCGCTTTGATTCAGATCTCGTCCCGTCTACGGACAGTGCGCGTGATCTCGGTACTTCCGCTCTACAGTGGGCAGAAGCACACGTCGACCACGGATACATTGACGCGATTACCGCAACTGGTACTTCAACACTCACTACCGTTGACATCAATGGTGGTGCGATTGATGGAACAGCCATCGGCGCCGCAAGCGCCGCTGCTGGTACATTTGCTGCCATTATTGGTACAAGTGCTGTAGTTAATGGAAACGCTGCTGTTTCTGGTACGCTTCACGCGACTGGAAACTCACAGCTTCAGGGAACTCTCGAAGTTGTCGGTGCCTCTTCTTTTGAAGGCGCAGTGACAGCACAGGGTACCGTGACAGTAGGTACAAGACTTGTTCCTGATTCAGCAGGTGGCGCCGATCTCGGTAGTACATCAGCCGAATGGGGTGATCTATACATCGCTGATGACAAGAAAATCAAGTTTGGATCTGGACAGGATGCCACAATCGAATATGATGAGGATGGTACTGACGAACTTCGTTTCGCCGGCGCCGCCGTCACATTCGAGCAGGCTGTAACTTTTGATGGCAACGTCACCCTAGGTGATGCTGCTGGTGATGTTACAACTGTTACTGGTAAGCTTTCCGGTTCAAATGGTGCTCTTATCAGTGGTGATTTTGTCACAATTGGTACAACGGGCCTCAGCGGTTCCGTCGCCTTTGCCGGTGGTTACACTGCCAACGGAGACTACGGTATGTCCTTCAACTCCGCAAACGGTAACTTGACCGCTCGCGGCGCAGTCGGCGCAGACGGTGGCGCAACCTTCGGTGGTGGTTACGGTTCAACTGGTGTTAGCATTAGCTCTGCTGGTGTTATCCAGATGAATTCAAACCTCACTTGTGATGGTGGCGCAACCTTCGGTGGTGGTTATGGCTCAACTGGTGTTAGCATCAGTTCCGCTGGTGCCGTCTCCGCAAACGGTGCTCTCACTGTTGCGAACACTGTTTCCGGTGCTGCTGGACAGTTTACTTCTATTGACATTGGTGGTTCAAACCAGTCAGGCTACGCCTTGGCTATCCCGAACAACACTGATAACAGTGGTAAGGCGATTGCCCACGCTTGGAGAACATACTCCTCCGAGAGATTCAAGACCAACATCAAGACAATCGAGACTCCGATTGCTACATTGTCCAAGTTGAGAGGTGTTACCTACGACTGGAAAGGCAATGGCGCGAAAGACGTCGGGTTTATTGCTGAAGAAGTTGGGAAGATCATCCCGGAAGTCGTTGACTTCGAAGAGAATGGTACGGATGCTACATCCATGGACTACTCTCGTTTGACAGCTATCCTCGTTGAAGCTGTTAAAGAGCAGCAGGCCACAATCAGTAGCCTTAAGAGTGCAGTAGCCAAGTTGGCTTCACAGCACGACGAAATCGATGGCTAAATCTTAGGATCTAGTTTATTTGACTTCGAGGGAGTCTCAGTTTTCTGGGGCTCCCTTTTTTTGTTTTTTTGGTATCTTTGTGATAATAAGTACTATTTACATTTGATGAAATATCTCCATTTCACGACCAATTAGGAGCAAGAACCCCATGTCAACGATGTTGGAACAAGCAATAATTGACGCATCCGCCCTCAAAGAGGCCGCCGTCAGGAACGCAGAATCACTTATTATCGAAAAATATTCTACAGAAATCAAGGAAACAATCGACAACCTGCTGGAGCAGGAGGAAGACCTCCCCGCCGCAGAATTCGGCGAGGAAGCAGAATTATCTGCCCCCGCCAAGTCCGTTGTTGATGATCTACCTCTCGGTGCAACAACAGAAGGCTCTTCTGTTGTATCAATTGACCTGCACGAACTTGAAAAAGAACTAGAGGAAGGAGATGAGCCCAGTGCCGATGAAATGAGAGATCGCGAAGATATTGCAAATGACATCGCAGCCGACCTAGAAGAGCCCGCTGCTGATCTTGCTCTTGATGAAGAAATCGATATCGATGAAGCTGCACTCCGTGAATTGCTTGAGGATGTGACCGTTGACATCGCACCACAGAAGTCAGGGTGGCTTGAAACCCCCACTTCCGAGATCGAGACCGCGGTGGATCAAGCCGAAGCAGCAGAGACTCACTTGGACGAAGACGAAGAAGAAGTCAATGAGTCCGATGAGGACTCGTCAGAACTCAATGAGGCAATAGAAAGTCTCCAGAACCAAATCAATCTTCTACAGGAAGAAAACGAACAATACAAGCAGACAATCTTGCAACTACGGGACAATGTAAATGAAGTAAATGTCCAGAATGCGAGAATGCTTTACACAAATCAGGCTTTAGGTAGCAACTCTTTGAATGGGCGGCAAAAAAATAAAATTGTTGAAGCTATTTCCAAGGCCAGTACCGTTGAGGAAGCGAAGGTAATATATGAAACCCTTCAAAGCGCGGTGGGCAGCACGACGACAAAACGTTCAAGTGCTCCAAATTCACTAAGCGAAGCGGTTATACGTCGCTCTTCAACACGGGTTTCTCACTCAAATCAGGATAAGGGTCCGAAAGATGATCCCAATCTCGATAGAATGAAGAAATTAGCGGGTCTGAATTAAATCAGACTTATAACAATTTTAATTATATTTTTTTAAAGGAGAAATAACAAATGTCAGTTTTAAATAAACTTACCGAAGGAATTGTAAACCGTGATCTCCAGAAGGAAGGAGCCGCACTTATTGAAAAGTGGGAAGCTACCGGCCTCTTGGAAGGAATGGATTCCGAAAGTAAAAAGAACGGAATGGCTCTCCTGCTTGAAAACCAAGCGAAAGAGCTATTGCGTGAGGCTTCCAGCATGTCTGGCGGTGATGTCGAGGGTTTTGCAGCCGTCGCATTCCCCATCGTCCGTCGTGTATTCGGTGGTCTCATTGCAAATGATCTAGTTTCAGTCCAGCCGATGAGCTTGCCGTCAGGCCTCATCTTCTTCCTGGACTTTACACACAATAACTCCTCCAAGGGTGGATTGGGCCAGTCCTTGCAGACTGAGAGCGATTCACTATATGGTGGAGGAGCTATTGGTCAGCAGCTAACCGGTGGTGTTGATCTCACCGGCGTAAATGCTGATTTGGGACCGTACAACCTTAATAACGGTTATGCTTCCCCGACCAGTTCACTCACCAACGTTACCTTGACGCTTTTGGCTTCTGGTACCTTCGGTGGTGCGCACCCCAATGGAGATGCTTTCTCCGGTGTCGGTGTAAAAGATCAGGCCGCATTCGACTCACTCTGTCGACATGATCCCGATTTCACTTCAGGCACAACTTGTGTTGCCGTCTTCAGTACTCCAGTGAGTGCCATGGGCGACCTTAACAAGAACAACCTACAGAGCATTGTATTGAGCACTGGCAACACCGGTGGAACCGCAATCGCAAGAAACCTCTCAGGTTCTTGGGGTCAGGTCCGTCGTTTGACTCAGTTCTCTGGTTCAACACGGTCACACGTACTTCTGTACATGGCTTCCGATGAGCCCGGTTCTGATGAGCCGTCCGACATGACGTCAGGTATAGCCACACCCTATGTCCAATACTCCCTCGCGGATGACTTCGGTGGTACACCAAAGGCTGGCGCAGGCGAAGCCATTGGTGCGGTTGCTGGACAGACCCCGTGGGACTTGGAGAACGAGGGAGTCATTCCCGAGATCGATATCAAGGTAGACAGTATTTCTGTCACCGCGGTAACCAAGAAGCTCAAGGCTAAGTGGACTCCAGAATTGGGACAGGATCTCAATGCTTACCACAACCTCGATGCCGAGGTAGAGCTTACTTCAATTCTCTCTGAGCAGATTGCTCTTGAGATTGATCGTGAGATTCTTGAGGATCTCGTCAAGGGCGCAACTGCGAAGACCATGTACTGGTCACGTCGCCCGGGTCGTTTCCTAGACCGCTCAACTGGTTCTCCCATCAGTACTCTCGCCAACGAGAGTTTGCTTGGTGCGGACTTTACCGGTACAGTTTCTGAGTGGTATGAAACACTTATTGAGACAATCAATGATGTTTCTGCTCAGATCCACCGCAAGACCCTCCGCGGAGGAGCAAACTTCTTGGTTTGTTCACCCGAGGTGGCCAACATCCTAGAGTTTACCGCTGGTTTCCGTGCGAACGTGACTGCGGACTCTGATCGTGGAACAGTTGGTGCGGTTAACACCGGTTCACTCAGCAAGAAGTGGGATGTGTACGTTGATCCGTACTTCCCGCGTAACGTTGTCCTAGTAGGACGTAAGGGTAATAGCTTCCTTGAAAGTGGCTATGTATATGCCCCGTATGTCCCGCTACAGGTCACTCCCACCATCTTTGGTGTAGAGGATTTCGTGCCCCGCAAGGGAGTCATGACTCGCTACGCCAAGAAAATGGTGCGTCCTGACATGTACGGACTCGTTATTGTTGCCGACTTGAACGGCTAATCTACCGAGTAGCGATACAAATAAGCCCCGTTCTAGTTTTTTGCTGGAGCGGGGTTTTTTGTTGCCCTGATTACTAATTACCGATAGGGGTATTATAATATGTCGACACCGAATCTTAGACCAGATAGCAATACGAGCAAATCAGCTTTGCCTGTTACTGGAACACTTACAAACGTAGACTCCACAGCAAACCCACTGCCCTTTGGCATCTACACCCGGCACATCCGACCAGATTCTGGTGAGAGATCAGCCCAAGATTTTATTTCCGGAGCCGTTGATCAGGTTGCACACGTCTACAAGAAGCTAGGCGGCGACGTCCTCGACGTTGAGATAACTGAATATCAGGTTTACGCAGCTTACGAGGAGGCGGTTCTTGAATACTCCTACATCGTCAACCTTCATCAAGCAAAGAATGTCCTCGGGAGCGCTCTGGGGAATTCAACCGGTTCTTTTGATCACGACGGAGAATTAAAGGCAGGAGACTTATCATCTTCTCTAGGTTCCCAGCGAATTGAACTGGCATATCCCAAATATGATTTCTCCTACACAAAACGAGTATCGAGCAGAATGTCAACAGAGGTGAACATCGGCGGAGATCTGCCAATTTACTCAGCTTCCGTCGATAAAGTTGATCGACAGTCCGACTATGACCTTCAGGCGCTAATTTATAGCGGATCCACATCAGATAGTAATCTTCCGTACTATGGCAAGCTGGGAGACAATAATGGAAAAAGAAATCTGACCATTAAAAAAGTGTATTACAAAACACCTCACGCAATGTGGCGGTTTTTTGGACAGTACGGCGGTGTAAACGCGATGGGGAACTTAGGAACATACGGACAGTGGGCCGATGATTCAACTTGGGAAGTCATTCCTGTGTGGCAAAATAAAGCACAGGCGATCCTTTTTGAAGACCATATCAATGTCAGAACTTCTCACTATTCATATGAGATCAAAAACAATATGCTAAGGCTATTTCCTGAACCGAGCACATACAGCCCAGATAAGTGGTGGGTTGAGTTTACTATCGACGAGGATATTTGGGCCGAGTCTGATGATAGAAAAGTAGGCGTCGACGGTATTAATAATATGAACACGCTACCGTTCGCCAATATTCCCTACGACAGCATCAACTCCATTGGTAAACAGTGGATTAGAAGATTTTCCTTGGCATTGAGCAAGGAAATGTTGGGCTATGTCCGCGGAAAGTTCTCCACGATCCCAATTCCGGGAGAGTCCGTGACTCTGAACGCCTCCGATTTGCTCAGTCAGGGAAAAGAAGAGCAGGATAAATTGAGAGAGGAACTGAAGACAATTCTCGATGAGCTTACATACCAGAAGTTGGCCGAACAGGATGCCGCCATGGCCGATTCCGTCGGAAAAACGCTACAAGGTGCGCCAGTGCCGATCATGGTGGGATAGAATAGATGGCAGATAACAAATGGCAACAGCCCGACGCACCCCCTCCTCCGCTTTTTATCGGAGAGAAAGAAAGAAATCTCGTAAAACAGGTTAATGATGAACTTATTGAGAGAGTTATTGGTCAGCAAATTGTATATTACCCGATAAGTTTGGAATCGACCAATTTCCACCCGCTTTATGGTGAGGCAATCAACAAGACCTTTTTGCCACCAGTCAGAGTTTATGCTCTAGTCGAGTGGGAAGGGGAAACAACCACGACTTCGCCCGTAATTGACAAGAGGTCGTCAATATCGGTTCATTTTCACAAGCGACGACTCGTCGAAGATCAGGATTTGTTCGTGAGAGAGGGTGATTTTATCTATTACGGTTCCTTTTACTATGAGATAGTCATGCTAAATCAACCAAAACAGCTATTTGGACAGATTGATCACAAAATGGAAATATCTGCCAAGTGTATCAGGTCCAGAAAGGGACTTTTCAACGGAAAATAGGAGGTATGAGACGTGGTTAATATTAAAGAAGAAATTCATATCCTCCCATCCAACATCGAGACTATTGATTTTGCTCTATTTGATCATATCAATGATCGATTTGACCTCCACACAAACACAAATGAGGGTTGGGACAAAGTACCCGTGGTTTGGGTAACAGCAGAGAGGGCATTCCAAATCAAACATGATAAGGGAATGCGAGATCTTGAAGGTGCCCTGAATCTTCCCATTGTTTTTGTTGAAAGGACTTCAATGACAAAGGATCCGACCAAAAAGGGTGTATTTCAGGCAAATATCCCACCAGCCCTCCTTCATAAGGGCTACGATGCCCAAGGTGGGTCGATTCAGGTCGCGAGAAAGATCCAACAGAAGAAAACATCGGAGTTTGCCAATGCAGATTCGAAAAGACGGTCAAACAGGACTGTAAAACCCAATTTTGTGAGAAAAAACACGGAAAAAGTAGTTTATGATACAGTTTCAATCCCTCAGCCCGTGTATATCTACACTTCATACACAATAACACTCCGAACACAATATCAGCAACAGATGAACGATATTATCCAGCCATTTATTACCAGACCGGGAAATGTCAACAATATTTCCCTTACTAAAGACGGTCACTTCTACGAGGCTTTTGTCGACACGTCTTTTACTACAGACAGCGTATCCAACATAGGTGAAGACGAGAGAAAATACGAGACAAAAATCACAATTAATGTGATTGGATATTTGCTTGGAGATGGGGCTAACTCCAAGGGCCCAAAAATCTCAATTCGTGAAAATGCCGTCGAAGTAAAGATGCCGCGTGAGCGAGTGATCGTTGGAGATATTCCAGACCACATTGATTCCGATGACGGCCGCCGCGGAGTCGACGGTGGGTATCGAGAATAATTTTTACCTTTGCCCCATTCCTACACTATTTATTAGAGAAATATTCCCGCTTATTTTCATCGCTATATGAATAGGAGAGCAACATAATGTCAGTTAAACAGTTCAAATTTGTCTCACCCGGCATCTTTATCAACGAAATCGACCAGTCCGCTACATCAGCGTCGCCCGGCGCCATCGGCCCGGTAATCATCGGTCGTACCAAACGAGGCCCATCTTTTAGGCCTACACAAATCGATAGCTTTTCGGACTACCTAGAAGTCTTCGGAGAGCCCGTCCCCGGTGCCCAGGGAGATGATGCTTGGAGAAGTGGGGTACCCCATGGTCCCACATATGCCTCCTACGCCGCCCAGGCTTACTTGAGAAACAACAGCCCAGTAACAGTTATTCGTACTGTGGGAGCCCAAGCTTCCGACGTCACAACCGGTCTTGCCGGTTGGTCGATGGGAGAAGCTGGATCCCCCTCGCCCGCTTCAGGATCTGGTGGCGCGTATGGATTGTTTGTCTTTCCCTCTGCCTCCTCTTACTTGACAGGTGTTACTGGAACATTGGCAGCCGTCTGGTACTGTAACGGTGGCGGAATTGCACTTTCTGGTAATGTCGCCGGAGACACTACCGGCGCCACTCCGGACGGTGTTGCAGTATCTGGTACATCCGTTATCGTGAAGGCAGATGGCAATGGAGATTTCACAGCCCTAGTTTTGACCGAGGCTGGTGCGCTTTCCAAAAAGGCGGTATTCAACTTCAATGCGGATGACGACAAATACATCAGAAAGGTCTTTAATACAGACCCGACATTGACAAACACGGCCATCACCACGACAAACTCCCTAGAGTCTTACTTCTTGGGTCAGACTTATGAGCGTTCATTGCAAGAGGGTCTCGACAAGCAGGCCACTGGTGCCTCTCCGACACTCATGCATGCTGTTATCTTGGGAATCGGCGCAAGCACCACCATCGAGGGTGGAAACTTTCAGATGGCCGCACGATCAGCCCAGTCTGGTTGGATTATTTCACAGGATATTAGAACAACCGTTGCAGATAAGACCACCACTAGCAACAACTCAATGTCTTTCAGTGGCGAAGGAACAGATGTAACAAGATTGTTCAAGTTCCACACACTCTCAGAGGGTGAGTGGGAGCAGAGAAACCTCAAGATCTCCATCGAGAGAGTTAAGGCCTCTGACAGCAACATCAACAAGTATGGAACGTTCTCAGTTGTCCTTCGTAGAATCGAAGACAATGACAAGAACGTCGTTGTTGTTGAGAGATATGATAGTGTCAACCTCAATCCCGACTCCCCGGACTACATCGCTGCAAGAATCGGCGATGCGTATTCCGTATGGGATGATAACAGAAGAAGACTGCAGGATTACGGCACATACGCCAACCAGTCCAAGTTCGTCCGCGTTGAGATGGGCAATGATGTTGACAGTGGCCAAGCGGATCCCGAGTTGGTACCTTTCGGCTTTTTCGGCCCGGTCGTCGGACACTCCGCCACCGCGGGCAACGACGCGACGCCGAACCCCGACGAGCCCTTCATTTCTCTTACGGGTTCCTCAACTTGTATTATCAAGGCATCGGGTGATCTTTTCAATAACTACATTAGCAGTACTGGATCGACAGTCAAGATCGCAGTCGGTGACAAGACCGTTTCAGCCAAACCCCAAATTGAGTTCAGGTGGCCCGAGTACCGTCTCCGCGGAGAATCTACCGAAGGCAATTTGAGCAATCACTTGGATGCCTATTGGGGTATCGACACAACTCGTTCTGGTTCAGATGCCCTTGCCTTCGATCACAGCAATATCGATCTCGCCCACGCACTACCAAAAGATGTTGGGGAAGATTTTGGTACTAGCGCACGCACAACAACGTCTTTTGTATTCACACTTGACGATGTGGAAGGTCGTTCCGTGGGAACCGACGCCTCAAGTGGGATATACAGTTCAATGAGCTACCAGTCTGGCTCCCGCGCCGCCGGCTCTTCAATCACGGCTGCTAGTGGTTCTTACAGATCACTTCTAAGCGCTTTCCGCGACGTCGGTGGTGCGAAGTTCACGCTTCCACTTTTCGGCGGACACGATGGTTTGAACATTGTTGAGCGTGAAGCATTCAATGACACACGCGCCCTTGTTTCAACCGCAACAGAACAGAACAGTTACGCTTATGCTTCAATGAGGCGCGCAATTGATATGGTCGCGGATCCGGAGTATGTGGAGATGAACTTGGCTGCAATGCCTGGTATCGTCAACGAGAATTTGACGAAGCATCTAGTTGATACCTGTGAGGCCCGTGGGGATGCTCTCGCGATCATCGATCCGAGAGGCGGATACACGCCTAGCACAGAGGCTGCGACAACTGAGCAGACCAGAACTTCAACAACTGCTGCAAAGACTGTTTCAGACAACATGAAGGCACGAAACATTGATTCAAGTTACGGCGCCGCCTACTTCCCGTGGGTACAGATTAAGGATTCTCTTAATGGGCGTATGCTCTTCGTACCTCCGTCAGTCATCGGACTTGGCGTCTTGGGTTCCACTGAAACCAAGTCAGCCGTATGGTTCGCCCCCGCTGGATTTAACCGCGGCGGATTGACCGAGGGTGCTGCTGGACTAAACGTTGTTGGTGTACGCCACAAGTTGACTTCCGACGAGCGTGACCGCTTGTACGAAAACAACATTAACCCGATCGCCTCATTCCCGTCAGAGGGAATCGTGATCTTTGGGCAGAAAACACTTCAGGTATCAGCTTCTGCCCTAGACCGAATCAACGTCAGAAGACTGTTGATTTTCACAAAGAAGGGAATCTCAAGAATTGCTTCAACAACACTGTTCCAGCAGAACCTTGAATCCACGTGGGCTGACTTTAAGTACCGCGCAGATACCTTCTTGTCAAGCGTGCAGGCTGGATTGGGACTGGAGGAATACAAGATTGCCTTGGATCGCTCCACAACAACACCGGACTTGGTTGACAGAAACATCATGTATGCAAAGATTTTCTTGAAGCCGGCACGCTCTATTGAATTCATTGCTCTGGACTTCGTTGTAACGAATGCCGGCGCGAGTTTCGAGGATTAAAATAAAAAGAAAAGTAATGAATAACTAATTACTTTTGATAGGGGATTTATATAAATGAGCACATTCTGGAGTCAGGCCGCACTAGAGCCTAAAAGACAATTTAGATTCGTCCTTCAGCTTGGACCTTTTGAGTCATACTTGATCACAAAAGTTAATCGTCCAAGTTTTGAAGTCGGTGAATCAGAACACAATTACATCAACCACAAGTTTTACTACCCGGGTCGAGTTACCTGGAATGACGTTTCTTTCTCGATGGTCGATGCCGTCAACCCGGATTCGACCGGTATTTTGATGAAAATGCTCATGGCTTCTGGATACAGGTTCCCCAACTTCTCCAGCACAACAAGAACAATCTCCAAGGCCGAAGCTGTCGGCGCAGTCGGGACCTGTGTAATTCAGGTTCTAGGCACCGGTGATCCGGATATCTTGGCTGGCCAATCAGGCGCCCAGGCGCAGGTACTAGAGTCTTGGACCCTCAAGAATCCGTGGGTCAAATCCGTAGGAATGGGCGAGTTGGATTACGGCACAGATGATATTCTTTCAATGGATGTTACCTTGAAGTACGATTGGGCGACACTCTCACTGAGTAGTGAGCAGGGTGGAGCAACTGACCGCTTGACACCAAAGAATGCGACCGGTCCTCTTGGTAAGGTTCCCGATAGTCTAATCGGCGGCGGAAGCTAAAAAAAGCATTTTTTACCTTAACATATAGTTATGATGTGCGATACACTAAACTATAATGCGAGGTAAAGATGTCCACACGGAACAATCAAGATAGACTAGGGGGAGCACACGACATCCATCAGGATGCTCCCAACCTACCCACACCAGAAACAAACAACACTTCGGACGCCACAAACCGTCCGATGTCTTTTTCCACACCAACCGAATTCGTTGATCTTCCTTCGAAGGGGAAGTATTATGGAGAGGGTCACCCCCTTCACGGATGTGATAGCGTTGAAATTCGCTTCATGACAGCTAAGGAAGAGGATATTCTCACTTCAAGAACCCTCATCAAGAAGGGCGTGGTCCTCGACCGACTCCTTTCTAGTGTTATTGTCAACACATCGATCAAGCCGGAAGACCTTCTTATCGGCGACAAGAACGCTCTCGTTGTTGCCTCCCGAATAACCGGCTATGGAGCCGAGTATAAAACCAAGATGCCCTGCCCCTCTTGTGGAAACTCAGAAGATCACTCTTTTGATCTAGAGGATTCGAGTGTATACTCAGGGGCAGAGGAAACCGAGTCATCCGTCACCAGAACAGATCGAGGTACATTTATTGTTAGTACTCCACGCACAAAAGTGGACGTTGAAATCCGTCTTTTGAGTGGCCACGATGAGAAGATGATTGCACGTGCCGAGGAGAAGAGAAAGAGGCATAAACTGCCCGAATCTTTGGCAACTAGCTCACTTCATGCGTTCATTGTGTCTGTCAACGGAGTCAATGACCCGAACTACATTCAATCATTTATCGAAAATGCACCTGCGGCGGACTCAAGATATTTGCGAGAAGCCCACAAAATTGTTACCCCCAATATTGATTTGACATTTGACTTTTTCTGCTCTGTATGTGATCATGAGCAAGTATTGGAGGTTCCGTTCACAGCGGACTTTTTTTGGCCTAAGTGATGAATATATTGAGTCGGTCTATGAGAAGTTCTTTCTGATGAAATATCACGGAGGATGGAGCTTCACTGAGGCCTATAATCT
>TARA_R110002110_G_scaffold70800_7_pt1 | contig 12223 bp, 9 predicted proteins | sample TARA_R110002110 | Tara Oceans TARA_R110002110 (sample SAMEA4397330) | marine metagenome | biome: Polar Biome; feature: [SRF] surface water layer (ENVO:00010504); material: water (ENVO:00002006), including particulate matter (ENVO:01000060) such as... | depth 5 m
TGCCCTTGCGCTCCACCGGGCGATTGGGAAGATCTTCGCTTCGATATTCACGTCCGCTGCTCCTTAACGATGACCGTGGCCGGTATCAGGCGTTCTTGACGACAAAAATGCCGCTCAGGCCGGTCTTCCGCCCGCTTGCCCGTCCGGGCCGTCTTTTTTGCCGGCCCCGACAAGGCCCGGCCACACCGATTCGAGGATGATGAGCGCAACGCCCAAACCGATCCATACATCGGCGATATTGAAGATATACCAGTAAAAACCAAAGGCGTGAAAACTAAAAAAATCCGCCACGGCGCCGTAGGAAATGCGGTCGTAAACATTGCCGATGGCGCCACCGAGAATGAGGCCGATGGCGAGCGCGCTCACCCTATGCTCGACCCGGGCGAGCCAGAGGCCAAGGCCGAAGATCACCAGAATGGCAAAAGAGGCCAATATGGTGACACCCAGCGCGGTTTCCGCCTGAAAAAGGCCGTAGCTCACGCCGTTGTTCCAGGCCATGACCAGATCGAAATAGGACGTGACTTCGACGCGGCCGCGCGAGGCGATGTTGTAGATGTCGATCATCCACCATTTATGGAGACGATCGGCGGCAAAGCCGGCCAGTGCGATCAGAACACCGACGAGGGAGAACGGCCCCCAGACGGTTTCGCGCTTCAGACGGTCCATCGGTATTCCTCCGGGTGTTCGGATGGCGGGCGGCTAGTGCCGGGCGTCATATTCCCTGACCGCCGCCGCGTCGCGCGGCGAAAGATCGGGGTAGTCGGGGTCGGAGCCGACATCCGGCAGGATGCGCCATGAGCGGGCGCATTTCTTTCCTTCGGCGAGCTTCGGCACCACGCAGACGCCGGGCACATCGTCGAGACGGAAGGCGGAGGCCGGTCCCTCGCCCTCGATGAGCGTGGCCTGGCTCGTGATCGCGAGCTCGGCGAGATCGAGCCCCTCCAGCGCGGAGAGAAATTCGGGCGCCGATACATGGACTTCGGGCGCGGCCTCAAGGCTGGCGCCGATCCTCTTTTCACGGCGCTCGATCTCCAGCGCGCCGGTAACAACGCGGCGCAGCTCGCGCACCTTGCGCCACTTGCCGGCCAGCGCCGCGTCGCGCCAATCGCTTGGCGTTTCGGGGAAGGTCCGCAAATGCACCGAGGCATCGTCCGCCGGGAAGCGCGAGAGCCAGACCTCTTCCATCGTGAAACAGAGCACCGGCGCAAGCCAGGCGGTGAGGCGGGAGAAAAGCGCGTCCAGCACGGTGCGGCAGGCGCGGCGGCGCAAGCTCGAGGGCGCATCGCAATAGAGAACATCCTTGCGGATGTCGAAATAGAAAGCCGACAGATCGACATTCATGAAATTCGACAGCGTATGGGTGACGCGCTTGAAGTCGTAATCCATGTAGGCCGCACGGACGAGACCGTCCAGTTCCGCGAGCGTGTGCAGGACGACACGTTCGAGTTCAGGCATATCGCTCACCGCGACACGCTCCTCGTCCTCGAAGCCCGCCAGATTGCCGAGCATGTAGCGGAAGGTGTTGCGCAGCTTTCGGTAAGCCTCGACATTCGATTTGATGATGTCGTTGCCGATATTGTGGTCTTCCCAATAATCGGTGCTGGCAACCCAGAGACGCAGAATTTCCGCGCCGTTCTGCTTGATGATCGTCTCGGGCTCAATCGCATTGCCGAGCGACTTCGACATTTTGAGGCCCTTGTCGGTGAGCGTCATGCCATGCGTCAGCACCTGTTTGTAGGGCGCGCGGCCCCGCGTGCCGCAGCTTTCCAGCAATGACGACTGGAACCAGCCACGATGCTGGTCGGAGCCTTCGAGATAAAGATCGGCGGGCGAGGGAATGCCCCGCGCTTCGAGCACAAAGGCATGGGTCGAGCCTGAATCGAACCAGACATCGAGAATATCGGTGACTTTCTCGTAGTCGTCCGCCTTGTAGTCATTACCGAGAAAGTCGCTTGCCGGATGCTCGAACCAGGCATCCGCGCCGTCTTTCGCCACCGCTTCGACGATGCGGGCATTGACCTTCCCGTCGCGGAGCAGCGAGCCGTCCTGCCTGTTTATAAAGAGCGTCAGCGGCACGCCCCAGGCGCGCTGGCGCGAGAGCACCCAGTCGGGGCGGGTCTCCACCATCGAATAGATGCGGTTGCGGTTGCGCGCCGGTACCCAGCGCACCTTCTCGATTTCGGCGAGTGCGACCTCGCGCAATTCGCGGCCGCCCGCCGCTTCAATCGGCGCATCCATCGCCACGAACCATTGCGGCGTGTTGCGGAAGATCAAGGGCGCCTTGGAGCGCCATGAATGCGGATAGGAATGCGTAACCTTGCCTTTTGCGAGCAACGCACCGGCTTTTTCCAGCTCCTCGATCACGGCGGCGTTGGCGGTGCCTTCCTTGCCCTGACGGGTGAGGACGAACTTGCCGGCGAAGAGCGGCACATGGTCGTAATAGACGCCTTCCTCGTTCACGGTTTCGGGGATGTCCTTCTGGCCGAAGTTCTCCACCCAGATCATGTAATCGTCCTGACCGTGGCCGGGCGCGGTGTGCACGAAGCCGGTGCCGGCCTCTTCCGTCACATGCTCGCCCGCCAGCAGCGGCACGTCGAAATCATAGCCCTGACCACGGAAGGGATGGGCGCAGACGAGACCCGCCTCAGGCCTCACGTAGCAAAGCGGTCGGTATTTTTTGATCCCCGAGGCTTGGAACACTTGTTCAGCCAAACTCTGTGCAAGGACCAGCTTCTCGCCCTTTCGTATGTATCCGTTCTCCGAGGCTTCCAATATCTCATAGAGCACATACCCAATTTCATCTGAGAACGAGATCGCTCGGTTTGCAGGAATGGTCCACGGAGTGGTTGTCCAAATTACGACTGAGGCACCCTCAAGGATGTTGGCGTCGGGCAGATACATCGAAGCAGATACGTGCTCCCCATCCTGCGAAAAATCGGACGTATTTTCTTCATGAGGTACGATTATATCTGCACCGAAGTTCACAACCGGAAACTTCACCCAGATCGTGTGGCTCTGATGATCGTGATATTCGACTTCCGCTTCCGCCAGCGCGGTCTTTTCCACCACCGACCACATGACCGGCTTCGAGCCGCGATAGAGCGAGCCGTTCATCAGGAACTTCTGGAATTCCGAAACAATGGTCGCTTCGGCGTCAAACGACATGGTGAGGTAGGGATTGTCCCACTCGCCGGAAACGCCGAGGCGCTTGAATTCCTCGCGCTGCACATCGACCCATCTTTGCGCGAATTCGCGGCACTCGCGCCGGAATTCGAGCGGCGGCACCTCGTCCTTGTTCTTGCCCTTCTTGCGGTATTTCTCCTCGATCTTCCATTCGATCGGCAGGCCGTGGCAGTCCCAGCCGGGTACGTATGCGGCGTCCTTGCCCATCATCTGCTGCGAGCGGACGACGATATCCTTCAAGATCTTGTTCAGCGCATGGCCGATATGGATGTCGCCATTCGCATAAGGCGGGCCGTCATGAAGGACGAAGGTCTCGCGGCCCTTCGCCTCTTCGCGCAGGCGATTATAGAGGTCGAGCTTCTCCCAGCGGGCAAGCCATTCGGGCTCGCGGACAGGGAGCCCGGCCTTCATCGGGAAATCGGTCTTGGGCAGGAACAGCGTCTCGCGATAGTCGCGGGCGGTCTCTTCCTTTTCGCTGCTGCCGGTGGGGGTCGTTTCGGTGGACATGGCGGTCCTGGATTATCGGGGTTTACGCGAGATTTGAAAACCGGCACCCGGCGCGTGCCGCATGGACCTGTGATTGGTCTCTCAGTGGCAGGCCGGGCCGGTAATTCGCGCAATTATGGCGGAGCAGGGCCCGCAAATGCCAAATATCGTCATGGGGCGAGTTTCTAGCAGCCGGTCTCCCGACAGTCCAGTAACGCCAGCAGCCCGCGAAAAGGACGGCGTGGCGCTTTCGCGCGCCCTCGGCCTATAGTTTTCCGCATGCATGCACCCTTCCGGTTTCTCGCCGCCCTCCTTCTCTTCGTTACCCTGGCCCTGCCGGCCGCCGCCGGCGGGCGCCCGGTTCCCGACAGGATCGCGGCCACAGGCGAGGTGCGGGTCGGCCTCACCGGCGACTACAAGCCCTTCTCGTGGGAAGGCCCCACGGGCCATTTTGAAGGCATCGACGCGGAGATGGCGGCGGTGCTCGCCAGCGGTCTCGGCGTCCGGCTCAGGATCGTCAAGACGAGCTGGCCGACACTCATGGACGATCTCGCGGCGGAGAGATTCGACATCGGTATGGGCGGCATATCGGCCACGCGGGAGCGGCGTGAGGCAGCCTTCTTCTCAGAACCCCTCCTCACCGACGGCAAGACGCCGATCGCACGCTGTGCGGATGCGGCCCGCTTCCAGACGCTCGCCCAGATCGACCGCGAGGGCGTCACGCTTATCGTCAATCCGGGCGGCACCAATGAAAAATTCGCCCGCGCGAATATCCACGCCGCGACGCTTCTTCTCCATAAGGACAATGCCTCGATCTTCGAGGAGATCGCCGCGGGCCGTGCCGACGTGATGATCACCGATGCCATCGAGACGCGCGTCATGGCGCGTGAGCATCCGGACCTCTGCGCTATCCATCCGGATGCGCCCTTCACGCGCGCGGAGAAAGCCTATCTGCTGCCACCGGACGAGGCGTGGAAACGGCGCGTGGACGCGTGGCTCGCGGCGATGGAGGCGAGCGGCGAGAAACAGGCGATTTTTGAAAAATGGCTGGAGTGAGTTTCCGCTTTTGCTTGCCAGCAGACATGTCACCCCGGCGAAAGCCGGGGTCCATCTGACTCATGCACTTGCGAAGCGGCACATGGATTCCGGCTTTCGCCGGAATGACACCCTTGTAAAAACCCGAAGCTTACTCACGCCGGAATGATCCGCTCCACGGCGCGCGCCTTCAGCGCCAGTTTGCCTTGCGCATTGGTGAACACGGCTTCCACATAGGCTTGCGTCTTCGAGACGTTCAGCACATGCCCCTCGCAGGCGAGCACGCCCCCGGTGACGGGACGAAAAAAATGCGTCTGGAGGTCGATGGTGGTGAAATTCTGGTCGTCCTTCAGCAGGGTCATCAGGGCGAAGGAACAGGTCTGGTCGGCGAGCGTCGCGAGATAGCCGCCAAAGACGGCAACCGGGTTCATGTAAGAGGGATCGACCGGCCAGTCATAGCGGATGCGGCCGGGCTCCAGCACGGTCAGTTTTCCCGCATAGAGATTGAGCGCGGCGACATGGGGCGGTGCCTTTTCCATCTCGCCCGCCTCGATCCGTTTCAGAATATTTCCCCAGCCCGGCATCAGATCTCCGTCTTTTTCATTGTTGCCGCCGCATCGGCCAGCATCTCACCGAGACCGATCAACTCATTATAGCGCTGGAAGGTGACGCGCTCTTCGCCTTCCGGCAAGCCCTCGCCTTTTACAAGCGCCGCGTAGATGCGTTCAAGCCGTGCGGTGACCGCCAGCAACGCGGAGACGGGAAAGAGCGCAATCTTGAAGCCGAGTTCCTCCAGCGCCTTCGCGCCGAGATAAGGCGTCTTGCCGTCCTCGACGATGTTGGCGACAAGGGGTACGCCCCTGAAACTCTCCGCCACTTTCCGCAATTCACCTTCATCGCGCATTGCCTCGATGAAGAGAATGTCGGCGCCCGCTTTCAGGAATGCCTCGCCGCGCCGGAGCGCCTCGCCAAGATCATGCGTCGCGCGTGCATCCGTTCGCGCCATCACCTTGAACGCCTTGTCTGCCCGCGCCTCCACCGCCGCGCGGATTTTCGCCGCCGCGTCGGCCATCGCCACGACCTCCTTGCCCTCCATATGGCCGCAGCGTTTGGGGAAGACCTGATCCTCGATCTGGATGCAGGCCGCGCCCGCCGCCTCATAGGCGCGCGTCAGCCGCGCCGCATTGAGCGGCCCGCCATGCCCGTTGTCGCCATCCGCGATCAGCGGCAGCGGCGCGCAGGAGGCGGCCATTACGCGCGCGCGCTCGGTCATTTCCGCCGCGCTCACCAGCCCGATATCGGGCAGGCCGAAGCTTGCGCCCGAAACGCCGAAGCCCGTCATGTAGACGGCTTTCGCACCCGCCTGCGCGGCGAGCTTCGCGGACAGCGCATCATAGGCGCCGGGCACGACGACGATCTCCGGTGAGGCCAGCAATTTTTCCAAAGCCGCCGTCATGTCCGTGTCTCCCACCATATTGCTTCATACGGGACCGGTTCCGCGAGGCCGGGATTTATCGGCCCGGCCCCCCTTTCCGTGCCCTTCTTTCTGCGGGATGGCGAGGGGAATGGCAATGTTATCCGCTCGAGATATCAGGCGGATTTCAGGGCCTCACATGAAGGCGTCATATGGAAGCGCGCTTGCTTTCGCCGCCGCGCCGACTTTCAATCGCGAAAGTTCAAAGGGAGACTGAGCATGAGCACCGATACGACACCGAACGATCTTGAATCCTTCTGGCTGCCCTTCACGCCCAACCGACAGTTCAAACGCGAGCCCCGTATGGTGGTACGGGCAAAGGACATGCACTACTTCAAGCCGGACGGGACGGCGGTGCTGGACGGGACGGCGGGGCTGTGGTGCTCCAATGCCGGGCACTGCCGGGCGCCCATCGTCAGCGCAATCCAGGCCCAGGCGGGCGAACTCGATTTCGCCCCCTCGTTCCAGTTCGGCCATCCCAAGGCGTTTGAGCTGGCGAGCCGGATCGCGGCGCTCGCGCCGGCCGATCTCGACCATGTCTTTTTCTGCAATTCAGGCTCGGAAGCCGCCGACAGCGCGCTCAAGATGGCTATCGCCTATCACCGCGCAAACGGCGAAGGCAGCCGGACACGCCTCATCGGCCGCGAACGCGGCTATCACGGCGTCGGCTTTGGCGGCATCTCGGTGGGCGGCATGGTCGCCAACCGGAAATTCTACGGGCCGCTTCTGGCCGGCACGGACCATATCCCGCACACTTACAACCGCGCCGAGCAGGCCTTCACGGCGGGCGAACCGGAATGGGGCGCGCATCTCGCCGACGAATTGCAGCGCCTGGTCGAACTTCACGACGCCTCAACCATCGCCGCCGTCATCGTGGAGCCGATGGCGGGCTCGACCGGCGTGCTGCCACCACCCAAAGGCTATCTGAAGCGATTGCGCGACATATGCGATAAACACGGCATCATTCTGATTTTCGATGAGGTGATCACAGGTTTCGGACGGCTTGGGTCTGCGACCGCGGCGGAGCGCTTCGGCGTCACGCCGGACATCCTGACCTTCGCCAAGGGTGTCACGTCGGGCACGGTGCCGATGGGCGGGTGTGTGGTTCGCAAACATATCTACGAAGCCTATCAGACAGGCCCCGATCACATGATCGATCTCTTCCACGGCTACACCTATTCCGGCCACCCGCTCGCTGCCGCCGCGGGGCTCGCCACGCTCGACCTCTATCGCGACGAAGGTCTGTTCGAGCGGGCGCGCAAGATCGAGCCCTATTTCGCCGAGCGCGCGATGGGCCTCAAGGGGCATGGGATGGTGCAGGACATCCGCACCATCGGGCTCGCGGCGGCCTTCGACCTTGCGCCGGTGGACGGCCTTCCCGGCAAGCGCGGCTTCGATGCGATGCGCACCGCCTTTCATGACGAGAATCTAATGGTCCGCGTTTCGGGCGACACCATCGCCTTCTCGCCGCCCCTGATCGCGGAGGAAGCGCATATCGATGAGATATTCGAAACATTCGGACGCACCCTCGACAAGGTGGCGTAGCAGGAGCGACAGCGAGGAGTGGACCGCAAAAAGGGCCGGGACAAGAGGGGCGGGACAAGACGGGCGGGTGAGAACAAGCACCTGAAAAGACCGGGGTCTCGCGCGCCCTGCCGCCCGCGACGTCCTGCCGCAGGGGGCGGGTCTTGGCGGACACGGCGAGGAACCCTATCTCCCGATTGTTCCCTCCGATGACCGGGCCCTCTCTCTCCCCTCCCCCCCAGAGACCGGGCCTGGATATATCGGTTACCCTCCCGGCGAAAGCCGGGAGGGTTTTTCATTTTATGGCCGGCCTGGAAGCCTTGATCGAGGCGGATGAAATCGGCCGGGCGCCGGGTGACATCCGTTTTTGAGCGGCGGAGCGCGCGCTAGCGGATCATCAGGACGGGTATCTTGCAGCGGCGGACCATCGCGGTCGTGGTGCTGCCGATGACGAGGCTGCGGATGCGCGAATGGCCATAGGCGCCCATGACGAGGAGGCCGATATTTTCGGCGTCCACCTTCGCGCCGATCGCCTCTTCGGGTTCGCCGGCGGCAAAGCTCACCTCGACGGTGAAGCCGGCCTCGCGCAATGTCCGCGCGGCCTCGTCAAGCCTTGTGCGGGCGTCCGGCGTTTCCGCGCCGACGGTAAGGATGTGAGCCTTCAACCCCTTCAGGAGCGGGCTTGCCGCCACATAATCAACGACGCGGGCGGCGCTCCGGCCGCCATCATAGGCGATAAGGAAGCTTTCGGGCGCACGCCAGACGCGCGAGGCCGCCAGCACCGGCTTTTTCGAGGTGCGGACGGCGCGCTCGATATTGGAGCCGAGATGAAGCTTCGCGAAATCCGCCGCTTCGCCCCGCTTGCCGACAATGACGAGGTGCGCGCCGGCCTCCAGATCGCTCAGCGTCTCGATGAGATCGCCATGCCGGAGCCGTGTCGAGATATCGGTTGCGCCCGCGGCTGCCGCCATTGTCTTGCCGGCTTCGAGGATGGCGCGGCCCTTCCGGTGTGCAAGCTTGTTCTGCTGCTCATCGAGGGTGGCGAGTTCTTTCAGCAATTCCGCCCCGGCATTGGCGTCGAGATTGCCGCTGAGGTCGAGGCCCGGCGAAACACCGCGCCGCTCAAGCACATGGACGATCTCGACGGGAAGCGCGAGACGGCTCGCCGACCAACCGACCAGGCCGCATACGCTTTTGGCATAAACCGAGCCATCGATCAGCGCGAGTATCTTCGACATCGCCTTCTTCCCTTCCCGGCCCTTCAATGGCCCATCAATTCGAACGCATCCGGCCTGTCGTGAATGGCGAGTTTGTCGACCAGCGTCGCGCTTGCTTCGTTCATGCCGATCAATTCGACATCCGTTCCCTCGCGCCGGAACTTGAGGACGACCGTGTCGAGCGCGGCAACGCCGGTCAAGTCCCAGATATGGGCGCGGGCAACGTCGATGCGGACACGCTCGACCGCATCCTTGAAGTCGAAGGCGGCGATGAAGGCCTCGCTGGAGGCGAAAAAGACCTGCCCCTCGACGATATAGGCGCGCTCCTCGCCATCTTCGGAAAGCGTGGAGGTCACGCGGAAGATCTGCGCCACCTTCCAGGCGAAGAAGATGCCCGACAACAGCACGCCCATCAGCACACCGATGGCGAGATTATGTGTGAGGACCACCGTGAAGACGGTGGCGAGCATGACGGCGCTGGAGCGGCGGGGATAGGTGCGCAGATTGGCGATCGAGGCCCAGGAGAAGGTGCCGACAGAGACCATGATCATGATGGCGACGAGGGCCGCCATCGGAATGATGCTAACCCAGTCGCCCAGCACGACGATGAGGAAGAGCAGGAAGATACCCGCCGCGAAGGTGGAAAGGCGGCCGCGCCCGCCGGACTTAATGTTGATGACCGACTGGCCGATCATGGCGCAGCCCGCCATGCCGCCGAGAAAGCCCGTCACCACATTGGCGATGCCCTGGCCGACGCATTCGCGGTTCTTGTCGCTCGGCGTATCTGTGAGGTCGTCGATGATGGAGGCCGTCATCAGGGATTCGAGCAGGCCGACAACCGCAACCGCCGCCGCGTAAGGGAAGACGATGGAGAGCGTCTCGAATGTGAAAGGCACATCCGGCAGCAGGAACATGGGAAGCGTGGAGGGGAGTTCGCCCATGTCGCCGACGGTGCGCAGATCCATGCCGAAATAAAGCGAGAGCGATGTCAGCACGAGAATGCAGATGAGCGGCGAGGGCACCGCTTTCGTCAGGCGCGGGAAGAGATAGATGATGGCGAGGCCGCCCGCGACCATGACATAGGTCATCCAGGGCACGCCGATGAGTTCGGGAAGCTGGGCGAGGAAAATCAGGATCGCGAGCGCATTGACAAAGCCGGTGATGACCGAGCGCGAGACGAAACGCATCAGATTGCCGAGGCGAAACAGCCCGGCGCCCGCCTGCAAGAGCCCGGCGAGGATGGTGGCGACGAGGAGATATTGCAGGCCATGCTCCTTCACCAGCGTGACCATGAGAACGGCCGTGGCGGCGGTGGCAGCCGAGATCATGCCGGGGCGGCCGCCCGCGAAGGAGATGACGACGGCAATGGAAAAGGAGGCGTAGAGGCCGATCTTCGGATCGACGCCGGCGATGATCGAGAAGGCAATAGCTTCCGGGATGAGCGCCAGCGCCACGACCAGACCGGCGAGAAGATCGCCGCGAATGTTGCTGAACCACTCGTCGCGGATACGGGAAACGGTCATCGGGCGAGATACTCCGGGCCGGGTTCCGCGCGAGGCGCGGCCACCGGCAGGGCTTGAGAAAGACGGGCAGTGGGGGACGTAAGGGCGCGGCCAATGCGCGTCGCGGCCCCGGTTTGCTGCACTGCAGCATGGGCCTTATGCCGGAGGCAGGCCCGAACCGCAAGCCAATTTGGCCCGGGCCCTGACGCCGCACTCCGGTCTCAGTACAATCCAGGTTTACTCACGCGGCGGACAGGACCGACCGCATGACGGCGGTGATTTCCGCCATCGGCATATTGGGGGGCTGGCGGAGGCGTGAGGATCAGGTCTGGTTCCCGCCCGCCTTCTGTGCACTTTCACGCTCGGCCCAGCCGAAAATCCCTTTCGACATGAGCGAGGCTTCAGCCTGGCGGCGCGCGCCGTAAACGGCCGCGCGGGCGGCATGGGCATCGCGGTTATCGGGCTCGGCAAGCGCGGCGGCTTCGACGAGGTGACAGGCGAGGCGCATATCCTCTTCCCTGCCGGCGGCGACAAGCGCCTCGGCGCGCGCGATGAGCTTCGGGGCGCCACCCGCCAGCGCGGCGATCTCCGCGGCGAGTGCGGCATCCGGCGCCGGCTTCAGGCGCGAGGGATTGCCGTCATACCAACCGCCATAGAGCCGCCAGATATTGTGGACAATGAATTCCGGCTCGTCATAGACGGGCTTGAGATACGGCTTGTCCATGAAGCTTTGCGGCAGCCGGACGCCGTGGATCAGATCGTCGAGGCGGGCGCCTGCATTCATCATTTCGAGCGAGCGTGAGACGAGATATTCCAGCGCGCTGGCGATGGTGTCGAGGACGCCGGCGATGCGCGCCTTGCCGGCGATCGGGAGGCCGTGGGCGGGCAGCAGAAGCTCCGGCTCGCGCGCCGCCATTTCGCGCAGCGCACGCGCCCATTCCAGCGGGTAGCGCTGCACTTTTTGCGGATTGCCGGCATTGGGAAAGACCCAAGTGACGAAATCACCCGAGCAGATCGCCTTGTGCTCCGGCACCCAGGCCCAGAGATGATCGTCGGTTTCGCCGATGGCGTGATGCAGCTCGAAGCGCGTGTCGCCGGCGCGGAATTCCATGCGGTCGCGGAAGGTCGTGTCGGGCTCGACCCAGGGGTCGGGACCGAAACGGCGGACGGGCGGCTTGCCGGATTTGTTATCCGCGCCGCCGCCCATGCGCAGTTCGGTGGCGGGCGCGAATTGGCGCGCATTGATGGTGAAGTTGTAATCATTGGTGAGTTCGTAGCGGCGGAAGCGCGGGCTTACATTCTCATGGCCGATCACTTGTGGGCGCGGACGGCCCCGCTCGCAGGCTTCGCAGAGGATCGTGCCGGCGCCGCCGACATGATCGGCGTGGCCATGCGTGTAGCAGACATGGGAAACGGGCTCGTCCGTCCATTTGCGCAGCGAGGACATGACCCCGCCCGCGAATGCCTCGAGGCTGGTGTCGAAGAGAACGAGACCATCGCCGGAGCGAAAGGCGACGACATGGGAAAAGGCCTCGATCATGGCGACACCGTCCGCCACCTCGGACAGATCCGTGGTCGGACGGTTGATGAGCCCCGCCCCTTCATAGATGTCGTTGTCGATGTAGCGCGCGGACAGCGCGAGAAGGTCGGCCATAATTTTTTCCCCATGAGCGTTTGCGGCAAGATAGCCGAGACGGCGGCGCTGTCGACGGGGATCGATCGAAATTCCGCGAGGCGGAATTGGAGACGCGCAGGCGGCTAGAGCGTTTCATATTTTGACGGAAGCATATCCAGCATTTTTG
>TARA_R110002110_G_scaffold410928_1_pt1 | contig 12211 bp, 8 predicted proteins | sample TARA_R110002110 | Tara Oceans TARA_R110002110 (sample SAMEA4397330) | marine metagenome | biome: Polar Biome; feature: [SRF] surface water layer (ENVO:00010504); material: water (ENVO:00002006), including particulate matter (ENVO:01000060) such as... | depth 5 m
CACCTTTTCCCGTTAAATTACTCTATTTATCAAGCGGCCCACTAGCCTTCAGAGCATCGTCTATCGATTCTGCTGTACGACCATGCGCCTGCATAACGTAATTCACTGCGTCAAGAATTGAACCCCATGGAAGGTCCTGAAACACCTGTGCCTCGATAGAACTGCTTGAATCGCAATCAAAAATCTCTATAGATGCGCCCTTCATACCATCTTTTGAATGCTTTAGCTTGTCGTCTGTATCGGAATCACATAGCACCGATACGTCCATACCTGCTTCTGATATATTCATAGCTCTTTCAGAGAATGAGCTTCCCGTACCGTCCACGCAAGCACACCCATTAAATGACATAGGTGTTTTACCGCTCGAAATTCGGAACTGGTCTATGGCGCGGCAGATCCCTACTTCCGTTGCACCCTCACAAACTATTACTTTCCTTGCAAAAAATGCTTCAGGACAAGCACGAACAACGCCTTTCAGTTTGCCACTGTCTATATCAAGATATTCGGATTTGAGCACCCCAGTACTCCTGTCACTGTGGAGTACAAGCAAGTTCTGAACCTCTAGCTCAGTAACGACATCACGGGAATGCGTGGTCATAATGACCTGTCCCGGGCTACCGGCTTTCAAGGCTCGCACGACATGCTTTATCCGATCCGGCTCCAACCCTTGCTCTATTTCGTCGATTAGAGCAATGCCTCCGTTCCTAGCGATTGCAGTTTGTATTGCTATCGACGCTAGGCGCCTTGACCCTTTGCCCATTAATCTGAAGGGAACATTCCCCAAATGCAGGCTAACTTTCCCTTCCTTTATATTTATATCCTTGAAGTCCAGGGTCGTCTGTATCTCATTAATATTCAGACCTAATTGCGCCGCGTTTTCCTTGACAGTTCGGGTGACGCCTTCGAAATGCTCGAATGCGGCGCTATCGAGCTTTGACTTGGCCTCACGCAGCGCTTCAAGAACTAGCTTCTCCTGTTGCTCGTCAGGATCTTCGCTTTTGAAGAGTGCATAAAGCGGATTGCCCTTGTTCCAGGAAAAGTGGCTATCTACATAGTCAGAAATCATAAAACAGTTAAGCTTAGCGCGATCTCTAGAAGATATTTCCTTGGTTTGCTCTGCTCTCCCGCTCGATACATGCCATTTAGGCTCAAGGTCATCCTGTACGCGCAGCTCGATAGTCAGCGCAGGCACAAACCCTTCAGATAGCTCCGGTGAAATGCTGCCCGTGTCCTGAGAATATCCTTTTATAAATAGGCCGTATTTCCCCTCTGTCATCAGCTCGTCTGGTAAGTCAGACAGGGTAACCCGTATCACCAGTGGATTGCTGGTGTTCAGACCATAGAAATCCGTGTCGTATATCGGCAAGTTCCAGGCTGAGGAAAGGACATAGCTTATGGCATCAAGTATGGTCGATTTTCCAGCATCGCCCCGCCCGACCAGACATACAACGTCCCTATCAAATTGCTGCGAGAACGTACTTATGCCTCTGAAATTTTCAATTTCTAACTCGACAATCCTAGTCATTTTTCTACCTGTAATCTCCGTATCCCGCTATACACACAGACCATGCAGCTAATTTCAATCTTTATGCACGCTGACTTCTAGTAGAAACGCGTGCAAATCCTTCAGTTTGTGCAACAGCTCATCAAATGCAACTATCTCGACATCCTTCGAATTTCTTCGGAATAGCTCGAACGACTTCCGCTCTTCCTTATATTCAGGGATGGTTCCGATAATCAAGACACCGTGAGTTGCGTAGGATTCCATGTCATAGATTCCAGAATTGTCCTTTATTACCGAAATCTCTTTCTGGAACTTATATTTTTGGTCTAGAACCTGACTGACTGAGCCAGCCAAGTCTTTTGAAGGCGTGTAGACACTGTCACGATATTGAGTCTTGTTCAGAAGTTTTGTCTGGGGTGTCTTAATCTCGAAGAGCGCGCAGTTATTTGTCATACTATTTTTAACAATAAAGTCCGTAATCTTGTCGCCCTCTCCCGACAACTTTCTTCCGCCAACGGAAGCCTGGTCACGTATTTTTATAATGGGATAGCCGAACGCTAGATTAAGGATAAACGGATTCTCGTTAAATAGATTCTGCCAATGACTCTCAGAGAGCCGCCGCTGCATCATCCCTTCATACTTCTCGATGAGCTGCTCTAATGTTACGAGCTCTATTGTATTTTGGAGCTTGACTAAACTTTTAGGACTATCTTTTGCAATCGCCTCCTTATTATCCTCAATCAAAGCAACTGCCTTTTCCTGTTCTGATTTAGTAAGGCCTTGATGAATAGTGGGCGAGGATTTAGCAATCAATCTGGTTAATGCATCGTTTCCAACATGAAACGGCTTCTGGGGATATTTATCATTGTTAAGAATATAGGCGATTAGATTATTTGTAACGGCTGCCTTCATTTTTCTGGCCGAGGAGCGCGCACGATCCGTAATCCTGTTCATACTCTTTCGGTACTCTTCAAAATCACGAAACTTAATCGTGAAAATTGAATCCTTCTCGGAGATTTGCGTATCTTCCCGCTTACTAATCACTAAATGCTCAATACCTATCTCTTCGAGAAAGTTGATGATTGGCTTATATTCCTTCAGGAGCCCCAGGCCGAAGTCATAGTCTTTCACGAAGGCAGAAGGCATCTCTTCCAGCATCTCAGTCACTGCTTCCGGCGTTTCCGGAAACGTGAAGTTGAATCCTTCCAGGGTAATACTACGAACAACATCATACTTTGGCTCAAGAAAACCGGAGCTTCGTGGCAATGTGTTCAGCGGATAGATTGAGACAAAGTCCTTCGTGGCATCAATATCAAGGATATGTCGCTTATATTTTTCGGGCTTCTTGGATTTTAATCCTGACGCTTCTAGACGGTCGCGTGGCGGAATATAGTAGATCTGATTAAATCCTGGATGATACTCCTCGACGGAAAGCTCTCCCGACTGAGGAACCTGAATATCTGTGGGAAAAGGACGTGCCATAGCTCAGTTACCGCTACACGTTGCGGCAGTCAGAAACTCTTGACACACCACATCACCGCGCGGGTTACTACTGGACACTTCGATATCTCTCATAGAACTACATCCTTGTATTTTTAGTTACAGAGTGAAGGTTGCACGCGCCTTCTCACTTCGCGAGGTAAGGACAAGATGCTGGAATACGGCTTCTGTCTTCTCCTCCACTTCTTCCGGAGCGAAGCTACCCGGGAGTCCTGTCTTATCGTCCCAGAGGAAGTCTTTAATCTTTACCTTAATCTGGTCGCGTGCCCCTTGGCGCTCGGTGAAGTTATGGACGCGTGCCAGCTCTTCTTTCAGCGTCCGGTAAAGCCCCTCTGCCACCTTCTTGATCCGCTCGATTTCTCTTTTCTCAAGCGCGGGCTTTAACAGCAAATCAAACAGCGCCAGGGATTCTTCATTCAGCCCCTCTTTGACAGCACGTTTTTCTTCGTCGCTCAAATCATCGACCAGCTTGAGCAGCGCTTCAAAGGTCCGCTCTATCGTGACGCGGTCTTTCTCATTGTTATATTCATCGACAATCTCTTCATAGCGTCGCTGGAAGTCCGTCCGTGTTGGGTTCTGCATTAGCATCTTGAGCAGCTTCTTGTCGATGATTTCCTTGAGGTTGTGTACAGTCGTATTCTTTGCCGGCGACCGTTCGAACTCTTTGCGTAGCCGCTCGAAGTCAATCTGGCTAATGTCGTAGAGCTTGCTGGGCTTTACATCCCCTATTTCCTTCGGCTCGATACTTTCCTCGACTATCTCGTGTAGCGCCCGCATGATGTCAGAAATATCGGCTTTATCGACATCGTCTTTCAGGCTCTTATAGATGATGCGGATAGCATCATAGGCGTGGCGATAGTCGTTCACGCCCTTGATAGAAAGACAGGCTTTGAACTTCTTGAAGACTTCGCGGCAGATAATCTCGAATCGCTTTCTGGTCTCGTCACTCTCATTGATAGCTTCTTTAGCATCGATGATGGCTTTGTTCCGCTCGAACCCTGCTTTTTCCAAGACATCTTCAAGACGGAAGGAGCGCTGCTCCAGATAACCACGCACCGCTTCAATGGCTTCTTCCAGATCCGCCAGTAGCTCTTCTTTGGGCTTGGTCGGGTCACTTCCCGGCGGCGGGTCGGTTGTATCATCGCCCTCCCCTTTATATCCGGCATAAGTTGCTAGTGCCTTCCTAAGATTCTTGAGAATACCGCAATAATCAATGATGAGACCGTTATTCTTGCCCTCATGTACCCTGTTGGCGCGAGCTATCGCCTGCATCAAAGTATGTGCTTTAAGCGGCTTATCCAGATACAACGTAGAAAGGCTCGGTACATCAAAGCCGGTCAGCCACATGGCACAGACAATCGCGACACGGAAGGGATGCTCTTCACTCTTAAAGGCGGATTCCATATCAACCCGCTTACCATCAACGGTCTCGAAACCTTGCTTGATAAGCTGGCGGTAGGGCTTGATGTCTAAATCCCACTTGCCGAACTTTTCGACTTCACCCTGTTCCTCGCTGACCACAACGGCAGCCAGAGTTTCCCGCATCCAGTCCAGCTTGCGGGTTAAATCAAGCTCCTCCTGGGCATCACTACAGGCGGCTATTTCTTTTTCAAGCTCGGTGATACGGGCAAGCCAGGCCTTCTCAATCAGCCCATGCATACGGACGCATGTCACCTTGTCGATACAGACCAGCATAGCTTTACCGTTTTCCCATTGGGTGCTGTAGTGCTCGACAAAATCTTCGGCTATTTTCTCTAACCTGCTTTGTGCGGTGATAACGTGGTAATCCCGGGCCATCTCCCGCTCTAAGCGTTCGGCGGTATCCACATCATCGATTTCAAACTCTTCGATTTTGGCGGCGATACGCTCATTCAAATCACTCGTGGCAATCCCCAGCTCTTCCCCCCGCGCATCATAGTAAAGCGGCACGGTGGCGTTATCCTCTACGGCACGCTGGAAGTCATAGGTGGAGATATAGTCACCGAAGACACGGCGGGTGATTTCATCATCTTTGAAGAGCGGCGTTCCGGTAAAGCCGATATAGCTGGCCTGCGGTAACGCGTTCCGGAGATTCAGCGCCAAGCGCCCATATTGGGTGCGGTGTGCTTCATCGGTGATAACGATGATGTCATCACGGTCTGAATAGGGCTTTTCAGGGTCAACATCCGTATTGAACTTCTGCACCAGCGTAAAAACATAGGCTTTATGCCGATTGAGCAGCGCTTCAAGATGCTTCCCCGAACCGGCACGGCACGGGTCTTTGTCATTGTCCACGAGACCGCAACCCGCAAAGGTGTTGTAAATCTGCCCATCCAAATCATCGCGGTCAGTACAAATCAGGAAGGTGAAGTTACCGCCCAGTTTCCTGTGTATCTTGCGAGCAAAGAATACGATGGAGTAAGACTTGCCTGACCCTTGGGTGTGCCAGAACACGCCCAGCTTCCCTTCCCGCGCCTTGCGGTTTTTCACCGCCTCTATCGCGCGGTTTACACCCAGATACTGGTGGTTACGGGCAATAATCTTAATAAGCTTTCCGGTACTGTCATCAAAAATGGTGAAGTTTTCGAGAATATCCAGAAAGTCGCGTTTATTGCAGACACCTTTGAGCAAGGTCTCCATATCAACAACGCCAGGATCATCTTCTTCAAGGCGTTTCCAGTCATTAAAATGCTCGAACTTACTGGAGATTGACCCCAGCTTGCCATCGACCCCGTTACACAAGATCACCAATGCATTGTGATGGAAGAGATGCGGAACAGTATCTTTATAGTCGGATAGGTTTTGTTCGTAGGCACGTCTAATGTCCTTGTGGATAGTCTTACACTCCATAAACAGGAGCGGCAGACCATTCACAAAACCCACTAGATCAACACGGCGGCGATAAATATCACCCCTTACCCAGAGCTCCCTAACACATAGAAAGTGATTATTCTCCGGATCATCAAAGTCAAAGACCTTGAGCCGCTTTTTCTCAAGCTCGCCCTTCTCATTACGGTACTGAACCTGCACACCATCTTTAACGCGGTCATACTGCTCATTATTTATCTGCAGAACATTCTCGGTAACCGGCGCTTCGGTAATCTGCCGCAGCGCATCTTGATAGGCGGCCTCGGGCACGCCTGGATTAAGCCGCATCAAGGCTTCACCCAAATACCGTTCCAGAACGACGTCTTTATCAGACAGCCGCCCTAACGTTCCTTCCTTACCGAAACTCTCATTGTTATAGGCAAAGATACTCTCCCACCCCAACTTCTCTTCGAGGTAGTCAGCTGCCGTCGCCTGAACCAGCGTATCTTCATTGAGCGGCGCCATCATACGGCTATCTCCCCACTCATCAGTTTAGGAAGGAGAAGATCGCGTGCGTGTGATAACTGAATGTTCAGTTTTTCAAGGACGTTTGTCTGTTCAAAGATAGGCGTCACAGCATCCTCAAACTCAGCCCGTAGAATTTCCGGAGGAATAATAATTTCTCTGCTGTATGCTAAGTCACGGTTCAACCCAGGTACCGCGACATCAGTATTTATAAAAGCGGTGTGCAGTAGTGCGTAGTATATAAAGTAGCTACTCTGCTCAGGAGTCACGAAATAAACTGTGTCTATTGGATGAAAATCCAAATGAGACCAGAAGACTGAGCCTACATTACCCTTTCTCCCTACAACAATACTCGCCCCCTTTACTAGCGCTTTATTGTGACTGCCTACAATCCCGCTGGAACCATATACGGGAAATTCACCGGAAACACGGTTGTCTGCTTTAAGTGCTTTTCCGTAGTTTAACGTGAGAACATCACCTAGACGATTTTTGCACCACCCCTCCGGCACTCCATCGACGATTTTCACATGTTCGTGGCCAGGGAAACAGAAACGGACAAACCATTCTTTGTAGAGCTGCCGCGCTGACTCCTCCAGCAACTCGATCCGCCGCTTATTGTTTTCAATGAGGTCGTCATAGGATGATATTATTCCAGCGCGTTTTCTTTGCTCTTTAATCGGAGGCAAGTCTGCTAAAGGGAGTTTTCGAATGTCCTTCATATTCACGTGACCAACGTGAACACCTATCTGGTTCTTCAGCAAGGCAGCCTGCTGCCTTGGAGCAAGCAAAAAATAGGTAAGGAAGTCGGGGTCAATTAGTTCTGGGTTGGGGCGGATATGAACAGTTCTCTGACCTAAACAATGCGGCTCGTCAGATTTTATAATTGCAACGTTTCCTGCCGGAGCCTCTCTTGCCATAATGAGGTCATTTTTCTGAGGTACTGCACGTGCTGTCCATTTGTCATATGTTTCTTGAGATATTCGATAGACACCCTCTAGATTAAACCTGCCTTTGCCAACATTTGGTGTCCTAATAAGTGGATAACCGGATTCTTGAGTCGGTGCTGTCTTGTGCAGGCAATCGACAATAAATTCCGTAACACACGAAAGCGTTGGTAGTCCGGTAGTCATACGCCCAGCTCCTCGAAATTCTTCTGAATTTGAGCAGCCAGAGTGACGGCTTCTTCGTTGAGGCCCTTTAGCTCAATATGAATATCGCGCAGTGTCTCTTCAAAATCGAAGTCTTCATCTACTTCCTCCGGCGCAACACCGACATAACGGCCTGGGGTGAGGCTCCAGTCATTGGCTTCAATCTCGGCTCTATCAACAAGCTTCACTAGCCCTTCCACATCGCACAGCTCCCCTTGCGGAAAACGTTCTTGCAACCAGTGGGCTTGCTTGAAAAAATACCGGATGAGCTTTAACTGCTCGACAGCTTCCTTGCGCAGGGTATCAAGGTCTTTAACCGGCTTATTCAGCCCCTTTTCACCGCTCTCTTTTGCCTGCTTCTCGGCAAACTTATAGAGCTGATCAATCTGCTTGATGAGGTCACGGCTGGTTTCAGCCAGAGGCTCGGCTTGTGCCGCAAAAGCTATGAGACCCGCATTATCCTTACCCGCCTTTCCCCACGCAGCGGCTTGCTTCTCAATCACGCTTTCGAAAGCGGTAATATCATCGCGCAGCACTTTAAACGCGCCGGTAGTTTCATCACTCACCTCGGGAAGCTTATCCAGCAGGTCTTGCGCGCTGGATACAAATGTATCCATTGGTGCTACGCTAGCTTTACCTTCGTCCAGTGTCCGCTGGAGATAGCTTTCTACCAGCTCCACAAAACGTTCATTGTCCCCGCGATAAAGCCACACAATGGAAGTCAGATTTGCTAATTGCTCGGGCGAGAAATCAAAGATCTTACGCGTCACTTTCCGATACACATTCCGTGCATCCAGCATCAATACTTTATCTTTGTGTTGCTTGGGCTTGTTCTTATTGAGGAACCAAAGCTCGCACGGCACTGATCGCGTATAGAAGAAGTTCGAGCGAATAGCGACCATTGCACCGACATCACCAGATTCAACAAGCTTTCGGCGCACCTCAGCCTCTTGCCCTCCGGCACTTGAAGCCTGCGAAGACATGACAAACCCTGCGCGCCCTGTCTCGTTCAAATAGCTATAGAAATAGGAAATCCAGAGATAGTTACCGTTAGAGACAGAACCCTTTTTGTTCACACCAGGGAGACCGAACGGCAAACGCGGGTCTTTCTTGATTTTCTCCGCATCTACGTCATCGACGTTGAATGGTGGGTTAGCCATCACAAAGTTGGCCTTGCCCAGAAAATCATGCGGGTCTTCGTAGTAAGAGATTGCCTTTTGTATTTTTCCTTCCAGGCCATGTACGGCCAGATTCATCTTCGCAAGGCGGATAGTAGTGGGGTTTTTTTCCGCGCCGTAGAAAGTAGCTACATCTTGCGGGCTCTTGTGCATACGCTCCATAAAGTGGGCGCTTTGTACAAACATGCCGCCTGAACCACAGGCGGGATCGATGACTGAGCCATGATCGGGCTCTATGAAGTTCACAATCATTTGCACCAGCGAGACGGGCGTGAAGAACTCACCGCCATCGTGCGCGCTCTGATTGGCAAACTGGGTTAGAAAATATTCGTAAATGCGCCCGAAGATGTCACCTGTAGCTTGTTTGAGCGCTGGCTCATTGAATGTGCGCAAAAGGCTGCCCAGCACATCATTATCCAGCTCTTGATACTCTCCTTTGGGCAGAACACCCTTTAGAGTATCGTAATCGCTTTCAATAGCCTCCATCGCATCGATGATAGCCTGCGCCCTGTCCTCGGCACCGGTAAGATTGACGAGATGATCGAACTGCGCGGATTCTTGCAGGAATATCGCGCTCTTACTGGAAAAGTCTTCTTTTGTCAGTGGCCTTGTTACGCCGCCCCGTGAAGGTAACGAGGCTTCAATTTCGGGCTTGATCGCCAGATAGCGGCTATAAGCATGCCGCAAGAAGATTAAGCCCATGACGGGCATGAAATACTCATTACTGGCGTAGTTACTATTGGCGCGGAGAGTGTCAGCACTCCCCCAAAGCCGCTTTTCTATAGCTTCGATGTTTTCTAGCTGTGCCATCCGGCGTCTTACTCCATGTCTCTTCGTTTGCTTTCTTCTATCCACTGCAGGATGTCTTCGCGCTTAAAACGCCAGCTACCACCGACCTTAGGTAGGTAGCGACCTCTCGTAGCACAAACAAGGCTATTTTTTTAATCAGCTGCGAAATGCTCTCGAAGCGCACGCAGCATATCACCAAGTTTATCTGGGTTATCCTTTTTAAGTCGCTGAATGTTAAGTAGTTTCCATTTTATGGCTGACATGTGTTCCAGTCCCGGAATGGGGTACAACGACCAGTCTGGCTCGCCCGCTGTAAGCCCTATTAGAAACTGGCGATCTTGTTCGGATAGCACGCCATTAATTTCAAAACTCAGCCGCTCTCTTGTGGCCTCGAAGTCGTCATAGGTAAAGGGAGCCAGGGTCATACCCTGAAATTGCGATTCAAATAGTTGCCGCTGATCCTGATAATTCGGTTTCAGCATTTCATGTACTGGCCTATTGTGTCCTGCCAACATAGCGATGAATCCCAGCTTTATGTTTTCTGTAATCCCGCCCTTTTCAAAAAGCTGGTGAATATCGAACAGATCACGCGGGTGCTGCCTATCAAGCGCAGCACATATTTTGCCACCATAGAGCTCGCCTTTCGAAACGACATTGATGGCTGCGAAAAGGCCGAACTCGTCCTGTACGGCCTGCACCACAGCCATATTCTCCGGCGGATGTAAGCAGCCCCTTATCGTGGTGTTGACCTCCACCTTTATCTGGGCATGCTCATTCCCGCAGAGCAGCTTGGTTTCCTGCCCGTCTGTCTGTGGCATGAGACTGGCCTGTATTGGCAATCCGCTACCGGCAAGCCGCTCCCGCACCGCTTCCAATCCTGCGGTTATACCCGACATGGCAGTCGCCCGATCTTCTACCGGAACATAGGTCAAGTCGATATCTACGGAGAGGCGGGGCATCTCATTGTGAAACAGGTTGATGGCCGTGCCGCCTTTCAGTGCAAAGGACTCGACTTCGGCCACATGGGGCAAGACCTGGAGCAGTAGTTCTACCTGCTTTCTATAACCCTCGGCAATCACAGTGACGCTAGCTCCTCCGGCACGCTGATATGAAACTCTTTGATGAATACACCCTCAGGCGTGATGCTTCGATCCCCTTTACCGAGATCAACCTGATCTAGCACCACATGGCTCAGCCACTTATGACCGGCTTTGGTTGCCATATATAAGAAAAGGCGCTTCACCTTCACCGACGCACAGCTTTCCAGCAAGGCTTGTACCAGGTTTGGGCGCAGGTTTGCGAGTCCCTCCATGAGTTGGTAGCACTCTACTAATCCCATTGTTTTAGGCGTCAAATACAAGCACTCCATCATCGCGCGCTCAGGCGCAGACTGCTTGAGCTCACGTGATGTTTTCTCTATGTCTTTCAATCCCTCTCGGCGCGGCAGAAATCCTGTTTTTGTGTGCTCTATCTTTGCGCCCCAATCATGTTTTGCGAACCATGCCGGGAGGTTTACGCCTAACGGCGAAAATAGCTGTATTCGCTCTTTTCCCAGATAGAGATAGTGTCCGTAGCCTTTATTCGCCAGTGCGGTAAGACCACCCACATGCACGTCAAGATTTGCCTGCTGCTGGAGCGCCTCCAGCGCACTCTGCCACTCCACGCTGTCACCCGGTTTGGCGTATGCCCCGCGTCCTACCACTTCAAGCCAGCCACTGCGGACATAGTATTGCTGTAAGTCTCTCGATATGCCTTGCTGTCCCAGCCACGCAGCCAAACACACAGCACCAGGCCGGAGCTGTGTCATCAATTTCTTTAATTTATGATCTTTTTGCGTAGCCATGCTACATATATGACACTATATTTAATGTATTGCAAGCATAGGGGCGACCGTGTGCTTTAAATACCCATTATATTTATCGATTTTTAGGTAACAATGCTACTTTTATTAGAATATTTTTGATGACTTTCATCTGAAGGTAAAAAAACGCAATGCCGAGCTTCTGTCGGCAGAAATGGGCAGATCTTCTCCGGACTCGGCAGGATATTCATAGCAGACCTTATCGCTCTGTACATCAGAACCCCACGTCACTACACCGCGAGGCGGGTAGTGACGTGGGCAGCGCGATAATCCGCGACAGCGTTTACGGAACTAGGGACTGAGCTCTTTTCGGACCTGGTTCCAGTGGAACCATGCCTTCAAGCCTCGAAATTTGACAAATTGCTGGGCCAAATGCGCCTCAACTACCGATGAACCTTGATCCATTGTCGCATCCAGATGATCTGGGCGTCAGCGGCTCGGCAAAAACCACTCCTCATTTAGGTCGAGTTCTCTATGACAGCCGTATTCCGTGTTCGTATATTGAATCCCAGAGCGCGAATCTTGTCGCTGCCACTGCGCTTAAAGTGGCAAGGAAGACCCCACCTTGCGAAAGCAAACGGGGTAGGTAGATTCCAGCACTTTTGGATTCCGCTGAACGCGTCCCTTCGGACCTATTTGGGCGCAGCGGTCAGTCATGATCGGGGTTCATTTTCCACAAAATGCGATGCGGGCTTTTGCTGTAACGCTCCTTCCAATCTCTCCCGTTTGTCATGGGGACCAGTTCCATAACCGCTGGAGATGTCGGGGAATTCGTGCCCCGGCTATTCGACAGTTTCTTCAACCCCGCAAACGCACTGGCGGTCAGCGCGTTCTGCTCTTTCTAAAACGGAGGTAATTCCACCCCCAGCCCATGGCTGGATGACCGTTGGTTTGCACGGGCCAGTTTTCTTGCGAAAAC
>TARA_R110002110_G_scaffold96839_2_pt1 | contig 12208 bp, 10 predicted proteins | sample TARA_R110002110 | Tara Oceans TARA_R110002110 (sample SAMEA4397330) | marine metagenome | biome: Polar Biome; feature: [SRF] surface water layer (ENVO:00010504); material: water (ENVO:00002006), including particulate matter (ENVO:01000060) such as... | depth 5 m
TGTCGAGGTCCACGGTCCAGCCAGAGGTGGCTTCCCAGCTGAGCGGCAGGGCCCGCAGGGGCCAGGTCAGCAGGGCGCTGCCGAGCAGGAGGGCAAGCCTGCTGCGCCCGGTGAGGTTCATGGTCATGGTTTATCTCCCGCGGAAATACCTGCCTGTGAGTTCATATGCTTGCCATCGGCATCACTCCCGCACACTGCGCGGCAGGGTGAAATGGGCGAGCGCGGGCAGCAGCCACAGCGCCCCGAGCATGTTCCACAGGAACATGAAAGTGAGCAGCATGCCCATATCGGATTGGAATTTGATCGGCGAGAAGATCCAGGTCGCCACCCCCACCGCCAGGGCGCACCCCGTCAGACCGACGGCGGCGCCGGTACCGTGCAGGGTCCGCAGGTAGGCCTCGGGCAGGTCCAGGCCCTGGCGCAGGAAACCCTGCAGCCGGTTGAAAATGTAGATACCGTAGTCCACCCCCACACCGACCCCGAGGGCAATCACCGGGAGGGTCGCCACCTTGATGCCAATACCCAGCCACGCCATCAGGGCGTTGCACAAAGCGCCGGTAAGCCCGAGCGGAACCATGATGCAGATCACCGCCGAAAAGGAGCGGAAACTGAAGAACACCAGCGCCGCCACCACGCTGTAGACCAGGATCAGGATCTGGGTCCGGGCGGTGGCAATCTCCTGGTTGGTGGCAGCCTGGATTCCGGCGTTGCCGGCACCCAGCAGGAAACGAATGTCATCGCTGTTGTGGCGGGCGCCAAAATCCTCTACCGCAGTCACCACCCGCTCCAGAGTCTCGGCCTTGTGGTCGCTGAGAAACAGCGCTACCGGCGCCAGGCTGCAGTCGCGATTGACAAGCTGCGGCGGCACCTGGCCGAAGGTGGTATCCAGAGCCCGCTGATTGCGGATCAGCGCCGCCCATTTCAAGCTGCCCTCGTTGTAGCCCATGGTCACCAGGCGAGCAACCTCGGCGAGAGAGATGGCGGACTCGACCCCCGGCACATTGCGCATCACCCAGGTGAAAAGATCGATGCGCTCCAGGTTGTGATGCAGGAAACACTGCTCGGGCGGCGTCTCCACCAGCACCACCAGCACATCCGAGCTGGTGGCATAGTTCTCGGTGATGAACTGGTTGTCGAGGTTGTAGCGGGAGTGGGGATGCAGCTCCGGCGCCCCGGGATCGAGATCGCCGATATGCAGGTTGCGGGCACCGAGGTAACCGATGCCAAAGCCCGCTGCAGCCACCAGCACCGAGACCAGGGCCACCCGCGGAGTCGTGCAGCGGGCCAGTACCCGCCACAGCCACGGGTCAGCCTGCTGGCGGCGCCGCACCCTGTCGATGCCACGTTGGCAAATGCCCAGGTAAGACATCAGCACAGGCAGAAGTACCAGGTTGGTCAGCACGATGACCGCAACGCCGACACTGGCGGCAATGCCCAGCTCCTGGATAACCTCGATGTTGATCAACATCATGGTGAGAAAACCCACCGCATCCGACACCAGCGCCGCCATGCCAGCGATGTACAGCCCGCGGAAGGCCAGCCGCGCCGCCATCACCCGGGTTCTGCCGGTTGCGATCTCCACGCCGGTCGCGTTGACCACCTGCACGCCGTGGCTGACGCCAATGGCAAATACCAGAAATGGAATCAGGATCGAATAGGCGTTGAGCCCCAAACCGAGGATATTGAGGAGCCCCAGCTGCCAGATCACCGCGGTCACCGAGCACAACAGCGGCGCAATCGTGGCCGCCAGGCAGCGGGTGTAGAGCAGCAGCAGCACCGCGGTGACTGCCACGGTAATCACGGCAAACAGGAGAATTGCCGTCACCCCGGCGAGCAGATCACCGATCATCTTGGGGAAGCCGACAATGCGGATACGGATGCCGTCGCGCTCGAACCGGTCGCGGATCCGGGACTCCAGTTGTTGCGAGAACGCGTGGTAATCCAGCGCCGCGCCGGTGATGGGGTCGCGGTCGAAGACCGGCGCCTCGACGATGCTGGAACGCATATCGTCCGCCACCAGGCGACCAACCTGGCCCGAGCGCAGCAGGTTCCGGCGCAGCTGTGCCAGGCTCTCCGGCGAGCCATCGTAGGTGTCGGGCATGACCATGCCCCCCTCGAATCCGGCCGCGGTGACTTCGGTCCAGCGCACATTGGGCGTCCACAGGGAACTGAGTCGATTGCGGTCCACCCCCTCGAGGTAGAACACCTCATCGGTTACCTGGCGCAGGACGTCCAGGTAATGCGGATCGAAGATGTCACCCTCGCGACTCTCCACGGCGATCTGGATCGAGGTGCCGGCGGCGCCCAGATGCTCGATGTGGCGCATCATCGTCTGCACGAACGGATGCTGCATAGGAATCATTTTCTCGAAGCTGGCATCGGGACGCAGCTTTGACGCCTGCCAGGCGAAGATGCCGGTGGCGATGAGGAACAGGGTAATGAGCAGGCGCCTGCGGCCGAAAATCAAGGTCTCCAGTACCGCCTCTTCATGGCGCCCGACCGGATCGGCGCCGGCACGCGTCGGGTTCATCGAACGTGCCCGTCGGTGGCGACACCGGTCGCGTCGGTATCCTGGCCGCTGTCCCCCGCCGAGCCTGCCGGCACGCCCCCACTATGGCGCTCGCCAGAACCCGCCGGCGCCAACCGGACTACTCCGCCCTGGCCTACCAGCACGATGCCGCCATCCGCCGCCTCGATGGGTCTGGCAAAATTACCGGTGACCGTGCCGGTGTCGCGGCTGCTGACCACCGCGGCGCGGGGATCGACCTCCAGCAGGGTACCCACGCTGCCAGCAATCAGCACGCCTCCATCGGCGCGACGGGTACCGCCGGCGAGGACCACCGCGACGGGACTGTCGAGGGCGGTCCAGCGGTCACCGAAGTCTGCCGAGACCAGTACACTGCCCTCGAGACCAAAGGCGGTGACCCAATTGGAATCCGGCTCCGCCACCAGACCGAACAGGGTGCCGGCCTCGGCCGGTGGCAGCGACTCCCAGGACTGGCCCCGGTCCCATGAGCGGTAGAGAATCCCGCTCTCACCGGCGAGCAGCAGGCGCTGGCCGTCGGGCGAGGCGATCGCGTACAGGTGCAATTGGTCGGGGTTGTCGGGTGGCTCTTCGGAGGTACGCCAGCTGCGCCCGCCGTCACGGGTCTCCAGATACAGCCCATAGGCACCCACCGCGATGCCCTGGTCGGCGTCTGCGAACCAGACGGCCAACAGGGGTGAGGCGTACAGCGGATCCTGCAGGGGCTCCAGCGCCTGCCCTGCCAATCCACCCCGTTGCAGGGTCCAGCTGCTGCCGGCATCAGTTGTCGCGAGGATAACTCCGTCGTGGCCCACCGCCCAGCCGCGGCGCTCGTCCACGAACCAGAGCGCGGTCAACATCCGCGCTGTCGGCACTTCGACCTGTCGCCACCTGGCTCCGTGGTCATCTGACAACAGGACGTGCCCACGTTCCCCGACCGCGACCAGCCGCTCCCCGGCCCGCTTTACATCCAGCAACAGGCTCTCGCTGGCCCGAGGCAACAACAGCGCCAGTTCCGTCGCTGCCAATATTGGCACTGCGGCCGGCAGCAGAATACCCGCGATCAACAGCACCCGCGCACGGGCGGCAATGGCCAGCAACCTCATCATCCCCTCCCTGTTATGGTTATACGGGGTGACCTCACGTGCACTGCAGAAGCAGACACTCACCGTTGATTGCTTTTAAATAACACAAAATGGCTGGCCGGGGGAGCCGGGAACCCGGTCCGGAGCGGTGCATGGCGGTTTTACCTGCGCTGGATCAATATTCGATGTGGGAACCGGGCATGCCAGCAGCGTGATTGGGGCTCACGGTTGTGCGCGGACTGCTACAATGCAACACCTGCCCCCAAGATATTTCCGGGACCATGCACCATGGACGACTCCCTCACCGCACTCGCAAGCATCATCCAGATCGCCGTGGCGCCGGTATTCCTGCTCGCGGGCATCGCCGGCTTTCTCAATGTCATGTCAGGGCGCCTCGGCCGTATTGTCGATCGTGCACGGGTGGTGGAGCGCAGGGTAACCACGCTGAATGATGCCGCCAGGATCGAGCGCGCCAGCCGCGAGCTGCGCACCCTCTGGCGGCGGGTTCACATCATCAACTGGTCCATCGGCATGTGCACCGCCTCCGCGCTGATGGTCTGCATTGTGGTCGTGGGCCTGTTCGTGGGCGACTTCTGGTCCCTCCACATCGAGACCTTCGTGGTGGTGACATTCGTGCTGGCGATGTTGCTGCTGATCGCGGCGCTCTTGCTGTTGATCAAGGAAGTGCAGCTCGCCACCCGGGTGCTGGTGGCGGGGCAGGAATACAGTGACTGAGATTGCCACGGGTGGCTGACACGGGGGCTCGCATTGCTGCGTTCGAACGACTGCAACAATGCGGGATCCGCCCCTCGATCAATGCACGTGGGCGTCCAGCACCCGGTCGATGTCCGACTGCGGTACCTCGACACCGGAGTCTTCGTACTGCTCCGCCAGGGCAAACAGGCCCTCAATGATCGGCATGCCGTCTACCGCGGTAGCCAACTTGACGCCGCCCGCGTCAAAACGCGCCTGCCAGCTTGCCCGTACCCGCGCCCAGTAGGTCTCCGTTGCATCCCAGTAGGCATGGACGGGCGAGAAATCGATGGCATCGGTGCGCGTGTAGTCATTGAACCCGAACTCCCTGACCAGAACCTCGCGCGTCTCACCGTCTGCCCGCAGCACCTTGCTGTTGTCCTGCTCGTGGGTCCAGCCGTCCGGCGTAATGGTATGGCGGTTCTCCACGTTGAGCGCGTTGTAGTCGTCACGCACTGTGTACTCGCGACGCGGCAGCGGCCGCCAGCTTCGGTCCGAGGTCCAGGTCGGATTGCCGTAGCGGTGGTTCCAACGTCCGGTACCGCAATACCGGGGTGCATCCGACACTTCGTATACGCACTGGGTCCAGCGGCCGCGTGTCGCTTCAGGAGCCAGCCTGACCCGCCGCCAGGTCTGGTCGGCGACGAACTCCAGCCGTGTTTCCGCCTCCCAGATCCAGTCCTGGCGCCAGTGCTTGATGACCCCGTCATCACCCGCCAGCAGCAGGTGCTGCAACACGATGCGCCCGGGGCTGTCCTCCACCACAAGCACCGCTTCCGCTGCACCACTCCGCTTCGGCTCGCGACGCTGGTAGTCGGGGGCCAGGGTCACGGTTTCGTCAAAGGCAAAGGCAACCCGGTACTCCCCCGCCATCGCCAGTATCGCGGCGCGGTCCGCGGCCGGGGGCACAGCAGGTGCGGCCTGTGTCGTTGCCGCAGTGCCGATGTGGTGGTCGCTGGTAGCGCAGGCAGTTACACACAGGGCCAGCCCCAGGCCGAGCAGTTGTTGTTTCATGAAACATCCTCACTTGGTCAAAATCAGTTTGCCGAAACGCGTTTCCCGCAGTTCGTATACCTGGCCGGCGTGGCGTATAAGCACCCGGCGATCGGCTCCCAGCAGCTCGTGACTGTCGATCTCCGGGATAGCCTGGGCGGCACTCGTCCTGCTGCCCTGCCGTGGTTTGGCTGGTGTATCCGCCATCAGTCGAACCAGTCAAAGTTGCGTGACACCGACAGGCGCAGGCTGCGGCCCGGTTGTTCGATCGCGTTGGGATGCACGCGATAACTGTTGTCGAACAGATTGTCCACGGCGAGACTGAGCTCCCAGGGCGCAAGCACACCCCGTGTGGGTCGGTAGCGCAGGAATACATCAGTCTTGCCATAACCTGAGGTCGCCAGAGCGCCCTCGGGTACATCGCGTCGGGCGGCCGAAAACAGCAGATTCGCACCCAGCGTCAACTGCCCGTCGAGCAGATGGATGCCCCCACCGAGCGTTGCCCGATTCGGTTGTACACTGGCGAGGTCTTCACCGTTCGCGCGCTCGCCGTCGATCAGGGTGAGTCCCGCGTTCAGATAGCCGAGAGCATGACGCAGCGTCATTGACACCTCCGCACCCTGCATCCGCGCGTCGACGTTGCGGTTGCTGGTAACGCCGGGAAATACCAGCGTCCGGGTAGTGGGGTAGAAGCGCGGTGCACCGGCGATGAAGATGACGACCTGGTCGACGAAGTCGTCAACCTCGCTGCGCCAGGCACTGGCTTCCAGGGTCAGCGCCAGGTCGCGGTCAAACAATTGCTCGCGACGCCAGCGGGCACCGAGCTGCAGCTGTTCGCTGTGCTCGGCGCGCAGGTCCGGTGTGGCGAGAAACTCGTTAACGACAACCTGGCCCGGTGCCAATGGCACCACAAAGTGAACGCCATCGGAAAACAGTTCCCCCAGGCTGGGGGCGCGGAAGGCCTCGGCATATTCCAGCCACAGGTAGAGAGAGTCACGCGGCTGCCAGGCAAGTGCCAGGCGGGGTGTCAGCTCGCTGTCACTGCGCGCCGGGAAATCCGCTTCGGCACTGTAGTCGAAAGCGTCATGGCGCAGACCCGGAATCAGGGAAAACCCCGCAGGCAGCGGCACCTCCCCCTGCAGGAACAAGGCCTGGTACTGCACCCTCGCATCGGGGAACTGCGGCCGAACAGCCCCGTTGCGGGTACCCGACTGCTGGTCCTCGTAGAGTTCGATGCCCGCAGTCAAGCGCATGGGCGCACCTCCCGGGCCGGCGATGGTCGCAGTGTTGAGCAGTTCAAAACCGCGGGTGCGAAACGTGGTTTCATCCACGCGCTGGTCATCGAGCCTGAACTCCCGGGCATCGACCTCATTTTCATAGACAGCGAAAGACAGGTCCAGCCAGGACTGGTCGGCGGGATCGAGCTGGTAGCGCAGGCGCGTATTGCGGCGCTCGGTAGTGCGGTCCACGAGGTTGCTGGCGCTGGCAAAATCGTTGGCATTGGCTGGATTGCGGCCGTCATTCCGGAACTGTTCCAGGGTCAGTTCCAGGCGCTGGTCTGCGGGCGTCAATCCCAGCTTGAGCAAACCGCTGGCGGTTTCGTCCCGGGTCGCGAGGATAGCGTCGCCACTCCCGTCCAGGAGATCCCTGCCGACATCGCGCCGGGCGACATGCGCCAGGGCATCGGCGCTGTCGCTCCCGGCGTGGGCAGTCATCCCCAGTCGCCATTCCTCGCCGTTGCTCTGGTAACCGCTACTGAGGCGCAGGCCGGCCGCGCCCCGCTCCTCCACCAGGTCCCGGCCGCTAACCGTTTCCAGCAGGAACGCGCCCCCCAGCGCCCCGCTGCCGTAAATGGCGGAGCCCGCTCCACGCAGAACTTCCACCGACTGGATCAATCCGGGGTCAAGCAGGAAGCGACCGCCGTGTCCCTTGTTGTAGTTGAAGCGGGTGCCATCGACACGAATCGCCACCTGCTCATCGCTGAAGCCACGGATGGCGGGTTCCTCCGCAATGCGCCGCGGGCCGCCGGTAACATTCACCGCCGGCACCGACTCGAACAGGTTCTGGTAGCCATAGGGCTGGATCAGCTCGATGGTGTCCGCATCGATCACGGTAATCGTGGCCGGCGTCGTAAACTGTGCGCGCGCCGTGCGCGTCGCAGATACCACGATGGTTTCCAGCGCACCGCTTGCGGTGCCCCCGGAGTGCGGCGCTTGCGCAGGGTTCCGGGCTATGTTGTCTGCCTGCACCATGGGCACCAGTAGTACTGCGGCAACTATCAGGACGGCTCTCATGTGAATACTCTCCAGCTGAATCCGAAAACGACTCTTGGCGTCTATCGGCCTGGCTGGGCACAGGAGTGCTGGCTGGGCACAACGGCATGTATTGCCGCAGACCGGAACAATAATTCAAATGATAATGATTATCAATACATAAATGGCATGAATATCGGGACCACCACATCATTGGCAATTGCGTCAGCAGACGGGCACTATCGTGTGCCCCCCAGTACGAGGACGAGGACATGAAGAAACTGCTCTGTTGTATGGCGATAGCACTGGCGATGCTGCCGACGCACGCTGTGACCGCCGTACTTTCCGACACCGAAAAGCGCATGGTGGAGTTCATTGACGCGACCAACCCCGCGGCAGTGGAGCTCCTGATCGACAGCGTCAACATCAATAGCGGCACCATGAACCTGGCGGGGGTACGGAAGGTTGGTGAACGCTTCAGCACCGAGTTCGCCGCCCTGGAGTTCGAGGTGGAGTGGCTGGACGGCAGTGCCTTCGAGCGTGCCGGGCACCTCCTGGCCCGTTACCGGGGCAGCGAGGCGCAGGTGAAGGTGTTGCTGATCGGCCATCTCGATACCGTGTTCGAACCGGACAGCCCGTTCCAGACCTTTACCCGGGTTGATGACGACAACGCTACCGGACCCGGCATAGCCGACATGAAGGGCGGCAACGTGATCATGCTGCGCGCACTGGCCGCCCTGCGTGAAGTCGGCGCCCTGGAGCAACTGGATGTCACCGTGGTGTTGACCGGTGACGAGGAACTGAGTGGCAGCCCGCTGGCACTGTCCAAGCAGGCCCTGGTGGAGGCCGCGATAGACGCCGATATTGCCATCGGTTTCGAGAACGGCGATGGCGACTACCGCACCGCCAATGTCGCTCGCCGCGGCAGCAGCGGCTGGACCCTGGAAACAACAGGCACCCCGGCACACTCGTCGCAGGTATTCCGGGAGGACATCGGTTCCGGCGCCATCTACGAGGCCGCCCGCATCCTCCATGACTTTCACGAAGACGCTACACTCCGCGGCGAACAATTCCTGACCTTCAACCCCGGCCGCATTGCCGGTGGCACCACCCTGCACAATAGTGCGGCGGACAATACCACCAGCGCGTTCGGCAAGAGCAACGTGGTGGCCGAGTCGGCGCGGGTGGAGGGGGACATCCGGGCGCTGTCGGCAGAGCAACTCGCCCGTGCCCAGGCCCGCATGGCGGCAATCGTCGCCGACAACCTGCCCGGCACCCGCGCCAGCATCAGCTTCGACGAGGGCTATCCGCCCATGGCGCCGGGAGCGGGCAACCTGCGGCTGCTGACGCTGTTCTCCCAGGTCAGCGAAGACCTGGGCTTTGGCGAAGTCACGGCGGTCAACCCGCTGCGGGCGGGTGCCGCCGACATATCCTTTGCCGCCGACCATGTGGAAATGGCGATCGACGGCCTCGGCATGAGCGGCACCGAAGGGCACACCGTCGATGAAACCGGCTACCTGCCATCGCTGCCCCTGCAGGCCAAGCGTGCCGCGGTGCTGCTGTACCGCCTCGCGGGCGGCCAACGGTAGGAGCCCGATGCGGGAGCCCGCTGGCCCAGGCCACCTTCTCTGGCCGCTGCGCGGCCATTCACCTTGTGGCCCAGGCCACCTTCTCTGGCCGCTGCGCGGCCATTCACCTTGTCCGCGGGCGATAGCGGGCGATCGCACACAGAGTGCGCTCCCACAGTAAGCCACCCAGATCCGCGATCACCCGGGCTGCGGTACGAACGCTCCATAGATCGCCCGCACTGCCTGCGGGTAGTCATCGGGGCCGACGCCAACGATGATATTGAGCTCCGACGCCCCCTGATTGATCAGGCGCACGTTGACCCCGGCCGCCGCCAGTGCGGTGAAGACCTTGGCCGCAATCCCGGGGGTACGCGCCATCTCCTCGCCCACGACGGCGATCAGGGCAATATTCGGCACGTAATCGATCTCGTCGGGTTCCAGCGTGCGGCGAATTTCATCCAGCACCTGCTCCACCCTGCCCTCCAGCCACTTCGACTCCAGCACCACACTGACGCTGTCGATGGCCGAGGGGCAGTGCTCGAAGGGTATGCCGTTGTGCTCCAGCACCCCCAGCAGGCGGTAGACGAAACCCACCTCGCGGTTCATCAGGTGCTTGCCGATGGTGATCATGGAGAAACTGGTCTTGCCGGCGACACCGGCGATCTGGGTGCTCTGGATAATCTCCGGCGACAGCTCGGCGACGATACGGGTGCCCGGGTGTCCGGGCTCGTTGGTATTGCGGATGTTGACCGGAATGCCCACTTCCCGCACCGGCGCCATGGCCTCGTCGTGCAGCACGCTGGCGCCCATGTAGGCGAGCTCGCGGATCTCGGCGTAGGTGACCTCCTCCATCGGTCGCGGCTGGCTGACAATGCGCGGGTCCGCCATCAACAGCCCGGAAACATCGGTCCAGTTCTCGTACAGCGCAGCGTGGGCGGCACGGGCGGCCACCGCACCGCTGACGTCGGAGCCGCCACGGGAGAAAGTGCGCACCTGGCCTTCCGGGTCGCAACCATAGAAACCGGGCAGGACGTAGCGCTTGCCCGGGTCCGCCAGACGCGCCCCCAGCAGCGCCCAGGTCTGCGGATCCACCAGACCATTGCCGCCGATGACAATGCATTCCGCCGGCTCCACAAACTCCGCGCCCAGCCAGGCGGCCAGCAGCAGGCCGCAGAAGTGCTCACCGCGAGACGCGGCAAAGTCGGCACTGACGCCGGCAGCGAGTTGCGCCCGGAACTGCTCCAGGTGCTGCGCGATCAGCGGTGTGATCTCGAGCTCCCGCTCAATGCCCGTGAAGCGCTCGACGATCTGGTCGAAGGGACCGCTGAAATCGGCGTTCATGCTGGCGGCGTGGTGGCACAGGTACAGCAGGTCGGTGATCTTGGTATCCTTGCTGTCGCGCTTGCCCGGCGCCGAGGGCACGACGATGCTGCGGCGCGGGTCCGCATCGATAATCGCCCGCACCTTGCGCATCTGCTCCGTGCTGGCGAGGCTGGAGCCGCCAAACTTGCAGACAATGCGCTCTCCCGGCGCCGCGCCCTCTGTTCCCAACTGTGTCGATTTCGTCACCAACGCTGTCCTGCCCGCTGCCGGCCCCACCCCCATGGCGGGCCCTGATGGGGCACAGTTTACTGCAGCGTGGACCTGTGGTCAGGTGTCGTATTGCCTGATCGTCGTATTGCCTGATCGTCGCATTGCCTGCTGCTGTACTGCGTTGGCCAGGCGCTCTGGTTTACACTCAAGCCAACATTCCTGAACCGGACCACCACACATGCTGACCCTGCACGGTTTTTCCTCCAGCAACTACTACAACATCGTCAAGCACTGCCTGCTGCACAAGGGCGTGCCCTTCAACGAGCATCTGGTCTACCCGGGCATGCCCGAGCTGCTGGCTGTGAGTCCGGCGGGCAAGGTACCCGCGCTGACCACTGCCAGCGGTACAACCTTGTCCGAAAGCAGCGTCCTGGTCGAGTACATCGAGGACGCCTACCCCGACAAACCCCTGCTACCGAAAGATCCGGAGCAGCGGGCACAGGTGCGGCAGGTCATGAAAATGGCGGAGCTGTACCTGGAGCTGCCAGCGCGCCGACTGCTACCCGCGGTGCTGGGCAATGTGCCAGTGTCCGACGCAGTCAAAAAGGAGGTGCGGCTCACCCTGGACAAGGGCACCGCGAGTCTCGGCCAGCTGGCGCGGTTCACGCCCTGGGTCTGTGGCGACGAGCTGTCCCTGGCGGACATCTATCTGCGCTACGTACTGGCCATTCCCAAACTGGTGGGTCCCAGCCAGCTGCAGTGGGATGTCTTGCCTGCGGTGCCGGGTCTCGCAGAGTGGGACGCACGCATGGCGGAAGATGCCGTGTCGAAGCAGGTGGATGCCGACCAGCAGGCCAACATGAAGGAGTTCATGGCCTATGTCGGCAAGGCGATGAGCGGCGCGAAACAGGAAGACAACTGACTTCTAGAGGGGTAACAGGTCCCGCGCCAGCGGGATCACAACCGCTGTCAGCACCAGGCCCAGCAGTACCGAGTGCAGCCGGAACCCGCCTTTCATGGTCGCCTCCAGCACCGCCATGCGCACCTCATGAGAGGAAAAGCGCTGCTCGAACCGGGCGTCCTGCTCTGAAAAGCGCTGCTCCCACCGCGCGTCCTGCTCTGCAAAGCGCTGGCTGATGCGGCTCTCGAGCGCATCCAGCCGGGCGTCCAGGTAATCCCTGGTCACCAGGTTATCCGCATAGAAACCAAACGCCTCTGCCATCAGTTCTGCCTGTACCTCAGCCTGCTGCTCTGGCACTCCCGCCGATTTCAGGCGGCGGGCATACTGCAGTGTGTCGAACGCCAACGTAGCCACAATTATAGCCTCCCTGCCGGTACCTGGCCAGAATCCAGTGTGCAGGCCCATCGACGGGCACAGTACATCGCAACTTTGCCTTTATCAGCCATTCGAGGCCAGGTGAAGGTCAGATCCCGCCTGATGGCATGCCGGGGAATGCTAGCAGCCTGTCGGACTTAACCGGATGATATCGACGTGGGATA
>TARA_R110002110_G_scaffold114374_1_pt1 | contig 12198 bp, 7 predicted proteins | sample TARA_R110002110 | Tara Oceans TARA_R110002110 (sample SAMEA4397330) | marine metagenome | biome: Polar Biome; feature: [SRF] surface water layer (ENVO:00010504); material: water (ENVO:00002006), including particulate matter (ENVO:01000060) such as... | depth 5 m
TCGATTTCCCGGTGGCGCAGGGTAAACGCCAGGTTGTCCCGGCAGACATCCTCCGCCAGGGCATCAATGGTGTTGATACCGGGGATAATGCCGTCGGCCCAGATCCCCAGGGTCGCGGTGACCTGGTCCCCGGAAGCGGAACCCAGGGAGTGCCCCAGATAGGATTTAAGCGCCGCCACCGGCCAGGCGTCAATGCCGAACGCCCTGGCCGTGGTCGAGAGGATCTGCGATTCCGTCACCCGGTTCTGCGGGGTGCCGGTGCCGTGGGCCTGGACCAGCCCGCCCTCCCGCAGCGCTCCCTCACCGAGCATGGCGCGCACCGCGGCCGCGGCCTTGGCCATGGTGATGTAGTTGCCGACACCGGGGCCGGAAATGGACTTCTTGTAGCCGTCGGCGTTGACGAATACATCGGTGGCGGCGCCGTAGACGGTGGCGCCCAGTTCCAGCGCCAGGGCATCGTCAAACAGCACCACCATCTGCGCGGACTCGGCAATGGTAAAGCCACAGTTTTCCGCGAACGGCCGACAGGCGCGACGGTGATCCGGCTCCGCATCAGTCGGCAGGCCGTCGAGCTCCCGCAGCCCCTTGTCGGAAGCCAGTGCACCCATGGCGCCATAGCCTTCCATCACCTCCGGATTCACCGGCGCTTCCGATGAGCCAATGAAGGCAACCCGGGCCCTGCCGCTGCGGATATCTTCAATACCGAGACGCAGGTTGTACAGGAACGAGGCGCAGGCACCGAGCGTTGCGCCAGTGGCGCCAAAGCTGCCCAGCACGTAGGCATTGACGAAATCGGCCGGCATTTCCGCCAGGGACAGGGGGCAGAACTTGGAGGTCACCCGCTGGCCGTTGTAGCGGGCCTTGAGCATGCCGCCGGCACCGGCGTCGTCCAGCTGGCCCATGGCGCTGCCGGCGTAGACGCTGATCTGGTCCGCGGCGACCGACTGCTGGATTTTCTCCCAGGGAATCCCGAGACTGCCCAGGGCGTCGGAAGCTGCATAGATCATCATTTGCAGGCCCCGCGGGTGATTGCGGGACTGGTACAACTTGCCGGGATCAAAGCCGGTAGGCAGCTGCCCTGCCGCCTTGATCTCGAACTCGCGCAGGCTCGGCAGCAACATGTCGAGGGCACCGTCGATGCGCACGGAGACCTGGGTCTGGCTCAGCGCGGTGACAGTCCAGCTGGGCGGAACAACGGCGGGCAACTGCTGTTTGCGCAGGGTCAGCTGCAACGGGCCACCCTCGCCCTGGGCGACCAGGCGCTGGTTCCAGCTGACGGCGTCGGGATCGAAGTGATTGGCTTCGACGCGCCGGATCAGGGTGTGATCGAGGATCCAGGCCGTGCTGGCCGCGGGATCCTCCAGCCCCATGAGCCGGGCCAGTGCCGCCAGCGTTCGCTGCCGCGTGGCCGCGGGCAGTGCATCCTGAACCAGGCGCCGGTAGGCGTGATGACCGGAGGCCCGACCCGCCCCATTGATGCCACCAAAACCCACTATCACCGGTAACCGCGGCTGACCCATCTATCCCTCCCTTGAGGCAACAAAGCTAATGCCAATACATCAGTCAGTGTACTGAGACACACAGCATATGAATATGCTATTTTTGCCACATTCCATGCCGTTTTCGCCAATCTGGACAAATGCCCCCGATGTTCACCGTCGCCGCCCTGGTCTATCCTGACGCCCTTGCCAGCAGTCTGACCCTGCCCATGGAGATCCTCGGTGCCTCCAGCCAGACTGCGCTGGGCGCCAACCGCAATGCACGCCCGCTGTCATTCCTGCTCGCCGCCGAGACTGCGGGCCCGATGACCCTGGCCAGCGGCCTGACCCTGCATACCACAGAGTCCCGCGATAGCTTGCCGCCCCTGGACCTGCTGATCCTGCCAGCCATCTGGCGGACACCCCTCCCCACCTTGCGGGCCTGCCGCGACTGGTTGCCGGAACTGCGCCGAATCGCAGCGACAGGGACCCGTATCTGCAGTGTTGGCACCGCCAGTTGCATCCTCGCCGAGGCGGGCCTGCTCACCGGGCGCCCGGCTACCACTCACTGGAACTGGTTTGAACGTTTTGCCCGGCGCTATCCGGACGTGAACCTGAAGACCCGGCACCTGATCACCCAGAGCGACAACATTTACTGTGTGGGCAGCGTCAACTCTATCGCCGACCTCTGCGTGCATATAGCCGAGGACTGGTACGGCAGCCGCATCGCCAGAGCCGTGGAGCACCAGTTCTCGCCGGAGATCCGCCGGCCGTTCCGGGCCGCGGCCTGGCAGGACCCGCCGCGCAGCAGCCACCATGACGAAACCGTCCTCCAGGCCCAGCAGTGGTTGCAGGACAGGCTGCATCAACCCGTGACCCTGAAGATGCTGGCGCCGGCGCTGGGAGTCAGTGGCCGCACTCTGCACCGCCGTTTCCAGCAGGCTACCGGGATGACACCGCAGCAATATCTGAATACGTTGCGCAACAGCAGCGCCCGCGACCTGCTGCGCCGCAGCAACCTGAGTATCAGTGAGATTGCCTGGCAATTGGGATTGCAGGATGCGAGCCACTTTTCGCGCCTGTTCCGGCGCCTGAACGGCGTGTCTCCCGGCCAGTATCGCGCAGCGGTCCGGGGCAAACTGTTTGATCCGGGCTGAATCCTGCACGACTCACCCGGTGCCGGGTGCCATGCGCCGGGTGCTCTGGTACTCTTCGCCACATTCCAACAGCAGAAGCAGCGCCCCATGCCCCCACCACCCGGCAGTCCCGAACCCTGGATGCAGCAAACTCTCCAGCAAGGTTATGCGAGGCTCGCACAGGGCGACCGCCAGGGCGCTGCAGATTGCTGCCGCCGGGTGCTGACGGCGCGGCCGGACCTGCCCGAAGGGCATTTTCTGGTAGGACTGGTCGCCGCCGACAGCAACGACCTCGGCACCGCGGTACAGGCCTTCGGCTCGGTCACCAAACTCGCGCCCGAGCACGGGGCAGCCTGGGCCCAGCTGGCACGCCTGTTCATGCGCCTGGGCCACGTCAATCGTGCCGATGACGCCCTGGCCCGGGCTGTGCAGCACCAGGATGGCAACCCGGTGGTGCAGGACACCATCGCCACCGTGCATACCCTGCTGGGAGACACGGCAGCGGCGGCGGAGTGGCTGCAACGCGCGGTCGCGCAACAGCCACGCAACGTCGCCTTCAGGATCAACCTGGCCAACAACCAGATGTTCAGCGGCGACTTTGACGCCGCCCGCGACAGCCTCCAGCGCGCGCTCGCCGAGCAGCCGGAGAACGCCAATGCCCACTGGTTGTTGAGCGGACTCGACCGCGCCCGCGACGACAGCCATGTGCAGCAGTTGCAGGGACTGTTGCAGCGCGCACGGGGGAACCTCCGTGACCAGGCCTACCTGGGCTATGCCCTGGGCAAGGAACTGGAAGACCTGGAGCGCTGGTCGCAGGCTTTTGACGCCTACGCCACCGGCGCCGCCGCCAGGCGCCAGTCCATCAGCTACAACGAAAGCGCCGAAGTCGCCATGTTCAGGGCCCTGGAGCAGACCTTCGACCAGGCCTGGCTGGAGCGGCAGGCGCGGGGTTGCGACGATCCGGCACCGGTGTTCATCATCGGCCAGCCGCGCACGGGCACCACCCTGGTGGAGCGCATCATTACCAGCCATTCCATGGTTCATTCTGCCGGCGAACTGCGCCAGTTCGACAGCTCGCTGCGGCGCCTGCTGAATTACCGGGGCCGCGAGCGCCACTCGGCGGAGCTGGTTACCGCGGCGGCGCACATGGACCTGCAGCGGCTGGGCGAGGCCTACCTGACCACCAGTCGCAAGTTCCAGGGCACGCTGCCACGGTTCGTGGACAAGCTGCCAACCAACTACCGCTATCTGCCGCTGATCCTGGCAGCCCTGCCGCAGGCAAGAATCATCCATCTGCGCCGCGACCCCATGGACGCCTGCTTCGCCAGCTTCAAGCAGCTGTTTGCGGAGGCCTATCCCCACTCCTACCAGCAGGAAGAGATGGCGCGGCACCACGCGCGCTATCTGCGGCTGATGAAGTGCTGGCGCGAACGCTTCGGTGATCGCTTTCACGAAGTGCACTACGAAGACGTCGCGGCCAACGTGGAACCCAACGCACGGGCACTGATCGCGTTCCTGGGCCTGCCCTGGGAGCCTGCCTGCCTCGACTTTCACCGACAGCAATCCGCGGTGACCACCGCCAGCGTGGTACAGGTCAGGGAAGCGGCGCACACTCGCTCGGTCGGACGCTGGCGACGCTATGCAACGCAGCTCGAGCCCATGCGCCGGGCACTTGCGGCGGAAGGTGTCAGCGTGGAATGAATGGCCATTGCGCGCGCCGCTCCCTGCGCCTACCCCTAAAGTGGTAGCAGAAAGCGGTCCTCGGCGATTGCAATGCCTGCCCGAATCTCGTAACTTCAATTGCGTCTGTTCGAAGTTGACCGGCGCAGGAAAACTGTCTCCTGACAGTGCCTGCGAATAGAGTTTTCCCGAACGAACCATCCACAATAACGAAGACAGTGGTTCAGGTGACACCGTGACGCCCGCAAAAACGTCATCTGCCGTTCGGCCCTCGTGGCCGGCGTTTGCAGTGCCACATGACTTCAAAGGGGGTACGTCATGACCAAAGCGCCAAACAGCAAGCTCAGCACCAGCTCGTCCTTTTCCCACTACCCGCGCCTGTCGCGCTCCGCCCTCGCCGCGGCGGTATCCGCCGCGCTGCTGGCGGGCCCCATGGCCAGTCCCGCCCGCGCCCAGCTCGAGGAGATCATCGTTACCGCGACCAAGCGCGCGGAATCGGTGATGGATGTACCGCTGGCAGTGCAGGCGCTGTCGGGCGAGTTCCTGCGTGAAGTCAATCTCGATGACATCAAGGACCTGGTGTCCTTTACGCCGGGCGTCACCGGCAACTCCAAGGACAGCTTCCTCGACACCATACGGGTGCGCGGCATTGTCACCAACGACTTCGGCAACGGCGGCGACCCGTCCCTCGGCGTCTACAAGAACGGTTTCTACCAGGGGCGCAACGGCTCCGCCGTTACCAGCCTGTTTGACCTCGACCGTGCAGAGATCCTGCGCGGCCCACAGGGCTTCCTGTTCGGCCGCAACTCGATATCCGGCGCCTTCAGCGTCTTCACCACCAAGCCTGTGCGCGGCGACAGCGATGCCTACGTCGACGTCAGGGTGGGCGAGCGCGGCGTTTTCACCGGCGAGGCCGCCGGCAATATCGACATCGGCGACTCCTTCGCAGTGCGGATCGCGGGCTACCATTCGGAAGAAGACGGCTACGTCACCAACATTGCCACCGGCAACAAGTTCATCAAGCACAACAAGGATGCCCTGCGCCTGACCGGTGTCTACGATGCTGGCGGCGCCCTCGAGGCCACGGTCTTCCTGGAGTACGAGGACCGCAAGCAGTCCGGCACCATCTACCGGGCCACCGGCAACGCGGGCTCCTTCGCCCTGCTGGAGGAACTCTACGGCGAGATCGAGGTGCCCTCCGACCCGCGCCGAATCAATATCGACGAACCGGACAACGGCGTCTTCGAGAACGGCGAGATCTTCAGCATCGGCCTGGAAGCGAACTACGACATGGGCTGGGCGCGGATTACTTCGCTCACCAACTACAAGGACCACGACTACCACTATACCGAGGATTTCGACGGCACCCCGCTGACCATCTTCAACTACGAGCAGATCCAGTCAGGTGATTATTTCGAGCAGGAGATCCGGCTGACCTCGCAGAACGAGGGCATGTTCAACTGGTACAGCGGCGTCTCCTACTACCGCGAGGAAATCGACACCCTGTTCCTGGGCCAGCAGGACGAGGACCTGTACTGCAACGTCTATTGGGGCGACAGCTGCGAGGGCGTATTCGATTACTACAACAACGCCTATGACGGCGCCTACGCCTATGTCCTCTACGACTATTTCGGTACCTACGACTGGGCTGCCAGCCCCACCGGGCGCATGGATGACTGGAACCGCACCAAGGGCGTGTTCCAGGGCTGGGCCGCCTACCTCGACCTCAGCTTCCGCTTCAGTGAAAAACTGGATGCCAGTGTCGGCGTGCGCTACAACGACGACGAGAAGCGCATGTCACAGGAAGTGCTGACAGCGCTGAACCCCAGCCCGGTACTGGGCAACCGGGTCCAGACCGGCTTCACTACGCCGGACGGGCCGGTAAAGGACACCCGGGACTGGACCAAGCCGACCTGGCGCGCGACGCTCAACTACCGGCCTACCGACGACATGCTGTTCTACGGCAGCGTCACCACCGGCCACAAGCAGGGCGGCTTCAACAGCTTCAAGGTCATTCCCGACGGTGTCTGGGGCACCATTGAAGCGCGTCCCGGCACGCATGTGCCCGGCTCCTTCGACGAGGAGAGCGTGATCTCCTACGAGATCGGCTACAAGGGCACCCACCTCGACGGCCGCAGCCAGGTGCAGCTCAACGCCTTTATCTATGAATACGAGGATTTGCAGGCCACCTGTGGCGTTCCCGGCCAGCCGGGGGTGATCATCTGCAACGTCGGCACCGTGGACGCCCACGGCATCGAGGCAACCTGGAACTTTGCCCTCAACGAGAACTGGCGCCTGGGCGCCGGCGGTTCCTGGTTCGACAGTGAGGCGACCGGCATCCAGGCCTTCTGCTCCGAGGGCGAGCGCATCTTCGGCGACGTCAATGCCTGCGAGGGCGAACCCATGCCGGGTACCCCGGAGTACACGTTCTACGCCATGCTGGATGCACAGTTCCCGGTCGGCAATGGCGCCTGGTTCGGCAACCTGGCCTTCAGCTGGGAAGACGAGGCCCGCGCCAGCTACCTGCCGCTGACCCCGGAGAGCACCAACTTCCCGGAGGGCAACCGCCTGCGCAGCGACTGGAGTGAACTGCAGGGCCTGGTGGGCTACCGCTCCCAGGACGGCTGGTCACTGGCCCTGTATGTGGAAAACATTCTCGACGACGAGTACTACGATTCCAGCGGCAGCGGCGGCAACCCCAACAACCCCTTTGTGCAGACGGACATCAGTCCCAGCCGGCCCCGCACCGCGGGAATGCGCTTCAGCTACTCGTTCTAGACAAGGTTTTGCGACATGGCTGATCGCCTTACCATCAGCCGCCGGGACTTTCTCGGCGGCCTCGCTCTCGGCGTCGGCGCCACGGCGCTGACACCACTGGAACTGCTGGCCCAGACCACCGGCGCGACTGCCGCGGGCAGCCACTATCCGCCCCTGTTGAGCGGCATGCGTGGCAGCCATCCCGGTTCCTTCGAGGTGGCGCATGCCGTGTCCTGGCAGGGTGTGCGCTATCCGGCACCAAGACAGCAAACCGACCCCACCTACGACCTCGTGGTGGTAGGAGGCGGGATCTCCGGCCTGGCGGCGGCCTCGTTTTATCGCCAGCAGGCCGGGGCCGACGCCCGCATCCTGATTCTGGACAATCACGATGATTTTGGTGGCCACGCCAAGCGCAACGAGTTCGAGGTCGACGGCCAGCGCCTGATCGGCTACGGCGGCAGCCAGTCCATTGACACGCCCTCCAGCTATTCGCCGGTCTCGGCACAACTGCTGCGCAATCTCGGCATTGCTACCGAGCGCTTCTACGACTATTTCGACCAGCAGTATTTCGCCGCGAACGAGCTTGGTACCGGCCTCTATTTCAGTGCCAGTCGCTACGGCACTGCGACCACCCGGCCCCACTTCAATCCACCGCGTTGGCAGAGCGGCAAATCCATCAGCGCGCAGGAGCTGGCAGCAACCATTGCGGGCTATCCGCTACCCGAAGACGCCAGGACCTCCCTGCTGACCCTGGTCACTGCGCCGCGAGATTACCTCCCGGGTCTCAGCCGGGAGGAGAAAATCGCCTTCCTGGGCAGTACCAGCTACAGGGATTTTCTGCTGCAGACTGTGCGCGCTCCGGAAGCGGTCTACCTGCTGTTGCGGGACACCATGCGCGGGCTCTGGGGGGTAGGCTATGACGCCCTGTCGGCACTGGAAGGTTACCGCTACGGTGCACCGGGCACGCAGCAGCTCGGCATCGGCGCGCTGCAGGAAGACAAGGCCGACCATCAGTCTGAACCCTATATATTCCACTTCCCTGACGGCAATGCAGGCGTGGCCCGGGCGCTGGTTCGCCAGCTTGTACCCGACGCTCTCTCCGGCACCGGCATGGAAGACCTGGTGCTGCCGAAAGTGGATTACGCGGCGCTGGACCGCGATGGCAACCGCACCCGGCTGCGTCTCAACAGTACCGCTGTGGACGTTCGCCACAGCAGTGATGGCGAATCCGTGGACGTCAGCTATGTCCGTGGCGGCGAGGTGTACCGTGTGCGCGGCAAGCACACGGTGATGGCCTGCTACAACAATATCCTGCCCCATATCGTCCCCGAGTTGCCCGCCGAGCAGACAGAGGCCATTGCCTATGCCAGCAAGGTGCCGCTGGTGTACCTGAGTATCGCGGTGCGCAACTGGCGCGCACTTGCCGAGCTCGGTTTCAGCAATATCAGCGTACCGCAGCCAGAGCTGATGCACAGCTTCGGACTCGACTTCCCGGTCACCATGGGCGGCTACCAGGCCGTGCGCGACCCGGGCCAACCCACCATCCTGCACGGCACCTTTGTGCCCACCGTGCCGGACCAGGGCCTCAGTGCCAGGGAGCAGCACACCCTGGGGCGCAGGGCCCTCTACGAGATGTCCTTTGACCAGTTCGAACAGGCCATTGTCAGCCAGCTGCAGGGCGCGCTGGCCTCCGGCGGCTTTGACGCCGCCCGGGACATTGCCGGCATTACCGTCAACCGCTGGCCCCACGGCTACGCCTACGAATACAACGAGCTGTTTGACCCCGCAGGCTACGGCCCGGCAAATGGCCCGCATCGGCTGGGTGCCCGCCAGCTGGGGCGCATCTCCATCGCCAACTCGGATGCATCGGCCTACGCTTACGTCGACGGTGCCATCGATGCCGCCTGGCGAGCGGTACAGGAACAAACCGGATCGGTGGCAGGGTAGTCGACATGGAAGATCCCGGATTAGGGGCCCTGGCAGTCGTCCCCACCCTGCTGGTGTTTTGCCTCGCCATCTGGAGCCGTCGACCGATCGAATCGTTGATCAGCGGCGCGCTACTGGGACTGGTCATCCTGCACGGTGCGGGCTTTGTCAGTGGCCTCGCGGACACCTCGCTGCGGGTCATGACTGACGAGGACGTGGCCTGGGTCATCCTCGTCTGTGGTTTCATGGGCAGCCTGATCGGGTTGCTCATGCGCACCGGCGCCACCCGGGCCTTTACCCGCCGCCTTACCCGACTGGTACACGACCAGAAGTCCACGCTCTACACAACCTGGGGCCTGGGCATTTTCATGTTTGTGGACGATTACCTGAACTCCATGGCGGTGGGCGCCGCCATGCGCGACATTTCCGACAGGTTCCGCATTTCCCGGGAAAAGCTGGCCTACGTGGTGGACTCCACTGCTGCCCCCATCAGCGTCATCATCCCCTACTCGACCTGGGGCGCGTTTTTCGGTGGCCTGCTGGTGGCAAATGGCGTCGCGGCGGAAGGCCAGGGCCTGACCGTCTACATCCAGTCGATCCCCTACATGCTCTACGCCTGGATCGCGGTATTCCTGGTACCCATAGTCATAGCCGGGTTCGTACCCGCGCTGGGACCCATGCGGGCAGCAGAGCAACGCGCTTTTGCCACCGGTATCACGGTACCCCCGGAAGCGGCCAAAATCGAGGAGGCCAACAACGCCATTGTGCCCAGGGAGGGTGCCAACCCGAGTCTGGCGCTGTTCGTTGTGCCGATGCTGACCCTTGTATTTGCCACCATGTACTTCGACAACGATTTCCTGATTGGCATCTACCTGACCCTGGGTGTCACCATTGTCGCCATCCTGGCACTGCGGATACTGGACCTGCACGACACTTTCGACACCGTCATCGACGGTTTCAAGACCATGCTGGAACCGCTGGCGGTGCTGGTGGCTGCGTTTATCCTCAAGGATGTAAACGACTCCCTGGGCCTGCCGGCGCTGGTCGTGGCCACGGTGCAGCCGTTGCTGACTCCGGAACTGCTGCCAGCGATCATTTTTGTCAGCATGGGGCTGGTGTCCTTCATGACCGGCTCCAACTGGGGCGTGTTCGTGATCATCCTGCCGATTGTCACCGCCCTCTCCCAGAACCTGGGCGCGGACATGACCCTGGTGATCGGCGCCACCCTGTCTGCCAGCACCTTTGGCAGCCACGCCTGCTTCTATTCCGACGCCACCGTACTCACCGCCCAGGCCACCGGCTGTACGCCACTGCAGCATGCCCTGACCCAGCTCCCCTATGCGCTGATCGCCGCCGCCATCACCGTGGTCGGCTATCTGGCCATTGGCTACCTTTAAGTCATACGCAACTGGAGAACAACCATGAGAAAACTTGCTTCCCTGACCTGCATCGCCACACTCGCAGCCCTTGCCGCCGCCCAGACCCTGGCCGGGGACACTGCCCTGCCCGCCAGGATAACCGCCGAGGACATGAGCGGCGCCATGTTTGAGCGCGAGGACACCACCCGCACCGAACGCAACGGCCACACGGTGCTGGATGTGACTTCGCTGCTCAGCAGCGACGGCAAGTTCGGCTCCGGGCTGTATCGGGCCGGTCCCTCGCGCTTTGAAATCGACGAGCCCTACGGCGTGGATGAATTCATGTACTTCCTCGAGGGCGGTGTCACCCTGACTTCCGCCGACGGCAGCGTGATGGAAGTCAAGGCCGGTGAAGCGGTCACCCTGCCCAAGGAATGGACCGGCGTCTGGGAGACCGACGGTTACACCAAGATCTGGGTGATCTACTCCGAGGACGGCTCCGGACTGGAGTAAGCTGCCCGCCGGCCGCGCCTGTGCCGGCCGCGCCTTGAGTCACGCGGCGGTCTGTGGCCTAATGTGGCCCCGTTTCAGGGGGGGCAGGCGGCCGCACAGGCTGCGCCCGACCGCACTAACCAGCAGCCGGAAAATACACTATGAGCAATGATTCTGTCGTTATCGTCAACGGTGCCCGCACCCCCATGGGGGGCCTCCAGGGCAGTCTTGCCACCCTTACCGCAGCGCAACTCGGCAGCACCGCCATCGCTGCCGCACTGGCGCGCAGCGGCGTTGCCGCTGACGATGTCGATGAAATCTTCATGGGCTGCGTGCTCCCTGCGGGCCTCAAGCAGGGCCCTGCCCGGCAGGCCGCGCGCGGCGCCGGCATCCCCGACGCCGCCGGCGCGGTCACCCTCAACAAGCTCTGCGGCAGCGGCATGCAGGCGACCATTTTCGGCTTTGACAGCATCGTCGCCGGCACCAACCACGTGGTCGTCACCGGCGGCATGGAGAGCATGAGCAATGCCCCGCACCTGCTGCCTGGCGCCCGCGGCGGCGTTCGCACTGGCCACGCCAAAATGCTGGACCACATGTTTGTGGACGGCCTGGAGGACGCCGACAGCGGCCGTGCCATGGGCAGCTTCGCCCAGGAAACCGCCGATGCCCGGGGCCTGACCCGGGAGCAGATGGATGCCTTCGCCGTGGAGTCCCTGACCCGCGCCAAACGCGCCATCGAAGACGGTTCACTGCAGGCGGAAACCGCACCGGTAACGATCACCACCCGTGCCGGTGAATCGGTGGTCAGCGACGACGAGCAGCCACACAAGGCCGCGATCGACAAAATCCCCAACCTGCGTCCGGCTTTCGCTGCCGATGGCACCATCACCGCCGCCAACAGCAGTTCGATCTCCGATGGCGCCAGCGCCCTGGTGTTGATGAGCGGCAGCCAGGCGGAAGCGCGTGGCCTCAAGCCCATGGCCCGCATTGTCGCCCACGCCCGTCACAGCCAGCACCCGTCGGAATTCACCATCGCCCCGATCGGCGCCGTCAACAAGCTGTTCGCCAAGACCGGCTGGACCGCGGCCGACGTGGACCTGTTCGAGATCAACGAAGCCTTCGCCATGGTCACCATGCTGGCGATGCAGGACCTGGGTCTGGACCACAACAAGGTCAACATCCACGGCGGCGCCTGCGCCCAGGGCCACCCCATCGGCTCTACCGGTTCACGGATCATCGTCAGCCTGATGTATGCCCTGCAGAAGCTGGGCAAGAAGCGCGGCGTGGCGGCCCTCTGCATCGGTGGCGGCGAGGCCACCGCAGTTGCGATTGAACTGATCTGACACTGAAACGGCGGGCCCTGCGCCCGCC
>TARA_R110002110_G_scaffold6793_4_pt1 | contig 12190 bp, 5 predicted proteins | sample TARA_R110002110 | Tara Oceans TARA_R110002110 (sample SAMEA4397330) | marine metagenome | biome: Polar Biome; feature: [SRF] surface water layer (ENVO:00010504); material: water (ENVO:00002006), including particulate matter (ENVO:01000060) such as... | depth 5 m
TGGAAACGCTAGTGAATTACAATTCTCTCAAAGCACGGAAGGGATTGGAAATATAAAGCTAGGGAATGGGGGGCAATATTATGGAGACATAAAAAATCAAAACCTTTTTTCAGCACAAGATACCGACTCCAATATATTATGGGAATCTTTTAATACTAAATATGAGGTATATCGCGCAGGAGTGGCCAGTCCCATAGACGGAGGATGGGCAGCAAATTCGTCTGCTACGCAAGGGGTGAAAAACTTAGGAGTGGCATTCAAGGGGATGCCTATCAGGGTATTTAAACCCGACTCAGGACTAGAAATCACCGATTATAACATAGGAAACGCTAACGCCAGCAACGACTATAAGGGGGACTACTCTCACTTACCTGTACTGAAGCCAGGGGAGCAATTGGATTTGTTTTTTGGAATAAAAGCAAATAGTCTTCATAATTTTGGAGATGAAGTGCAAGTAGTCATAAATTCAGACGACGGAACTAGAAAGAAAATGGATTGCTTCGGAAATATAGAGTTCACGATAACCATGCCGGGATTTAATGAAACCCCGCCCTCAACCGTCGTGGCGGCGCCAGCTCCAGTACCACCCGAGGCTGACGTGACAGTAGAAGTTATACCCCCGCCCGAACCAGAGCCTGAGCCTGAACCTGAGCCTGTAGTTATAGAAGAAAAAGATGTTCCCGTTGTCGTTGAGCCGGTGGTCCCGGAGGAGAAAAAAACTGCTCCGCCTGTGGTAAAGAGACCAACACTAGATAAATCTGTGGCTACTTTTAATCGTCCTCCAGGAGGCTTTCGCTTTTAATTAATCTCTTATTAAAACTAAATGGCCTTCATAACTCCAGCGTTAGGTTTTTGCCTTAGCCCCTCAGGGGTTACCGTGTTCCCCACGTGCGGAGACATAATAGAGGAAAGTCGGAAACAGTACATCTGGACAGAGGACGGCAGAAACCTTTTAGTGGACGGGACTTGCTCAGATCCAGCGCTGCCATCCTTTTCTTGTTCTCAGATAGACAGAAAGGTGGCTGATAGCGGAAGCTTTGTAACTATTGTAAATACATGCACCCTACCTCTCACTATAACAGGATTTAAAAATTCCGACTCGGCAAGGTTTAGTATATTCGAATATCCTAAGTATGTAGGGCAATCATTATACGAAAGCGGCAATACCAGTCAGCTCCCAATAACCTTGACACCGTTTGAGCAGACGAATATACCTACGTTTTTTCACCCCCTGCGGAGCGAGCTGGAACACGGAACGGCCGGAACCTTCGACGTTAGGGACGGGGACAAATTCGGAGCCACACTCGATATATATCCAGGATTCCCCGTACTTAATTGCACAAGCAGTGACACCGAGTGCGACGCATCGTTTGCTCTTACGGGGGAATTTATATGTGAAAAAACGCCGGATTTATCCATGCTGGCTAGTAATGAAAATTTTACCGCTCCCGACCTAACTACAATTGCAAAAATCGAGAATACCTACTGCCTCCCCAGGACTGAAGCAATGGAGTTTAATACCGAAGACGATATCTCCGTTGAAAACATATATAGCGGACTAAGTGGACTTTCTCTTTTTTACGCAGAAACTTTGAATAAAATGGCCCCAAATTGGAGCGTTGAATATCCGGACATGGGGGTCTCGGGCGCATTGGGAACCTTTTACCATTTAGTTACAGGGGTTATGGACGCAGGCACTCACGGATCCCTTGATAGCCTGCTGGCATCGTCAGTAGACAACTACTCTGTAACGAGTCAGACTACGGACATAGAAGGTCGCACGGTGTCAGGAAGTTACTCCCCCAACAATTCCACCACCTTCGTGACGGGGGAGTACACTTATACGGGAATGTTCTTCAAAATGAACCCAGGAGAACGCGCAGGCGTAGCACTCAACCAGGTATTGTTCTTCAATGGGCAAATAATACCCGGTGAAGCTAAAGACGTAAGGATGTTTATAGCACAGAGCGGAGACTTGACAAGCGAAAAACTTTGCGACGACTAATGAACATATACAACGTATCCTCAGGGGACGCCGACCCCAACAACGACTACTTCCGAATGTATGCAGCAATGGACGCGGGGTCGGCATCTACTATAAGAATATATCAAAGTGGAGGGAGAGGGGTCATGGCATATTCCACTACAAGCGACTATATATGGAAGTTGGAAAGAAGAAAGTATGCTTCTAGTGAAATAGTAGAATTAAAAGCCTCTGAGGCGGATAAAGTAGGATACCCCAACTCTATTGGCTGGGTTCCAGGAACGGGCGTTTCGGCATTGTCGAATTCTGAGTTCCTTTCAACTGGAAAGATGAAGCCCTTTACCCCGAAATCAGATATAAGCGAGGCTAACTTCATTAAATCCGGAATATTCATTCCTGAAGATCACTACGACCGGGAATGGAGCGCTACTGGAGTTATTGGAGTATCAAATGTTTCAGGGAGGTTTAGGGATTACTCGGGACTTAATATAAACGCAGTCAATTCGTCCAGCCCTCCTTTTGTGCGACTAGGGAATACGGAAACAGCAACCACTGGAGTTATAGAGGTGTTCGCCTCTCAGCTAGAAGGATGTGTATTCCAGATGGATATCGGAAGGAATTTCTTCAGTGGAGCAGTGGTAAAAACAGGGATGTTGTTCCTGCCCGAGAAGTTCGGGCCCGTCTATACTCCTGCGTCTGATAAACTTTCGGTTCAGTCGGAATGGAATAGTATATTCGCCATAAATGGTGGAGCTAACGCTGATGTTTTTTTTAGAAGTGGCGAGAATATGGATCAAGTTTTTTCGGAGGCGATGGGGAAATACTTAAATGAAAACTGGTACGGGAAGCTTCAACAGCACCTCTGGGGAAATCAGATAAATAACACCAGGATCAATTTATCCAGTCGAGATCCAGAGGCTCTTAAAAATACAATAATTTATTGTTTTAATTATTTTGGAGCGTCGAATGATATTTACTCAATGGGGGAGTGGAGCTATTTTAATAGAGTGGTGGGGGCTGGCACTTCCCTACAGTGGCACATAGGATTAAACGGGACGTCTTTATACTCTAATAACTATAGGTTCCTAAGGCAAGAAACAGCCTACCTGCCAACAATCGGAAAATACATGAACGTTAATAAAGTCTTTGGATTACCGCCAAGAACTTCATACTCATACAACCTAGAAAACAACCAAAACCTATCTCTGTTTACGGGGAAATTTGCACCAGGGCCAGCAACTACTAGTTCGTAAAATGAAAGACACAGGGAAAAACACAAAAACATTATTTGACTTAGATCCTTCGTCGATCATATGCCTGTATAATATAAATCTAAAAGGGAAGGGGTCTTACTTGTTTCATGCGGGAGAAAATGGGTATAAGCAAAAAATAGTATTTAATGGTAAGGAGTATGATTTCATGCCTATACTGGCGCAAGGATTTGAGCTGCATGGAGACGGGAAGCTCCCCCGACCTAAGCTAACTTTCTCTAACCACCAAGGGCAGATATCCATCAGGCTGGGGAGGTTTAATGACTTTATAAACTACAAAGTCACCAGAATAAAAACATTTGTAAAATATCTAGATAATATAAATTTCCCCCATCAAATAAATCCTCATGCCGAGCCCGACGCAGAGGCCGCATTCCCCGACGAGGTTTTCTTTATAAACCAAAAAACCAAAGAGGATGACAATATTGTTGAGTTCGAGCTCGTGTCGCTTTTAGAGCTTCAGAATTCCATGATTCCGGCTCGTACTGTTTATTCCAACAGCTGTCCTTGGGTATATAGGGGTACTATCGGGTGTGGATACAAGGGAAAACCTATTGCAGATTACCAAAACAAAAGGTTTGTGCCTAGCGGCTATTACCCGCAAACAAACACCAGGGGACAACAGATAGATACTAGCATGGTGGGGGCAGAGGTATATATGAGCGGGGAGTTTCAGGCTGCAGAGTTTGCCCCGACAAACGACGATGGCGGCTATTCCTCCTGGGAGGCCGGACAAACATACAGCAGGGGGGACGTAGTACAGACAGTGCCCTTTGATCATGACTCCGCAATTAACCCAATAGGGATTTATGTATGCATTAACAATGGAACGGAGTCCAGCCCTATTAACGATACCGAGAATTGGATAAGAGACGAATGCTCTAGGACCGTCTGCGGCTGCAGGCTTAGGTTCTCGGACTCTGCGACAGGGGCCGGAGGGGGAGAGCGATTAACTTCTAATCCCGACAGCAAAGACTTGTTCTGGACAGAGTCAGAAGAGGGGTTGCCATTCGGGGGGTTCCCCGGAGTGGATCCTTATGAATTTAAGTAGATGTTTACGGATGATATAATTAAGCATGCGGAAAGTTCACCCACAGAGGAGTGTTGTGGATTCGTTTTGTTGAATGAAAGATTGGAGGTAGAGGTTGAGCGCTGCACGAACGAAAGCCCAACGCCAAAAGAATGCTTCCGAATTTCACCATCAAAATTCATAGACTACGCCTTGACTAAAAAAATATTAGGAATCTATCACTCTCATCCGGTAACCACGGAAAGGCCGTCGACACATGACGTCAAAGCCTCTGAAGAGTCCGGCATCCCATATATTATATACAGCTTAAAAACTAAAAAAAAGTTCCTATACTATCCAGAAACATATACGCCAGTTCCCTTATTGGAGAGACCCTATGTGCCGGGCTTTTATGAATGCACATCATTGCTAAAAGATTACTTCAGGGAGAAATTAGGAATATCTATAGTTAAGTGGAATAAGAACTACTGGCTACCAGAGGACGACATTAAGGCCAATAAGTTATTAAATAAGATATTCAGCAAGGAGCTAGAGGAGGTTAGCCTGCAAAAGATAAAAAAGCATGATATTATTGTATTTCAAATTAAGAGCAATGCTCGATTTCATGTAGGCATATATTGCGGGCAAGATGAGTTTGTCCACCAGACGTCCTCACTGTTGTCCAAAAAAGAAGTGCTTGACGAAAGATGGCAAAAAAAGATAAAGAGAGTTTATAGGCACCCCGACTTAGTGTAATAGGTATAGGGAAAAGGATGAAAAATATATTTTTGCATGGGAAGTTAGGAGAAAGGTTCGGGAGGGCATGGACACTTAATGTCAGTACCCCCACTGAGGCCATTAATGCCCTTTTCGCAAATGAGCCCCTTATCGAAAAGTATTTAAATAAAAAACAAGAAGAGGGAATCGCTTATGGAGTAAAGAGGGGCAAGAGCGAAGGGTTTATAGAAAAAGAGGAATATAGTTTAACGTCCAGTAGGGATATCCATATATTTCCGATCCCTCAAGGAGCTGGAACATTTACAGTGAATTTGCTTGTTGCCGTGGCTACCACAGCCGCCAGCATGTACATAAGTAAAAAAATGGCGGAAGCCATGGAGAGAGATGACAGTACGATTGCCATACAGACGAAGTCCTATCTATATGAAGGCGGCCAGAATAGATTCCAGCAGGGCGGAACAGTCCCCCTAGGGTATGGAAGACTAAAAGTGGGAAGCAATGTAATATCGTCGTGCGTCGTCAATTATGATTATAACTCAGACAAGGGGGATATTTTCAACTTTAACAGCGGTTTATACAGTTTGGTCCCTCATTACAGTAAATACTACGATCCGTTTGCTGGTGGACTGGGATCGGCCTTCATATTAAATACATTTGATGGGGCTAGCAAATTCAATACGGTAGATCCAGCTTTTCAATTCCTACAAGGAATGAGTCCTGACACTTATTTCGGTGCAAGCCAAGCGCTTTATGGTAGTTATGTAAGCGAAGAGCAGCAGCGGTTGGCGGCAACCAACGCGGCGGATGCTGAAGAGAGCGACGGTTTCATTGGGGCTCTTGAAGATGCCCTGGGGGCGATATCTTGGGTCTTGAATAAGTTTATAGACCTATTTGGGGGGAAGACGTGCGATGATACAGAAACTGGAGAAACGGTGGAAGGCAACCCAATTGGGGGGTATTTTTATTACCAAATGAACCACTCGAAAGGTGTAGACGTAAACACGTTGCCCAACTGGAACCCTGCACTACCAGGGAACTGGTACCCAGAGTCGCAAACCGGGAACAAGATAGGCAAGTGGTTCCCCTATAGGGTCCCGGGGTCTCTGGCTAATAACTCCTCTTATGTATGCATGCAGAGCGTTCCCGAAATAGACGATGGATCTAATCCTGAAAAATTCTTCTATCCAATAACGTTTTCAGACACAGACCTTAACTATTTAAAAACCCCAGCCGAGCCCCAAAAGAAAGATGACAATGGGATCTTTCCACTACAAGTGGGACAACGGTGGATCGGTGGCGACAAGGCCCTGGGGGTGGGTTGGTTCAAGATGGAGTCGGCCGCAATATATAAATCGGTCGACTTGATTGGGGAGGGCCCGATAGAGGGGTTCTCTAATAATGATGGCGAATCCCTGGAGTTTTATAAAAACGCACCCTCCACCCAAGAGGATAAAGACGACTATCTGCAGGGAGTATATTTAGATGACACTCCTGTAAAAGAAGTTGACCTATCTAGGGGAGGGGCCGCTTCGGCGTCTTATAACATAAATGAGTTTGATATAGATATTGGGATGAATAAAAGCAAGTCGATAGGGTCGGAAGACCAACAACTACTTGAGCCCCAATATCTTTTTACCGCAAATACCACAACCATCGGAAAAGAATTATTTGGACCACGGCTTCTAAACGTAGAAGGGATTAAATCAAACCCCTCTACCGCTATAGAGTTCGAGAGAAATACCGAATACCCAATAGGCACAAAAGTTTCATACAAAAACGAGGGTGGGAGCTTTATTTATGTGGTGAGCAAAGATCTGTCGACCCGCTTTAATAAAAACACAAACTACTCAGCGGGATCATTGGTGGCTTTCCAAGGGGGGGAAGGAGCTCCAGTAAATTTTTATGAAGCCACAAGTAGTCTAGAAAACTATACATTGTTTAACGGAAACTACGTGACGCCCGACAGGCCATACCTAGAGGGCCAAAGCGTGAAGGCGCCCAATTCCCTGGGAGGAACTAGTTACTATAAAATGGGAGCTAATGCAGCCGACTTTTTAGGGATATGGAATCCCCATCAGAGCTATATCGGTCAGGTCGGAAAGATATTAATGGAGGATGCTGAAGGAGAGGACAATACTACTAGTCCCTTATACAGAATAGTTAGTGACTATGACCATACAGACCCCGTACCTATAGGCGAGTTTTGCGACCAGTTTCTGCTGAAGTATGTAAACGAAGCGGGGCAGACCGTGACCTCTACAACTGCGCCTCTAGACATATTGTTCTCTATTCCGGGAGAGGATATAGTGGAGGAAATCGTTGATATAACGCCAAGAAAAGAAGCTGATGTAGTGGAGGGATTGTGGCAGGAAATAATAATAAACTCCGTAAAGGATATACAGAATGGCTTGCATGGGCCCGGAACTCCGGAAAAAGACAGGAAGAAGCTGGGTTTGTTCACTTTAGTGGGTGCTGATGCAGCTATTACCAGCCGAACCACTGACGAGGAGTACTATGAGAGTCACACGGTAATAAACCCATTAGTCGAGCAAGCTTACGTTACTCTACAGGTAGATGAATTGGCCTATCTTTACGCGGGGGACGAAGTAGGGGTTCATTATGCTATAGGAGCGCTATGGGGCGCACTAGTAGGGGCCCTCTTAGCAGCTGAGATTGCGGACATTTGGTCGGATAAGGCGCAAAAAGAAGCTAAAGTGGCCACTCCAATCCCCTATGTGCCAGATAAGGTTTGTATTCCGGACCCGCTCGGCCAACTTGAGTGCGCAGAGCCGGATGGCTTAAAAACTAAGAGCATAAATATGGGCCTCCATATAGGAGTAATCATTGCACTGGGTGCCGCAGTCGGAGCACTTGGCGGATGCGGTATGAGATTAAAGATAGGGACAAAGATAGAAAACTCTGGCGAGTTATGGCCCAATCGAGCTAAATTTAGAATTAAGTATGGAAACGAAGGGGAAGTTCTGTACAAAACGGATATACAAATGTATGGAGTAGCTACGTCGCCATATAGAAAAGATATAAAAATTTATTTCCCGCCTAACGTTGATCAAAAGAACAGGATAATAAAGGTTTTCAAGATAAATAGAGAAAGAAATCCCATAAAAGAAGGCGAACAGGCGGCCAGATACAAGGAAAAATCCTCCCTAGCTGCAATAACGGAAATAACGCCCATCAAACTAAGCTACCCAAACTCAGTGGTTATAGGAACGAGGGTAAACGCAAAAGATGTAGCCTCGGTCCCAACTAGAAATTACAACTTAAAGTTAAAAAAAGTAGCTGTACCCAACAATTACAATCCAGCAACGAGGCAATACAACGGGTCATGGAATGGCTTGTTCTATGGGCAATCAAATAGACAGGATCCCGTTCCGAACGGTAGAAAATATTGGACGGATAACCCGGCCTGGTGTCTCTATGATATGATATCCGATAAAAGATACGGAGTGGGAAAGTTTGGAATAAAGCCGGAAGATATAGACCGATGGACGCTCTATAAGATAGCTAAATACTGTGATGAAATAATACCTACGGGGTACAGTGCAAAATACAACAGAAGAACTTTTCAGTTAGACGGAGATAAGTCTATAAAAATACCTTTATCCACCAGCTATGATGCGTCAGACCTTGCTGGGCAGTTCAATTACATTAATAAGATGTTGGCGCTGTACTATAGTGACGGAACTTATGATTCTATAAAAATAAAAAGCATAGACTTGGGGACAGGAGCCATAGGCCTTGAAAGAAACCCCGCTATGGGAGGGGAATGTGCGGTCTCTATCGACTACCCGCTCCTAGAACCTAGATACACACTAAATGCGTTCTTAATGAATTCTGCGAATGCATTCAAGCTGATTAATGAGTTCGCCGCTATATTTAGAGCTTATGCATACTGGTCAAATGGGGCTATCAACTTCTTCCAAGACGAAAAGAAGGACCCTGTAATGCTTTTTGCTAATAATAATATTTCCAAAGAAGGGTTTAGCTATTCCAGTACACCAAAAACCAGTAGGACTAATTCGTGCAAGATAAAATACGCCAATAAGTACAAGTCGTTTAGACCTAAAATGGAGCACAGGGAGGATTTGCGGTCAATTGAGGATAATAATATAATAGAACAGACTATTGACGGATTCGGGATCACTTCTCCAGGGCAAGCCCAGAGGGCTGCGGATTTTGTGGTCAAAACTGCTAATCTAGAGACGGAGATCATATCATTTGAAACCAGTGCGATAGGGTCATACTTAAGGCCAGGAGACGTTATCAGCGTTCTTGACAATAAAAAAACCGTAGGGAGATTTGCGGGGAAAGTTTTAAATATTGACATAAGTGGAGACGGGAAAATGGCGGAGATTGACGCGGACTTCCCCATAAGAGCCATAGTTGATGAAGAGGACAAGAGTACATGGAAAAAAATAACACTCTATAGTGTCTCCGGGAACCAGACAATAGAGTCGCTTGACGCGTCTGCCGACCTAGGGAGGGAAATAACCGATTCAGATATAAATGCTATGCGAGCTGGGCAAGTTGGGGAATATGTAGTGTCTAAGCTATCCAATAATGATACTCGGATAAAAATAATAAATAATCCTTATAGCTTCGTTACTGGTGAATTTACCTGGTCAGAGGCCCTTTACGACGCACAAGACAGAGGGGGCATATTGGCTACAATAAATAACGTTACAGACCAATCCCAGGTGCAGGCGGTACTGCCACCAGAGAGCTCTTTTCAAGCTGGAGATAGTTTAGCTTGGATAGGAGGGTACAACCTGGAGCTGCCAGCACCAGAAAGGTTTGTTTGGTATCAGGCACAGGACTGCCTAAGCGACTCAATAACCTATTTTAATTGGGCGGATGGATTTCCTGATGTAGGAGACCCTATTGAAACGGATCTAAGCAGTGGAGTGGTTACTGACACAGAGGAATGGTCAATAAGCACCGACTCAAGCGGGGGACTTGGCAATTATCTTGCGGTAAGCGGATCCGTGACTACTACCACTCATGGGGATTGGATAACATTGTCTGGAAATACGGGAATAGGGTATATTCTAGAAAGAAAGGCTAATAATTCCCTACTAAGGCTAAACGGGGCAGACGGAAGCACTTTCGTAATAGAGGATTCCGTAAATTTTGCCGAGAAAAAAACCTTTAAAGTCATAAACATAACCGAGAAGTCCAATGGGGTTTTCCGGGTGCAGGGAATCCAGTACAATAAAGATAAATTCGACAATATAGAAAAAAACTCCAGCCTAAAACCGCCAGACAGCCCGGTTATATTTACCGAGAAATCCATAGATCAACCGACCAATGTTTCGATTAGTGCGGCAGCCCAAAACTTCCGACTGGGTATTCCATACGGACTAACAGCCACCTGGGACAGGGTTTCGGCCGCAGTAGGCTATCGAGTGCAGTTCTTCGATGGGCTGATTCTGCTAGGAACCATTGAAGTGAATAACGACCATTCCAATGAGGAGCAATCGTACACCTTTAGAAACGAATCGATAAGTGAAGGCGGAACCTATTATGCGCGCGTATCCTCTGTAGGAGCTTAATATGTCATTTACCAATTCATCGCCAATAAAAATACCCCTTGCCGATCCGGTATTACAATATGGGAACGGATACAGGGTTGCTAATATATACTTGACGTCTTCCAGCGAGCCGCAGACGTCTCACAACCTGGAAGCCTCTTACACCAACCCATCCGTATATCAGCAAAACTTTCAAACAAAATATCTAAACATATCATGGAGCATTATTTCCCCCTCCGATGGTTATATCTATACGAGGGGAGAGGAAATAGAGAAAAGCCCATTTATAAGTGGGTTTAATATAGATATATACAAGAATAGCGGAAGTTTAACTGGACTAAATACAAGAGCAAATAGAACTAAAGTCTTTAGTGGCTCGGGAATAAAAGGAAATACTTTTCTATATGAAATAAGTGGGGGGGGTGGCCACCGAAATTATTCAGCAGAAATAACACTTGTTGATTTTACTGGAAATAAAAGCAGTGGATTGCTCACATCGAGAAATCTTGATCCTGGCTTTGAACTCCTGGCAACTGGGGCCAATAAGGGGATATTCGCATCCACCTACTCAGGCCTTACTGGGTCCAACGGAAGGGATGAAAGCAATGGACTCGAGGGAGTAAACCTGTACAATGTAACTGGACTCAGCAGCGGAGCAAGTGGATATTTTATTCAAGGGGACGGCTTTAGTAACAGTTACGCGAGGAGGTCGCTGGGAAATAACAATGCTGCGGTAATAGAACTTTTGCCGGGAGTTGATAATTATGTAATGGCGGTGGGAAGAGACCAATACGGCACAGGAAGCGCGCAAGGATTTTTTAATGCCGAATCTGGGCGGAGTGGGTTTCTGAACATCCCATGGTTGATTGATTACCCTATAGAAATTTCTCCCATAACCGGGTATCGAGTGTTCGAGGGGGATGGCCTGTATTACTCTTTTTCGGTAAACTACAACACGGGTAGCTCGTTAATTGAAACATGCTATGGGATAACGGGCACAGGGGAAATAACGGGGGCTGTATCCGGATATACGGGGGAGATATTCCTAGATAGCGGGATTTTATTTGACACTTCCTATAATAAATATAACACGGGGGAGCAATATATATATGATAATTCACTAAGCCTTCAATCGGGGCTCCATACCGGAACCTTAATAGAAGTCGAGGTGACTGGGATTGGCTTTACCGGAACTGGAACCGTAGGGAGTGGAGCTGGAGAGTACTGGGCTCCTGGGTTCCCTAAATATAGTGGAGCGGTATCGGGGGTAAGCGGTGGACTGTACGATTATGGATACTATGATCCAATATCTAAGGCATTTGGCTGTGCTACTGAAAGAGAAATATCGGGGCGTTTTCTGTCAATGGAAGGCGTATACTCCATGCCTAAAAATAATCCCAATAGTTATGATATAAGATACAGGCCAGGGGACAACTATTCACAGAGCTATGAGCAAGCGGCCGCGTTCCTCAACGCGCAGGGAGAAATGCCAGCGGTCATAGTAAACCCAACGCAATTCCAGAAGCTAAAGTCATTAAATGGAGGGAGCGGATGGGTGGGCCTTAAGAGAAATAAAGTTTCAGTACTTACTGGGCTATTCTCTGAAGACTTTAAAACCCAAACGTTTTTTAATGAATCA
>TARA_R110002110_G_scaffold85249_5_pt1 | contig 12184 bp, 7 predicted proteins | sample TARA_R110002110 | Tara Oceans TARA_R110002110 (sample SAMEA4397330) | marine metagenome | biome: Polar Biome; feature: [SRF] surface water layer (ENVO:00010504); material: water (ENVO:00002006), including particulate matter (ENVO:01000060) such as... | depth 5 m
CAGCGCGAGGCCAGCGTCCATTTCGGAGCGAATGATGGTGTCCCACTTCTCATCATCGAACGCGTCGGCGTGTGATGTATCCATGCCGACGGCTTCAAGAAGTTCGGTTGCGGTGAAGTCACGGTTGCCGTCGTGATGGATCCGTGAACCGGCTTCCCAGTAGAGCTTGAACACCCCATCATTTCCGGCTTCCGGGGGTGTCGGCAGCGGCTCGCACCGACTCCATCACGCGAAGTAGCTTATGTGTGAAGTTGACTGGGCCGAAGTAGTCGGAGTCTTCCGGCGGTTCGTTGGTCTTTGACCTGCGGCTTGAGCGGCTCGGTGATCTTGGCGAACGCCTCCCGACCCTCAGGGCGCCGGAATTCCGCCAAACGCGTCCTCCATCCACGGCGGAGCAGCATCGCTCAAGCACTGATCGAGCTCAGGCGCGGGACCAAAAGCGTCCGCCGCACTGTCATCCCAACCAAACGTGCCAGCCGAACCCATCTCGAAGAGCAGCGAGCCAAGCGAAATCACAGCGCCAGGAGCCGCCTTACCCAACCGGTTCTTGAACGCCCCCGACGAAACCGGGATCGTATCGGCAACCGTTCCCGTCGTGGTCGACGAGAACGTCTTGCCAGTCAACGAGTAATACTTGCCCTTGATCGAGTTCGTCAACGCCGTCTTCGCCTCCTTTTTTATCGTCTTATACACAGGCGCCTTCACGCTCCGCAAACGCATCCCCGACGGCAGCTTCACCTCGTACTTGTCGAGCTTCTTCAACACCTTCAACACCGTCTTCGTGCCCTGCACCTCATCAGAGCTGTAGGCCGTGCTCAAGTTGTGAGAGATCGTCAACCAATCACTGCCCTCCTCGCCCGCCTCGAGCCCCGAAAGTAGCTCCTCAGCAATCTCGGCTTCAAGCGCCGCAATGATCTCAGGATCACTCGTCCTCGTCCCGTCCGGCAGCTCAATCTCGATGAAACTGACATCAGGCGCACCCAGCAACGACCGGGCAGCCATCACCGCGAAGTCTTCGTTGACCAGAGGTGCCGGCGGTGCCGGCGGCGGAGCATCAGGCCCCGATTCGCTCGACGACGACAACCCCCACTCGCCAACACACTTCGCGCTCGCTGAAACCAGATTGACCGTTGCGATGACGTTGGTCATCACATTACGGAAGTCGGGGCCGCCAACGTCGCCGAACACAAAGTCGAGGACCGTGGCAACGCCCTCCAACGCCATGAACACCATGCTTATCGGAGGAAGATCCGTGATGATCGCCGCGCCGACAACAGCGAGCACACCGAGTGTCTTCTTGCCCAACACTGCCAGCTCGTCACCAACCGTTTCGAGCACCTCAACGACGTCGACGGCAAAGTCTTCGAAATCTTCCTCGAACGTCTTGTCGCGATACACCGGATGGAGCCGGCTGTCACGGTCGATCGTGAACCTCAACGGGCGATACCCGGTCAACGTCGTGAACGGCGAAACCGAGACATCGCTCCACCCCAGCCACACCTCGTCCTCAAGAACAGAAGCGGTCAGGTCGATCGTGGATCCAGCGAGATACCGCGAAGTGCCTTCCGGCGAACCCAAACACGTCGGATCGTCGAAATCAGTGACACCGCCACGCGCCAACAAAAGATCGAAACAAGTGACCTGAACCACGCCACGAACCTGAAGCCTCGGGACCGCACCATCCAACGTCACCGCATGATTGCCACCCGCAGCAGTAACACCGCCACTCCAATCGACAACCGGGAACGCATCCGGGCTCAACACCGTCAACATGACCTCAGAACCCAGCTTGTAGACAGCCCGCGGGTATCCGGGACACGTGATCCCTGACGCCGACTCGGCCGTCATGAACGCCGCAGCAGTCGGCCGATCCAACGGGACCGGAACGCCGTTGTCCAAACGAATTATGCCGGTAATGTCGACAGCCTGACAATGCGTCGCTGTCGCACGAAAACCACCGAACAAACCGGGAGCTTTGGTGGTGACAACACGATCAGCGCCGCGCATGATAGACGCGTGCTCCTCCCAAACGCCGCCCGCCCAGATCGCCCAACCAAATAGCGAAGCATCAGCCGAAGTCGTCCCGGTCACCTCAACCGGATACCGGCCATCGACCTCTTCACCCCGACAGCCGTTGGTCTTCTGCTCCCAACTGAACTCGTCGCCTGCCTCACCAAAAAATACCGGTGCGTCATGGCACCAACGCCGGTTCGCGAACTCCAACGTGACAGCCTCGTCACCATTCACGAAGTAACTGCCGTAGTTGCTACTCGACCCTCCCTCCGCCCAGTTGGCAACATAGGTTCCCGCCGCCCAGTTGGCGACATAGATATCTTCCGCGTACACGTAAGGGAAGTAACCGACGCTGAATGGCGGAACATACTCCGGGACATGCTCATTGAACGTGAGAGACAATTGCGTCCAATCCGGGTAATAGGTCGGCCCCAGCTCCGAGCACGGCCCTTCAGGAGGCTCTGGGATGTCGATGCTTCCCGGCCAGCCGTTCCGCTCAATCTCGAACGTCACAGCACCACAAGTGCCAGTGAGGAACCAGATCTTGTGATCGTCGCCGTCAGCGTCGAACGCATACGAGGACGCAGCCCCCGGCTCTTGTTCCGGTGTCGGCAGGTCATCGACATACCAGCCAGTGACAACCTCGTTGGAATCCAACGCCGCCTCAACCACCAGTGGAGTGCCAGCAACCCAGCCGTCTCCCTCGTACGTCGAACAGTTCGTCGACCGAGAAACCGACGTCTCCTCGTCCAGATCAAGATGCGTGCACACCGTCCCGAACTCGGCGGCCACCACACGCTCACGGTCAACCTCGACGTTGAACTGGTAGTAACCCTTCCAGAGGCCGGCGCCGGTCACGTTGTAAACCTCGTTCGCCGCACGCCCCGGGATGTCGATCGGATTCGCAGTGATCGTCACCTCAGTCGTGCTCCGGTAATAACCCGAAACACTTTTGTCGCCAAAGGGGCTGGCAACGAAACTGCCGTCATCAGGCCCACCAAAAACGGCGAACCGAGGATCATTGCAATCCGGGAGCGGATCGACCGTCAACTCGCCCACCCCGTCAGTCGTAAGAGTCAGCAACTCGCAAGGACGATTGAACAACGCCACATCAGAAGCACTGTTCACCACAGTGAACTGGCGGATCGAAGTCGACGTCCCATCGTCCCAACCAGCGAACTTCAGCTCCCCATTGGGCCTCGCAAATAGATTCACGACCGTCCCCTCGAGGTAGCCGGTGTCATCCGCACAGTTCGGCGACGGATTCGCGGTGACCGTGCCAGCTGACGCCGGAAACGCAACAAACCGGGCGGGATAACACTCACGAAGCGGCTTGACCAACTCGATCCCTGCGCTCTCCCAGTTGTCGTCGCCGCTCAAAGAAACAAAGATGGGGGCGAAGTCGGAAAACTGCCCGCTCGGAAGCATGACTGTGCACGTCCCGACAAGCCCAAGATCGACACAGTGCTCAAGAGGACCTGAGAACACCCGCACCCTGCCCGTCGACGCCCCCAAGAATGAATACGAAACGGTGATCGGCTCACCCGCCACCCAGTCCGCTTGCAGACCGCGGTCGGTAATCGCCAACGCTGTAACCGTCGGGACACCCTTGGCGACAACGACGCTGACTGCCCCGCCGGCCGGGGCGTACCATGTGTCGCCGGCGTAGTCGAACGTGACCGAACCAGCACCGGCGGACGTCCACGTCAACTCGCACGCGCTGTTGACCGCCGTCGTGCACGACGAGCCTTCGTTGTTCGTGACGACCACCGCACCGGTGGGGTCCAGATCGGGTGCCGGTGCAGGAACCGACACGTCCGCCGACACCGACAAAGGTGTCCCCACCGTCGCAAACACGGATCTATCGTCGAACGTGACCGGAATCGTCTCCACCTTGAACGCGACGTCATCCGACGAACCAAGGAAACTGGACACGCCTCGCGTCGGGAAGAATCGGGCCTCCAACGCCACTGTGTCGACGGGGATCTCAGAGCCGACTCTGACAGACACCCATGCTCGACCAAAAGCGTCGAGCTGCTCGACACTGAGGAGGACACGCGACCGGCTCGCCGTGCCCATTGCCTCGCCGACCACCGCAGAGAACTCGACTGTTCCAGTCGGCTGCGCTGGCGACGAAACCGACGTGACATCGGCAGACAACGTGACAAGACGCCCGAGCGGGCCGGCATTACTCGATGCTGTCAAAGCCAACGCTGTTCGCGCAGTGCCGACAGAAACCGTCAACGACCCCGTGCTCACGCCGTAGTTGTCGTCGCCCGTGTACGTGGCAGTCAGGACATGCGACCCGACCGACAACGCCGGGAGGCCCGGCGGGCAGGGAGCGAACGCCACACAGAACGAAATCTCTGCGACTCCGCTCCCGTTGAGGAGCCCGCTACCAAGATTGCGTTCGCCGTCAAAGAAGTTGACGGTGCCGATCGCAGCGAACCCGGCGGTGGCCTGCACCGTCGCGCTCAACGTCGTCACCTCACCGTATTCGGCGACCGGAGCCGACGTGGCGAGCACGACGCCCGGTGTTTTGCGGACAACCGTAACCGACTGCACCTCCGAGCCCGTGTTCGGCTCGAAGTTCGAGTCACCGTTGTACGAAACCCTGATCGTCCCGACACGGCCAGCAAGCCGAGCTGTGATCGTCGCGGCACCGTCAACAAGCGGCGCGCTGCCGTAGAAGACGCCGGCCAGGCTTCTGAACTCAACAGCGCCCGTCGGGGCAGTAAGCGCGCCGCCGTCGATGGTCGCTGTGATCGTGGTCAGATCGGTGGCGATCGCAGGAGACGGGCTGGTCGCGACGTTCGTTTTCGTCGGAGCCTTCACGACCCGATGCTCAATCTCCGGTTTACTCACACTTGTCGCATGCTGACCGTCGCCGTTGTAGCGGGACGACAGCGAACTGACAGCAACCGGAAGCGACGAGATCGTGAACTGGGCGCGGCCAGCGGCGTCGACGTTGACGGTCGCCAAGTCGCCGGCCCGGCTGACCAGAGTAACGGTCCCGGTCGGGACCGCTGCACCGACCGCGGTCACCTGAACATCGAAGATCACGTCACGGCCGAACACCGAAGGGTTCACCGACCCCCGTTGAAGCGTCGTAGACGTCGTCAACCCATTAACAATGACTGCGGTTGACCCCATGCCGCTCGAGTAGCTGCCGTCACCGAGATACGTCGCAACGATCGTGCGGTCACCTCGTACATCCATCGGCACCGTTGCAGTGCCAACACCCAACGCGTTCAACGCGAACGGGCCACCGAGCTGAGTCGCCCCGTCTGTCAGCTTGACATTGCCCGAAGGAATCCCTCCGCCCGGAGCGGACGGCGAAACCGTGACGGTGACCAGCGTGGTCTCGCCGAGTTCGACAGTCGACGGGGTCGCACTCACCGTCACCTCGACGTCGCTCTCGCTAACAGTGTGAGCAACCGTGCCGGACTCGCTCGCATCGAGCGCACGGTCGCCGAGGAACGCCGCAGTGAGGGTTCGTGCACCGACAGGCAATGCGGTGGTCGTCGAAACGGCTTCGCCCGAAGTGTCGACGTCCACGCTGTCAAGCAGCAGGCCGTCAGCAAAAAACTCGACCTTGCCAACCGCTGTCGGCCCGTCCGCAGACCCGACGGCAGCCGTGAGTGTCACAGCCTGCCCCGTCGTCGACGCGTCCGGCGAAACACTCAACGTCGTCGTCGACGCACTCTTTTCGACGGTGTGCGGCCAGATGCTGGGGCCGGCCGAGTCCCAGCCGCTACGAGCAGTCGGATAGTAGGAAACCACCAGGTCGTGGTCACCGGCATCCAGCGCCGACAAGTCGAACGTCGCCTTGCCATCTACAAGCGGCAATCCGGCAGCGAGCTCGGTGCTCGAACCGTCGACTACATCGGAGAGCTGAACCGTTCCCTCGGGGACGGAAACACCCGCCAACGCAGTGACGTCGATCCGGGCTTCTACCGTGTCACCAACCTTTGTCGGCGACGCAGGATCCGTGATTACAGCCACCGCGGTTGTGACCAGATCAACCCGATGGACGGTCTTGCCCTCCGACGCCGCAAAGCTGTTCTGCTCAGCAAACGAAGCCGTGACCGTCTCAGACGGATACGCCAACGCCGTCGTTGACAGAGTCGCGATGCCACCGACGACCGATGCGGTGCCGAGGTAACCGGCGACGCTCGACGAGAACGTCACGTCACCGACAGGTGTTGTGGCGGCGTCGACCGTAGCCTCAAGATCGACCGACGTGCCGAACAGGCTCGGGGACGGTGTCGAGATGACCGACGTGGACGTGCCGACGAGGTCGAGTACCGTGATAAACGTCTGAGCGTCAGTGAAGTCGTGGCGGGTGTCGCCGTCGTAGACGGTGTACAGCATGATGTCTGTTCCAGCGGTGAGGGTCGTCGTGAACTCCCAGCTCCCCCGCCACGCGGTGTCGGCCGGGTCGGCTGGGATCTCGATGACCGCATCGACAAGCGACTCGCCGATGTAGAGCCGAAGTTCGCCGCTCGGCGCCGGCCCACCAAAGTCTGGGGATTCCGAGATGTTGTAGATAAACGTGACCTCGCCGGCGAGTACCTCGGTGCCAATAGCCGGCGACACTCGCGTGATCTCAACGGTCAAATTGGAAGCGCTGGCGGACGTCGCTCCCGCAGCCATGATGAGAGGCAGCACGACGAACTGGATGCCGAGCGACGCGAGCAACAGGTTTGCTGTGATGGTGGTGTGCCGCCCAAAACGTGTCCGCGGCCCGACGGGGGCACCTGCTACTGGCGCACCGACGGAGAAGTCTCCGTCGTGAGCCAGGGCTGCGACGACAATCACGGGGAACGCGACGACCAGCAACTGGCCGGCCAACAAGCCGATGCTCGCAGCAGCACCATCGCTGCCGATCCAGGCCAACATCGCTCCAAGAACAAACTGGCATGCGACGACGAAAGCAATCGCAGCGCCGATCTGCATGATCGTTTGCAGCTCCCGGCCTCGGACTCGGGCGCGGCTTGCGTCCAACGCCGCTCGGGAGCTGACACCGGGTCGAGCGACCTCGGCGAGATACAGGCACCACCATGCGGCCATGACCGCGGCGGGACCGAACGGGATCAGCAAGACCAGCAACGTCTTGATTGCCGGCCACCGCCTTGTTGTTTCGCGGCCCCGGTTGTGCCGGCGGACGAGCGGCGTCGCAACCAGGCCGGCGATGCCGGAGATCAGCAGGATCGGGTAGGCGGCGGCAGTGAGTGCCATCGCTGCTGCGGCGATCAACGTCGCGACGAACGAGGAGCCGAGACGTCGCACGCCGGTCGCGACGCCGGTCGACACCCGGACCGGTTTGCCAGCGAATGCGCCGTGTGCCACGGTGATCACTCCGACCGCCCACACCAATGTGGCGAGTCCGGCCAACAGCACGAGCGGTGCCGACAGTTCTGTGGTGATCAGCAACAGACCTGAAGTCGAGTTGTCGAGACCTTTGACTTGGGAGCGGATGAGCGGTGCCAGCATGGCGACGACCGCCAGCATTGCGAGGCCCGCCGTTGCGACCGAGATGCCGAGCATCGCTGTCGTCGACTTCCAGACGCGTCGGTGCACCCGTAGCGCCTCAACCCATGTCGAATTGAGGATCCTGGACTCTGTCGAAGTCTGATCGTCGCTATTGGTCATGGAATTCCTCCGCCTCGGCAATGGTGGGGCCCTCCGCCTGCAACGTATTCAAGATGCGACGGGTCAGGCATTCGATTTCGTACACCAGCCGACCCGGCGATGGGCCGGGGTCGACTGGCGTGTTGTGCGGCCGTTGCTGGCCGCAGGTTCGGGTTGCTCAGTCGGTGCTGAGTACGGGGGTGCGGCTGCATGCCGGGGGGTCAACGACCGGAGGGTCAACAACGGGCGGCTCGGTCGCTGGCGGCTCAACGATGGGAGCACAGGCTCCCGCCAGATTGCCCGGATCGACGTCGATGATGTCGTACAACAACCCGAACTTCGGGACCGAACACAGCCCGACACCAAGGCTGAGATCGGGCAGCCCGAGTCGCGGTGTACAAGCGCCAGGCACGGAGGACCGAGCCATCAGCTTCCGGATGCGTTGCGGCCGAAAACCTCTTCCGGCCGAATGTACGGCCCGCTGCCGACGCAGTTCGAACGACCGCCGCCGCCGCAGGTCCCGCTTTCGTACCAGCCGCACAGCGCCATCCGGGATTCCCGCGCTCGGTGCGGGGCCGAACGGCTTGCCGACGTCGTACATCCGTTGCTCGAAGCGCTGACGGGCCAGTTGCGACACGTTCTTGCCCTTGTTCGCTCCCTCACTGGAGACGCGGCTCTTGTTGATCGGCGCGGCGCAACTGCCAAAATCTTGACATGGGTTCTCGCCAGGCAGGCGGTGCTCACTCGGCGTGCCGAGGTATCCGCAGCAGCCTTGTCCATGACGTTGGTTGTTGGCGCGGCAAACATGTTGCACTGTGGCGCACACGCCGGTTGGGGCCATCTTGGCCGTCCGTGTTACGACCTGGAACTCACACGATGTTAATCCAGTGCAGACCTGCAAGTCCGACGGTGGCGGGTCAACGGAGATTTGTCCAACAAGCGTCTTCGCCATATTGGTTGCTCTTTCGCCACGGTACGCCAAGGATTTTGTGCCTCTCCCGTTTGGAGCACGGCATTGTTTAGTCATCAAGTTGTCAGCATACACTCTCAGCCGACCGCGATAGACAGTTTCCGGACTTGTCAACTGTGCGTTGACTGATCCCTATTGGGACCCATCTCGATTCCCGTTAGTTCGTCAGCTCGTCAGAAATTCGTCGAGGACCTGCACTGCCCGTTCTGCCTGATGTCACGGGACGAGAATCCTGAATCCGCTCGCGCCGTTGGTCACGATGTTGAGCGCATCGTGAACGCCTGCATCGAAGCCTGCCTCGCGAAGCCGAGTAACCCGCGCCAAGACATGTCTTAGCTTGTCACAGGAATCGTTGTCCGCGCAGTGGATCGATTGGCAGGGCCACTGCGCGATTCGGGGGTCGCGGTCAGGCGCCTGCCCCAGGTGACGAGCGACGGACGAGTCAGACGGCGGCACCTGGCGAATGGCGGTCATCCAGGTTCTCGGTGAGCAGGTCGGGGAGGCAGCGGCTGTGGAGGGTGACGTCTGTTATTCGCACGTCGAGTCGGCATGGGTGCCTGAACGCAGCGTGTCGAGGTCGATCAGCACGCTGACTTCGGGCACGGTTTTGGCTGCGGCACGAGTGCTCGTGACGAGACCCAAGAACGCCGGTGCCGCGTATCGGTCGTAACGCAACCCAGTCCGGTCGGGCGGGTTGGTGTGGTTGATGTACGCGGCGCGTTTGCCCAGGGCAGCGACTTCGGCGTCGAGTTTGCGTTTGAACCGCGGATAGTCGTCCGGGTGCAGTTCGGCGCGTATCCCGCCCAGAGCACCCTCCAGCGTTTTAGGCAAACGTGGACCTGAATCGTGCCGATCCGTAGCTGCCCGAAAACGCGGCGAAGGCGTGAGGTACATACGCACTGGGTGCGCACCTACCTCACGCCTTCATCACAATCTGATCGCTGAGTTGCGAAAGGGGCCTGACCCCATGCGCAACTATTTTGGTCGGTCGCCGAAGTCGATGCCGCCGACGCGGGTGCGCTTCAGCTCGAAGAAGCTGTCGACTTCCATCATCGCGACGAGGCCGTCCCACATGGCGAGGCCTTTGTCCTTTGGCGGCACTTTGTTGATGACGGGGCCGAAGTAGCCGGCTTGCTCGCCGTCGGAGCGTTCGATCGCAATGATCGGTGTGCCGACGTCTTGGCCGACGAGCGCGAGGCCAGCGTCCATTTCGGCGCGAATAATGGTGTCCCACTGTTCGTCGTCGAATGCTGCGGCATGTGACGTGTCGAGACCGACAGATTCGAGCAGTTCCGTTGCCGTGAAGTCACGGTTGCCGTCGTGGTGGATACGCGAACCGGCTTCCCAGTAGAGCTTGAATACCCCGTCATTGCCGGCTTCGGGAGTGGTCGCAGCGGCTTTCACCGACTCCATCACCCGCAACAACTTGTGCGTGAAATTGGCCGGACCGAAGTAATTGGAGTCTTCCGGCGGCTCGTTTTTGAACAGCAAGCTGATCGGCTTCCAGGTGACCTGGAGGTCACGCTCAGGCTGCACATCGTCGACGACCCAACGGGCCGTCACCCAGCAAAACGGTCAAATAGGGTCGATCCAGAAGTCCAAGTTCATGGCCGGAGTATCCCCCCGAACATATGACACCAGGTGTGAATTCTGTTCAGGCGCGGACCGAAATGCCGATGCCGCCGCGCTCGTTGCGACCGAACCGCGCGATCTCGGCTGCAAGGTCGAGTGGCTGGACCCCAGATGATCCGGCGCGGTCGGCGTCGGTGATGAGATGCGCCGGGATGATCCAGGCGATCTCGAACTCGATGCCATCGGGGTCTTTGGCGTACCAACTTTTCGTGGTGCCGTGGTTGCTTGCGCCAACGAGTGCCCCGACGTCTGAGAGGGTCTTGCCGATTAGTTCGAACTCACCGAGTGTGTCGACTTCCCAGGCGAGGTGATACAGCCCAACCGACGTTTGGCCCGCTGGGGAGTCGGCTGCCTGGTCACCAATTTCGAACAGTCCGAGGTCGTGATCATTCGTTGAGTCGGCGGCTTGTAGAAACGCGGCCTTCGGGAATTGGGTGACAGTGCGGAACCCGAGCACGTTGCGGTAGAAGTCGACGGATCTCTCGACCTCTCGTACGTAGAGCACTGCGTGGTTGAGCCGCTGAATTGCCATGGATGGTTCAACACTCGGTGGAGCGGGCTCATTCCGACGAGCGATGCGAAACGGGTTGGAATCGCGCTCAGCCCATTCGCTTCCTTGCGGCGACTGCGTGAAACTGGCGTGATGCAGACGGCCCCCGTCACCCGGACCCGTTTACCCGTTCTGGCGCAGACGGGTCCGTTGCGTGCCGTCGGAGTTGAAGTTGGTCGGGTCGAGCCAACGCTCGAACTCAACTTTCTTGGACTGCCATTCGGCGTCGGTGATCGAGAACCAGGTGGTGTCGCGGGTGCGGCCCTTGTAAATGATTGCCTGGCGGAAGGTTCCTTCGTAGGTGAACCCGAGTCGGCGCGCAGCCGACTGTGATGCGGCATTGTGCGCGTCGCATTTCCACTCGTATCGGCGGTAGCCGAGTTCGTCGAATGCTCGGCGCATCATCAGGAACATTGCCTCGGTGGCGAGCGGTGTGCGCTGCAGAGCCGGCGAGAAATTGATGTAACCGACCTCGATGCTTCCGACGTTCGGTTCGATTCGCTGAAAGCTTGCGAAGCCGACAGCTCGACCGCTGGATGTATCGACGATCGTGTGGAACAGCGGATCGTCTCCGAAGCAGGTCGCAGCCATCCAGGTGCGGAAGGCGTCGATGTCGGCGAAGGGACCGTGCGGGAGGTAGGTCCAGTTGCGGCCGTCGGTGTCGAGTGCAAAGGCATCGAAGAGGTCAGCGCAGTGCAGGTCGAGGTCGATCGGCTCGAGGTTGACGAGCCGACCATGCACCGGTGAGCGAGGCGGCACGGTGCTGGGCTCCCAGTTGGGAAGGGCTTGGCCGATTGGCTGGCCGAGTTCGTTGGTGTAGTCCGACATGATCAGCGGGCCTTCCGGCGCTTTCGATGGTCGGCGGTATGGGTGCGGCTTGCACACCGCGGATCGGAGCAAAACCGCCGAGACCCGTTACGAGAAGAATCGTAGAAGAGGTGTTGGCAGTCATCGGCGGCGCATCGGCCGTAGCGCTTCACGCCGTTTTCGCAGAGGTCTTGGGTGATGGCCATCAGCACATCGGCCATGACCTGGTCGTCGAATGTGGCTGACGGGGGTGTCCAATGCACATGGAGGTCGGATCCGTCGTGGTCGCTGAGCGAGGGGGCGACGGTGAGCTCGGTGAGCTCGGCGTTGACCCAGGTTCCAGCTGGACCAACGTCGCTGGTTGGCAGTGTTGCGAGGCAGGGGAGGAGGTCGAGCATGCGCTGCGTCAACCGACGGACTGCCGCAATCGGAGCAGTTGCGGCACGTGAAAATCCTTGGTCGTGAAGGAGCTGCCGTGCCGCTTCGGGTTTGAGGATCTCACCGTCGTCATCGATGGCGTCGTTGATCGCATTGGCAAATTCGATGGCTGCATCGATCGTCAGCTGGATCTCGGTGTC
>TARA_R110002110_G_scaffold33533_2_pt1 | contig 12175 bp, 13 predicted proteins | sample TARA_R110002110 | Tara Oceans TARA_R110002110 (sample SAMEA4397330) | marine metagenome | biome: Polar Biome; feature: [SRF] surface water layer (ENVO:00010504); material: water (ENVO:00002006), including particulate matter (ENVO:01000060) such as... | depth 5 m
GTGTCCCGAATTATCTTGGCTGTCCCGATCATCTTGGCTGTCCTAATTATCTGGTTGTTCCAATTATCTTCTAACTTAATTATATTTTTTCAATTATCTTTGAGAGTCCTGGATTATCTTAGCTGTTCCCATTATTTTTATGCCAATTTAAAAAACCAACAAGAAAAACATACTGTGTTTTATTACTCATAAAGAAAAATATAAATTATAAAACGAGATAAATATGGCTAATTGTGTCTAAATAATGATTTGAGAGAGACCCAAACTAATTTATTTCTATTTTTTACGACTATTTTGCAACAAATTATTGATTTTATTTCGTTCCAATGCGTTAATAACTGTGGTATTGTTTTTTTTGGTATGAACCCGGAGGAAAATTTTCATGGCACCAAAGAAGAAAAAGGCAACGAAAGCTCGAAAGGCTACTGCAACGAAGAAGAAAACCACTGCAAAACGCAAAGCACCTGCTCGCAAGAAAGTGGCTAAAACTAAAGCAAAAACCAAGAAAAAAGTAACACGCAAGAAAACTGCGACCAAAGTTGCTTCAAGAGCTAAAAAAACAACAGCGACTAAGAAAGCGGTTGCTAATGTTGTTAAGTTGCCAACTTCAGTTGTTTCTCAGAAACAAACTAAAGCACAAATTTTCACTGAAATCTCAGAAAATACAGGCGTATCTAAAGCCGATGTTAAAAATGTATTTGCAGCATTGAGAAACTTAGTAGAGCGTCACTTGAAAACTCGTGGTTCAGGACAGTTCATTGTTCCTGAATTGGGTCTAAAAGTTCGTCGCGTTGCCAAAAAAGCAACTAAAGCTAGAAAAGGCAGAAACCCTTTCACTGGCGAAGAAATCATGATCTCAGCGAAGCCAGCTCGCAAAGCTGTTAGAGCGACTGTACTCAAGAACCTAAAAGAAGTTGTATAGCTTCTAATTGTTAGCGTCTATTGTGCTTGTATAGGCAATAGGCGCTATAATTACCCATTCCTTCAAAATTTGTTGATCCCGTATGCCCCTGCATCCAACTGTCAAATTAATTATTGATAAGACCTATCGATCGGATTTTGGAAATTTGCATAAAAAGCCTATTTCTGAGGTTAGAAATGCTTTTAAAAAAGGGACTAGCACGCCTCATCGCGTCATTGATAATAAGTTTCTTGAAGTTATTACTTTGAGTAGCGGGGCAAGTATCAGACTTCATACACCCAAAAGTATCAAAAATGATGGTTTGCTTTTTTATATTAAGGCTTGTGGTTATTCATTTGGTCACAATACGGACTCAGATTTAGGCTGTCAGAGATTGGCAAACCATTTAAACTGTAAAGTCGCGGCAATAGAGCACCGGTTAGCTCCAGAGTTTAAGTTTCCTTTGCCCTTTGAGGATTGTATTAATGCGGTAGAGTATTTATACCATTATCATGAAAAGTATAATATAAATCCAGATAAATTTATCAGTTGGGGTGAAAGTAGTGGGGCTAATATATCAGCTGGGCTGGGGCATTATTTTCGAGATCTAGGACAACAAAAACTAAAAACTCAGGTCTTATTTTATCCGCCATTAGACTACTCGCGATCTTATGACTCAAATTTTAAGTATGGGCATAAATTTTTAACTGAAATCTCAATCAGCGATTATTTCATTCGTCAGTATGTTGAAAATGAGTCTGATTTAGCCCATAAATATATTTCGCCAATGCTCAGTACTAATTTTTGCGGTTTACCACATATTGTGTTGTTGAGTGCCCAATATGATTTATTTTCAGATGAACATGCGAAATATGCAGAGAAAATAGCCCAAGCAGGAGGCTCGGTTGATATTCTATACGCAACTGGCTTAGTGCATGGTTTTTTGTGGCATCAAAAATATATTCAAGAGGTGTCATATTACGTTCGTTATGCGCTTGAAAAAGTTCAGGAAGCTTTAAAATAAGATTTTTTGTTATTGAATTTAGTATAACGTTTGGCGCTTTTTTTAGCGTATTGTCATTACTTGCCGCCAGGCAGATATAATGCCGTTGCAGGCTTCATTGATATGAACAAATCTGCTGAGCATCTCCCCGAGCACTATAAAGACTGACTAAACTAACAATCACACATTATAATATTATTCATCATTGCTAGTTCATCGTGTATTGGTAACAAGTGCTGCGGCTCCATGAATTCTGAGCTTGGTGCTTCTACAGTTGTCAGGATAGGACTAGAGCTAGAGGTCGTTATATTATTGGGGGTGAAGTTTTTTTCAATTAAGGTCTCTGGAAACAACTCTGCAAGTAAATTGATTAAATCATATGGGGCATCCTGTCCCTGAGCTTGAATTTGTGTCTGATTAAACTCTGTAATAAAACTGGTATCTATATTATGCTCGTTCGCAAAATCAACGAGCTGTTTAAATTCTGTAATTTCAGCTTGAGAAGATTCATCTTTGCCTTCTATTAGTGGTGCAACAACAGAAGCCTTGAAATAATAAGTACCTTCTTTGTATTCGCAATGCTCCCATAGGAGCTGGTTTGGCAGTACTAATAATTCACATTCAGATTCAAAGTGAGATAAGCCAGAAATATCCTTACCATAGGCGCCATCAAAAGTAATAAGGCTTCCATTGCTAAAAGCGTCGCCTATATATGAGTCGAAAGATGTACTAATAAATGCCAGGTTTTCGGATACAGGGAAGTCGCTGTTGATTAAAGCCATGCGATGTTCTATTTCTTCAAACGAGGTTGAGCTTTCGCCCCTAAAGGTTTGGCCAGAATAGTCTACTTCGGGCATAATTTTATTTAAGCCCGAACTTAAAAATGCAGTATTAAGTAAAAGTTTATTCGCTGAATTGTTTATACCATTATCATTATAAAAGTCAGGATGTATACGTCCAGTTTTGCCATAAAGGAAACTATTAATGCTAGCGTATTCTGAACCGGTATAGTTTTGTATGGCCGTTCTTTCAGCCTCGTTTATGGCAGAATATTTTGGGTCGGTATTTGAGTTGTATCTATAGCCGTAATACCCAAAATCATTATGAGCATATTTAGCGGTAAATTTTTCAGCGTCATGCGCATCCAGCGTTATATGGTTTAAATTTGCTTTTTGCGTTAACTCTGAGATATTTATTTTAATATTTCCAACAGTGGCATATAGGTTTTCTTTGCCCTGTATGTTGTTTTCCAACGTATAATTTATTTTATTTTCTGCATGCAAGGCACACTTTATAAATAATTCGTATTTTTGAGTATGAATACTTTTATTAAGAGGACCATTCATTAAACCGTGCATATAAAACCTTTTTAAAATTACTATTCAAATTGACCGCTTGTCGCTACAGAGCCGCTAATGATACTGTTAAAGAGGGGGTGAGTCAAGGCATTTAACTAACAATATTTGATTTATTCTATGGTTTGTTATGCTTGCTTAAATGCTTTAGAGGTTTGTAATATAGCTTTTTTGTAAATTTTATTGATAAATGGGTAATAAATATTATTAGGAGTCTTGCTCTATGGTGAACGAAGTTTTAAATTTTTGGTTTGATTATGAGAATAATCCAGACCCGTTATATAACCGGACAATTTGGTGGCAAAAAAATGAACATACAGATAATATTATCCGAGAAAAATTTGCCAACTTGAATTATCAAGCTACCTCCGGTCAACTAGACAGTTGGCTGGCGTCACCTAAAAGCACTTTAGCATTTATAATTTTAATTGATCAGTTTTCAAGAAACTTATATAGAAATACGCCAAAAATGTTTGCACATGATTCTTTAGCGCTGAATGCCGCTAAAAATATCGTTGCTAGTAGTAAAGATAAAATATTAACTTTAACGGAACGTGTTTTTCTATATTTGCCTTTTGAGCACTCAGAGAACTTCAATGACCAAGAAATGAGTATAGCACTATACCAAAGACTAGTAGATGAGACACCAGAGGCGCATAAGAAAACTGCAGAAGCGTTTCTGAGCTTTGCTCAAGCACATTATGATATTATAGAAAAATTTGGTCGATATCCTCATCGAAACAAAATTCTTTCTCGTGACAGTACTGCGGATGAGATAGATTTTATGAAAACACATCAGGGCTTCTAGTTAAAGGTTTATTCAGCAGAGCTTTATAATACCGAGCCGCTGAAGGGCTCGGTATTATGGTATCTTAAAAATCAGATTTGAAATTTTTGTCGAAGCTCTCCATCTTCCCCTGTTTCTTGTGCTTTTATCCCTGCGTAATAAGCAGAGCTGTAGGCTTGCCATTGAAAGCAGCTCATAGCTTGTGTCGTTGGACTTTGTGCTGCATCCATCCCCAACTTTAGAGCATTAACCTCCATTTGATCGATATTGGGTGAGGATTGATTACTTTGCGCTTTATAATAATCTAGAGCGTTATTTTTCATCTTTTCTCTTACCAGGGATACAGCTAGAGTACCAACAAATACTATAGCCCCAGTTGCAATTCCAGAAACTAAGCCGATGGGTAGGGCAAATGGAAATATGGTTGCAGGAATGAGTGATAAGCCAACAGGTATTAATCCTAATAATGCGGGGATAAAAAATTTGCTGGCCGATAAGCTCGCGGGTAGAAGATGTTTTCCAACTCGCGTGAATATTGAGTTATGTTTTATGTCATTATTTTGTGTCGTATGCGAAGTATGGTGTTTATTTGATTTAGACGAAAATGCACCAACTTGAGGCTGATCTGTAATATCTAAGACATCTGATTTTATGGCTTCTGCCAAAGCTTTAGGATCAGGGTCTTTGCCTAAAAATGTTTTGACTAATGCCATAAATTCTTGACTGCCACCTGGCGCTAAAATAGTCTCAACATACTTTCTACCGAGCTTAGGATCCATTATACCCTGTTGTTTAAACTCATTAAATAAATTATGTGATATATTTAATGCCCAGTTATAACCATAATATCCAGCAGAGTAAGCACCTGCAAAAATATGACCAAAAGTATTGGGCATATGATCATCCTCTGTTGTAGGTATTACGTGTACTGTATTTCTGGCTGCCAGCCATAAACGCTGAATATCGTCAGGTGTTAATTTTGAGGTAATGGTGTGTAGTTTAAAGTCAAACATGGCATAACAGAGTTGTTGCAGCTCATTTAGGGCGGCATTATAATTTCGACTTTTACCAATCGCTTCGATTAAAGGATCAGGCAAGGATTCACCTGTTTTATAATGCTGAGAAAGCATTTTTAATGTTTGGGGATCCCAGATCCAGTTTTCCATCATTTGACTCGGTGCTTCTACAGCATCCCAGGGGACGCCATTTGGCCCTGCGATAGAGGGAAAATTTATCTGAGACAAAATATGATGTAGGCAATGACCAAATTCATGAAAGGTTGTTTGGACTTCTCGGTGGCTCAATAGAGCAGGTTGTTCTTTTGTGGGTTTGCCAAAATTGGTATTTAAGAATGCAATGGGTAAATATTTCTCTTTGCCGTACTTGAAGCGATCTTCGCATTGGTTCATCCAAGCGCCGCCACGTTTCTCGCCATTGCGGGCAAAGAGATCCATATAGACTTCCCCTAGCTTGTCGCCAGATTCAGCATAAACTGAAAATAGCTTTACCTCTGGATCCCATTTGTCAAATTTTGTCTCTTCGACAATAGATATTCCAAAGATTTGCTTTACGATTCCAAACATACCAGACAAGACAAAATCAGCAGGGAAATATTCTTTGATTTTTTTCTCGTCAACTGAAAATGCTGTTTCCTTTAACTTATTTGAAACATAAGCTATGTCATATGTTCGTAGATCATCAATACCACAATAGCTTTTGGCAAAGTCTCTTAAACGTTTTAATTCTAACTCAGCTTGTGGTCTAACGCCCTTGGCCAGGCCCATTAACATTTTGTCAACGTCATGGCGAGTTGCCATTTTAGATGATAGGGATAAATCCACATGATCCTTAAACCCCAGCAAGTTGGCTTCTCTTTGTTTTAAAGCTAAAATTTTCACCATGATCGGGGAGTTGTTGTGCTCTGGATCAGTGGCTTCAGCTGAGCCTGCAATATTGTGTGCATGGCTGATTTCTTCTCTTAACGATCGTGAATCAGCAAAACGCACGACATCGCCTAAAACATTTGGCGCCAATGTTAATAACCATCCTTTTTGTTGTTTTGATTCGGCCAATTCTTTCGCTGCTTGTTTTGTGGATTCAGGTACCCCTGACAAATCAGACTCATCTGTGATGAGCTTTGTCCAAGCGTCAATAGCCGCTGTCTTATTATTCGAAAATAGCTCTTTTAGCTCGGTTAATTCTTTTCGGATAGATTTTAACTCGGCTTGCGCACTATCAGATAATTCAATGCCAGATAGTTTAAAATTGCGGAGGTAGTCTTTGATCAGAGCTTGTTCGGCTGGTGGGCGGTGCTTAAACTTATGAGATTTTTCTAATTTTTTTATTTGCTTGAATAGTTTTTTGTTTTGAAAAATATCTAAATGGAATTCAGACACTTTTTTTTGCGCTTGTTCTATCGCGGCACTATATTCTGGCGTTTTTTTGACATCGTTTAAATGCGAGATAGGTTGCCAGACTTGTCCAAACTCATATACGAGCCTTTCTAGCCGAATCATTAATGAACCAAAATTATGTTTTCGGTGACGTTTTAGTATTTTATTGATACCATCTCGATAATCTTTTAATGCTGTATCAATAATAGTGTTTATTTTATCGGCGGTTAAATCTGAAAATTTATTATGTGCAGGCATTTTTCTCACTCCTTGAGATAAGTTCAAATCATCCTTGATCTGAACACATAAATGACAGCAAATTGCTGTAACTTTAGCATATCCTTTTTTTTTTGATTAGGCAGCCGACTTTTTTCTTTCAAGCTCATTAAGTTTAGCTGACCAACTCTCTATTAAGTCAGCGTTATTATGTTGCCAGGGATGAAAATTGGGTTTTAAGTATGAAAAGTAGGGGGCTAATAATTTTCGCAAAACACCTGGATTTGTCCAATAAAACTGGAAGGCGGTTTTAAGAAACTTTAGCGAGAATAAATTATTATCAGTTCTGGCCATATGGCAGAATGGTCGAATATATCCACTGAAAAAATATAAGCTCATTAATATGAAGCTAGTACTTCTTCTTAAATAGCCAATTTTCAGTGCTTTGAGCATATCAAAAACCACCGCTTTGTGTTCAATTTCTTCCACAAAATGCCAATGCCACATTTCCTTGATTGGTTCTGGCACCCCTTCAAAATAATGCGGGTTTTGTAAGTAGTAATCAGCAAGGATGGCGGTAAAATGCTCTCCTGCGGCTGTCATGGCCAGGCGAAACTTTGCCCCCCCTAACCAAGCCAAGCTTTGAATGATTGGGAATTTATAGTTTTTCTGTTTCAGGTTGGGGTAGTGTTTATATATGGTATGAACGGCATATTTCATATGTTCTCGGCGATGGTTCGCTTCTTGTTTCAAAAAAGCGCGTACTTCGCCATATAGTTTTTCATCTGTAATGTGTTGTAAAAACGGCTTAGCACTTCGGATGAAAAACTCTTCCCCATCTGGGATAAATAAACCAAAAATATTAACGTGGTAAGTATGTACAGCAGATTGGTTATACCAGTGCTTAGGTATATTATTGTTAAATTGGAAGTGTATTCTTCTGGGCGTTATTTGTATACTCATCGCCAGAAGTATATCACATTGGCATTGGGATATAAGGGATAATAAATATAGCGGCAATGCCAGATAAAAAGCCTAATAAATGCCCCTCCCAAGAGACTCTAGCGCTAGTCGGTACCAAGCTTGTGATAATGCCGCCAAAATAATATAGTGCGATACCGCCACAAAAGAGTGCCGTAAAAGTGGGTTGGTTATAGGCTTCACCCATGACATACCCAAAATAGCCTGCGATTAATGCGCTAGCGCCAACATGATTACCTCGACGTCCAAACAGCCAAACACCCAAGCCAGCTAAAATAGTAATAATTAAGGTTGCGATATAAAATTTTATTTGTCCTAAAGACATTGTAAATAGCCCAAGGAAAAAGAGTGGTATTGTATTAAAAAATAAATGATTATAATCGGCGTGTAATACAGGTGCGAAAATAATACCAAATAGACCTTTAATTCTTCTGGGTTTAATACCTAAAATGTTAAATGGCTTGCCTAATTTAAAGTTAACAATACTAAAAGCCCAAAGCGCTGCAACTATTTTCAGCATGGCCGGCAGGTTTTCTTTCGAAGCCTGCATAAACTGTTCTAGTTCAAGTCCAAGTTGGGTAAGCATGTCTATCCAATGGTGTATGTAAGCTCGCAAACATTGCGAACTATTTACGGTACTTAAGTTAATCATATCATAAAAATTAAAGTGATCTACAGCAATTGAGAATCATTTAGAACTGTAGATAATTCTTGCTAAATGCGTAGTAACAACGTTAGAATTTGTCATCGTTTTTAATAAAGGGATATCCAATGAAAAAGAATGAACCAATCAAAAACATTATGTCTTCTAAATTAGTGTTTGCGACTATCAACAGTAAAATCTCTGAAGTAAAGAGTCTGATGCAAGAGAATCATATTCATCATGTTCCTGTCGTCTCTGGTAAAAAATTAATTGGCTTGGTTAGTCGAGTTGATCTTTTAAGATCTTCTTTTAGTGATTTATTTGTTAAAGAAGATAAAGCTTCGGCAGATCAGTTGGACAGTGTTGCTTCCATTGAAGACGTGATGACCAGGGATATTAAAACCCTTTCAGTTTCAAGTTCTGTACGTGATGCGGCCTTGATATTGTTAGGAAATGATTTTAATTCATTACCTATTATTGACAGCAATGAAGAGTTAGCTGGAATTGTTACATCAAAAGATATTACCAGGTATTTGATTGAGCAGCTATAAGTTTTTCTAGTAGCAACTTGTATAATCCAGGACTGAAAATTCAGCCCTGGATTTTTCAGGAATACTTTATTTTTTCTCTTTAAAGCGTTTTAATGGAACAGTTAACACATCACAGTGTGCATGTGACAATACATAACTAGCCGTTGAACCAAGCAAAACACCTATGCCATGAGCACCATGGCTTCCTAAGATAATTAAGTCTGATTTCAATTCATCAGCCATGGTAATAATAGATTTTTTTGCATGTCCAGTAGATAAATGCTGGTGTTTTTTCGCAATACCATAAGTATTTGAAAACTGATGTAAATGAGTTAACGCTTCTTCTTCCAGTTGCTTGTTAAGCTCGCCTATGTAATAAAACCCACCGCCATAAGTGCCAACCGGCTCTATAACATGAACAATGTTAAGTGTGGCTCCATGAATGCGCTCTAAATCTTTTGCAACCTCGCAGACATGTTTACTATCCTTACCTAAATCTGTTGCAAACAAAATATTTTTATATAATGACATGTTACACTCCTAATTAGTCACAAAAAGATTCCTAGAGATAATGCCTAGGTAAAACCTAGGCATTACGACATTTTTCTATTAGTCTTGATCATCAAACCGTTTTAACGGAACGGTTAAAACATCACAATGTGCATGAGACAAGACATATGTAGCAGTTGAGCCCAATAATACGCTGATACCTCGAGCGCCGTGGCTACCGAGAACAATTAAATCGGCTCCCAGTTCATCGGCCATATCAATAATGGCGTGTTTGGGGTGGCCTTTGCATAAAAATTGCTGCTTAGGCGGGATTCCACTAGCATTAGAATATTGGCTAAGGTGCTCTAGGGCTTCCTTTTCAATTTGCTCATTCATATCTTCGATATAGTAATAATTACCGCCATAAGCACCAATAGGCTCTATGACATGAACAATATTAAGTGTTGCACCATGTACCCGCTTTAACTCTTTAGCAATATCACATACATGCTGGCTGTCTTGACCTAAATCCGTTGCAAATAGAATATTTTTATATAATGACATTTTATTCTCTCCTTTTTACTACTTTATTCACTTAACATTTTCGCGAGGTTTTTATCCTAAACTGGACTTATGTGCCCCCACATTATCTGTGTTTTTATCCATAGTAATGTGTTTCTCTGGCTAATATAATATGCCTAACCAGGGCATTATACAAACACTAAATGTGCTTTGTATAAATAAAATTTGCGTGTTAAATATTCCGTTTGATACAAATAAACTATACAATTTTAGTAATGAAGAAGTGATGTTCTCCATAAGCAAAGGGGAAATATTATTGCGACAAATAATTAACTTCCTAACTATGATGGTTGTGTATTTGCACATATAGTTCAGTTTAAAATTTAGGAGCCACGATAGACTATTAACGTGATTCATAATGAAAGGCGGGCTCTATGGTAAGTGAAGGTATGTCCGAAATATGGTCTGTTTATATGGTGCGTTGTAAGAATAATTCTCTCTATACTGGAATGGCAAAAGATGTTCAGAAACGTTTTGAGGAGCATTGTGCGCAAGGCATTAAGACTGCAAAATACTTAAGAGGTAAAACCCCGCTAGAGCTTGTTTACCAAGAGGAGATAGGCTCAAGATCAGATGCTTTAAAAATTGAGCATTTGATTAAGAAGCTTTCTCGTGCTCAAAAAAATGAGCTGGTAAAATTAGGACAATATAAAGGCATAGTTCAATTAGGCTAAGTGACTATATCTTGATTAACTTACTTTTTTAAGTATATAATGAGTCAAATTCAGACGTAGGAGACAAGAAAATGGGGATAGAGAATCCTAAGCTTAAACTCCGACCTTTGCCTGTAGAAAAGCAGGCTAGGCAGCTTGTTTCTAAGTATTTGGGAACCCACCATTCTGCCAGTTCAACACCGTTTTGGGTTGAAAGAGTTTCAGAGCTCAAGAATAAGAAAAGACATAGGTTACAACCTGAAGATTTTGGTGCTCGCAAACTTACATCTTTTGAACAAACATTTGGTAAGCAAACTAGCCATGCTGGAGTGAGCTATCAAATGCTTCATCCCCAAGATAAGCCGGAAAATAATTCAAAGTCTGCTGATGGAAAGCATCTTTATCAATTTAGGCTAAATTCAATAAAGTTAAAATTACTGACTGCGCAAGCTGGTGTTAATCCTAATTTAGGCTTATCTGTGGAGCAGTTATTAAAAATGGAACTTTTGGGTGGTAGTAACACTGAGCAATGGCTTAAAAAATATATCATTTTGCTTCATGGTGGCTTGAATCCTCATTACAACTATGGAGAGTTTGCTTTTGGTTATGGCGAGCCTGGACAATTGGATCGCCTTGTTTTGCAAGAACAAATGGGCAATGCCCCTGATTTAGAGCCTAAGTTAGCTCAGGATTGCGCCAGTTTAGGATTGGCGCCGCCTATGCCGGTGGAGCAGCAAACACCAAGAGCAGCGCCCAGACCTGATGAGCATTATCGGCCACGCTTAACGCCTGATCATTCATAAGCTTATAAATTTTAACTGTTCAAACATGGAATATAAAATGTCTACGAAAGCGATTGTTAAAGATATAATGTCAACAGAGCTAATTACTATCGAGCGTTATGCTAATTTCTCTGAACTACGGAACCTATTAGAAAAAAATGATATCCATCATATTCCTGTCGTTGATGGTGAGCAGTTGCTTGGTATTTTGAGCACCACGGATGTGTTGAAATATAGTTTTGGTGCTATGGGTGTTGGGCAAGATAAAAAGCTTGATAAATCTTTAGATCAAAATATTTCTTTAGATGCGATTATGCAAACGCAAGTTGTCACTGTTACCCCAGATACGCCTATTATGGCGGCCGCAGAATTGTTGCTATATAGCAATTTTAACGCCTTGCCTGTAGTGGACGCTTCTCAAAAACTAGTTGGTATATTAACGACAAAAGATTTTATTGGTTATATGCTTAAGTTTGAAGGGAAGCTAAAAGATTAGTTTTATAAAATAGCAAAAAATAGCCAGGCCACCCCTAACTTCATAACTTAACAGGCCACCCCTGTTAAGTTGACAACCTTTTATCTCCGGGCATATATTATTGATTAGCAGCAATAAGTGGTTAGATAGGTTAAGTTATGTCCGTACCCCGTTCAGAGCAAATAAATATAGATTCAACACCTTATTATCATGTTATGGCGCGTTGTGTGCGCCGCAGCTATCTTTGTGGCAAGGATAGCCTTACTCAAAAAGACTATTCTCATCGTAAACAATGGATAATTGCGAGACTAAAATTCCTTGCGCAAGTCTTTGCTATCAAAATTGCCGCTTATGCTGTGATGGCTAACCATTATCATGTTGTTTT
>TARA_R110002110_G_scaffold23195_2_pt1 | contig 12174 bp, 11 predicted proteins | sample TARA_R110002110 | Tara Oceans TARA_R110002110 (sample SAMEA4397330) | marine metagenome | biome: Polar Biome; feature: [SRF] surface water layer (ENVO:00010504); material: water (ENVO:00002006), including particulate matter (ENVO:01000060) such as... | depth 5 m
AGCGATTTTTTGGTTTGACTGACTCATCACCGTGCAGAATGCTGTTTCTTTTTGCTTAAATATTAGACACCTTGTGCGACATGCACAAAATATAAGCGTTTCAGTGCGCCGATGTGGTTTTCAGAATGCTGAGTGTTACTCCGCATTTCCTGTTTGAGCGGATTGGGGTACACTTTCAGCCAATTTCGGAGGAGGAAGAGCTGGTTCACAGCTCTCATCAAACAAATAGGGATGGAGACCGCATGTCGGACTTTTTGCGGGAGAAGTGGCCGGTTCTGGTGAACGCGGGCGCTGGGGTACTTATTGCAGCTGTCGTGGTGATGCAGTTTGTGGGCGGCGGCGATGACGTCGATATAACAAGCCTACCAGATGCGGTGCCTGTGTCGGGCGGCGAGGTTGCGGAAGCACCCGCTGAAGAAGTGCCACCGGCGGCAGATACGCATGCGGTCGTAGACGTAGATGGCGCTCGGATCGTTAATGCAGATAGTGAGCCCGGCAACTGGATGAGCCACGGGCGGACCTATTCAGAACAGCGCTATTCTCCCCTTAGTCAGATCAATGATCAAAATGCGAGCGAGCTTGGTCTTGCTTGGTCATTCAACACAGGCACGGTGCGTGGTCTTGAAGCAACGCCTATCGTAGTTGACGGCATGCTGTTCACCACAGGCAATTGGGGCGTGGTGCACGCGCTTAATGCGAAGACCGGCGAAGAGCTTTGGGAATTTAATCCCGAAGTTCCAGGTGAGTGGGCGCGCTATGGCTGCTGTGACATCGTCAATCGCGGCGTCGCTGTCTGGAAGGGTCGCGTCTATGTCGCGAGCTTCGACGGACGTCTGTTTGCGCTGAATGCTGAAGACGGGTCGGTGCATTGGGAAGTGAACACGATCCCAGGTCCTCCCTACACGATCACCGGTGCGCCGCGGATTGTAAATGGCAAGGTCATTATCGGGAATGGCGGCGCTGAGCTTGGCGTGCGTGGATATATCACGGCCTATGATGCTGAGACTGGCGAACAGGCGTGGCGCTTCTACACCGTGCCCGGTAATCCAGCGGATGGATTTGAACATCCGGAAATGGAAGTGGCTGTCGAGACCTGGAAAGGTGGGCGCTGGTGGGAAATTGGTGGCGGCGGCACCGCGTGGGATTCCATGGCTTATGATGCTGAGCTCGACACGCTTTATGTCGGGGTTGGGAATGGCTCGCCGTGGACACGGGAAATCCGGTCACCTGGCGGTGGGGACAACCTTTACCTCTCTACCATTCTTGCGCTTGATCCCAATACGGGTCGGTTGAAGTGGCATTATCAGACAACGCCAAGCGATAATTGGGACTACACAGCAACGCAGCATATTGTCCTCGCTGAGCTTGAGATTGACGGGAAAGAGCGCAAGGTGCTGATGCAGGCACCGAAGAACGGCTTCTTCTATGTGATTGATCGGGAGACCGGAGAACTTCTCTCGGCTGATCCCTACATAACCGTTACCTGGGCAAGCCACGTTGATATGGAAACAGGACGTCCGGTTGAAAACCCTGCCGTGGGGTATGACATCGATCCGCAATTTGTGTTCCCTTCTGCCAATGGCGGTCACAACTGGCACCCGATGGCGTTTAATCCGGATACGGGCCTTGTCTATATTCCGACCCAGGAGATTGGCGGCATCTACACGCTCGCCAACCAATGGAAAGAGGATAAAGAATTTACGGTCCGTGAGAATTGGTGGAACACGGGTCTTGATTGGGCTGACTATGTCGACGTGATCAATGGTTTGCTCGCTGAAAACGGAGAGCTCCCGATCGATCATGGGTACCTCAAAGCTTTTGACCCGCTGACAGGGGAAACGCGCTGGGCGATTGAGATGCCGTCCATTCTGAACGGGGGTGTGTTGACGACTGCCGGAAACCTTGTGTTGCAAGGAACTGCTGATGGGCGCTTTGTTGCCTACCGCGCAGATACGGGCACAGAGCTTTGGCGTGCAAATGTCCAGACGGGTATTGTCGCTGCGCCGATGACCTATGAGATTGACGGCGAGCAATATGTGGCTGTGATGGCCGGCTGGGGCGGTACCGCGCTTCCATCGGGCGATGCGCGCACATCTGCTGCGGCAAAATATGGCAATGACGGACGTCTTCTGGTTTTCAAATTGAACGGCACGGAAGAGTTACCTGAACTGACATTGCGCGATCAGACGATCCCTGAGCAGCCAGAAGTGACGGCGACGCCAGAGCAACTCCGCAATGGCGAAGTTCAGTTCATGTCCGTCTGCGGGCTGTGTCATGGCGCACTGGCGGTCAGTGGCGGCGTGCTGCCCGACCTTCGTCGCATGAGCCCAACGACGCGTGAACATTTCGACGCGATCGTGAGGGAAGGCATGCTTGAAGAAAACGGCATGCCGAACTTTGGTGATTTGCTAAATGAGCAGGATGTGCAGGATATCTATTCCTACATCATCAAGCGGGCAACTGAGGACAGAGCGCTTCAGCTTCCCACTGAATAAAGCAGTTTGCGGATGATTTAGAGTCCCGGCGCTTTTGCGAGTGCCGGGGTTTTTCATGGGTGACGTTAGTTAGCCAGCGCCATTTCTATGGCGCGGCCCAGGCGGAGCAGCAGTTCGTCTTTGCCAGGCGCTGCCTGCATCATGAGGCCGACGGGTAGGCCAAGTGCATCTGAGCCGACAGGGAGAGTTAATCCGCAGAGGCCCAGCTGGTTGCCAAGGGTGGTATTGCGGAGCGCCATGCTGTTGGCTTGCCCATATGCTGCATCGTCAGTCAGCAGCGGTTCGATCTCTGGCGGTGAGATGGCAACGGTGGGCATCAAGACTGCGTCATAGCCTTGCGTCTCTTTCGCATAGCGTTCCTGGATTGCGTCGCGGAGTAGTAATCCTGCGGCAATATCTGGGGCAGAGCCGCGCTTGCCCATCATGAAGCGGGACGCGACAGACGCAAACATATCGTTCTGTCGCCGTTCCACGTCTGCACCCCAAAGCCCGTAGGCTTCTGCGATTAAAATGCTGGCTCCCTCCCACGCCAGGGTCTGTATCTCATCCAGAGTGAGCAGGGGTTTGTGGACAATGCGAAGCCCTTTGGCGCCGAGGGTATGAATGGCCTGCTCAACGGCTTTTGCGATCCCCGCGTCGAGCCCGTCAAACGCCAGATTGTCTGGCACGAGAACCGCATGATCTTTCAATGACACATTATGAATATCGGCGGTGGTGCCACTTGAGAGAGAGAAGAGTGTGGCGGCATCTGCGACCGTGTGGGTGAGGGGGCCGATCGTATCGAGGGAGGGCGAGAGCGGTACGGTGCCGTCCAGAGGGACCCGGCCCCAACTTGTTTTGAGGCCGACGAGGCCATTCCACGCGGCGGGGATGCGAACGGACCCGCCGGTGTCGGTGCCCATTGCTGCAGCTGCAAGCCCACGGGCGACAGAGACACCTGCTCCAGACGAAGAGCCACCCGGCGCGCGGGCAATGTCGGGGTCATGGGGGTTTGCTGGTGTGCCAAAGATAGGGTTGATGCCGAGCCCCGAAAAGGCGAGCTCCGTCATCGTGGTCTTGCCGAGAAGGACAGCGCCCGCACGTGTCAGCCGGTCGACAGCGAGGGCGTCTTTGGTCGCAATATTGTCTGTCAGAAGATTGGAGCAGGCTGTTGATGGTTCGCCTGCTACATCAAACAGCTCTTTCCAGGAAAGTGGCACGCCATCCAAGGGTGAGCGTCGAAACCCGGCCTTGGCGCGGTCCGCCGCTTCAGCAGCTTCCCGTTTTGCCCTTTCCGCTGTTACGCGGACATAGACTGAATGGTCCTGGTCTTCAGAGACGATACGATCCAGGAAATAATCCGTGATGTCGCGCGGATCGGCACGCCCGCTTTCAATCGCCGCTCCAAGCGCCAAGGCAGGCTGGTGGGCCCAATCATCACTCATTCAAAAGTCCGCCGCTTCTCAGTCCAGTGTGACTGGCAATGTTTCAAAGCCGCGAAAGGATGGCAAGTGTGGCGAGCGGACTGTTGGCTCCCAGGAATACTTTTTGGTTTCTTCGCGGCTTTCAGTCAAGGCCATCGGCCAGTGCATTGACCTGCAATTCGTCAGCGACAAGCGTGGGGTTTTCAGGAAGATGCGCGGACACCCGTTTCATCCAATCCCTAATGACTGGGTGCTGTGCCGCACTCAAATTTTCTTCCAAACCGAACATGTAGCCAAATACCAGCTGAGGGAAGATAGCGAAATCTAGCATGGTCGGTTGCTGCAAACTGCCCATGTAGGGTCCATCCCCAATGTGGCCAACCAACTCAGAGGCGATACGCATTTGCATGTCCTGATAACTCTCGGTGAGATCCATCTGGCTCGCTAGATGTTTGATGAAGGGCGCAGTGCGCAGACCTTCGGGCCAGTAGTTGCGGATATTTTCAGGCAGCGGTGTATGAGCACTTACAATTGCGGCGAGACGCCATGCTCTGAATCGAAACTGAAGGTTAAGCTCCCCGTCGAGGGCGCCTCTGAAGATGCTGGCGAGAAATGTATTACTGACCCATTGATCAATCTCTTCGATTTTCGATTTGTATTGTGGCGGGCAAAGGGGTTTGTCCGGAAATAATTCATCCAGCCAGCGGGCGTGATCGGAAGACTCGCGTCGCCATTCGCCATCAATTTCCAGCACTGGCACTTGTGTTCCGTTTGTGTGTCCGATTGTGGCCTCCGGATCGACCGGATTGACTGGCACATGGGTGAAGTCCACGCCCTTGTAGTAAAGAAAACAGCCGGTTTTTCGAACATAGGGGCTGGTTGCGTAGCCATAGAGTTTGATTGTTTTCATTCGCTTTTCTCCGATTCTGATGGCTGGCGGCGCTTACAACCGTGGCGACAGAACACTGGTCATGGCCGACGAAAAGCAATATATGAGCTATCGCTCGGTTTTGTTATTCGGATTGGATATGAAGACACAAACTCAGGCTAATAAGCCACCTAAGCCTTTGTATTCATTGCGCAAGACCCCTTCTCAAGGGCGTTCGAAGGCGACTGTTGAGGCAATATTGCAGGCTGCTGCTCAGCTTTTGCTGTCGCTAGGGTACGACAAGACAAGCACCAATAAGATTGCCGAGTTGGCAGGTGTCAGCATCGGCTCACTCTACGAATATTTCCCGGCAAAAGAGGCCATTTTTGCTGAGATACGCCGTAGAGAGGCCCAACGTCACTATGCTTTGGTGATGGCTAAACCTCTCCCAACGACCTTGCGGGAAATGTTGCGGCTGCATTTATCGACCTACATAGAACTGGTTCGAACAAATGTGGATCTGCATGCGGCTTTGATCAGCGAGGTTCCCCATTTTGCAATTGTCGAAGCATCGTCGGAAATCTTCTCTGACTATATGCAGTTTTCGATAGAGTTTTTGAGCGCGCACAGCGGCAGCCTAAGGCCTCAGCGTGATGTCTCCATGATCGTCGAATTGATGTTCCGCGTTGTGTACTCAACGATCGACGATTATGCATTGCACGCGCCGGATCGCTTAGAGGATGCGGCGGTTGCCGACGAACTGCTGGAAATGTTGGAGCTGTACCTTCTTCGTTAGTTGGCTCGTCGGGCCAATTACGCCGAGGCATTCGTTTCTGGTCAAAGCTCCAGCGGCAATGTTTCAAAGCCGCGGAAGGATGGCAAGTGCCGACGTTTTCCAGGCGTTGTGCTCAGGCGAACATTCGGGAAGCGGGCCAAGAAGGCGTTGATGCCAATCTGAGCTTCCAGCCGCGCGAGTGGTGCGCCAAGGCACATGTGAATGCCACCGCCGAAGGACTGGTGATGGGTGTCTTCCCGCTCAATATCGAACTTGTGAGGATCGGGATAGACGCTTGGGTCATGATTGGCAGCGGCGAGGGAAGTTGTGACGCTCCGACCTTTTTTGATCGGGCATCCCGCCACTTCATCGTCAGTGAAAGGAATGCGCCCGCTGTCGGTCACGGGACTGTCAAAGCGCAGCATCTCCTCCACCGCGTTCTCAATGAGCGACGGGTCGGCTTGTAGTTTTTTCAGCTGATCTGGATGGGTGAGAAGCGCATAGAGGCCATTGCCCACTAGGTCCGTCGTCGTCACATTGCCGGCGATGAGCAACAAGGTGCACATAGACATGACCTCGTCATCGGTCAGGCTGTCTTCTGCTTCCTGCACACGGATCAGGTCTGAGATGAGATCGTCTTTTGGGTCTGTCCGTCTTGCGGCGATGGTTTTGTCAAAATAAGCGCGCATGGCTTCGCCAGAGGCTTCGATGCGTTTGCTGGTCTTTTCGTCTCTCATTGGATCAAAGCCGAAGATCAGATCATCCGACCAGCGTTTAAAGTCATCCCGGTCTTCCAGGGCGACGCCCAGCATGTCGGCAATGACAAGGGTCGGAAGTGGTCCGGCAAATCCGGCAATGAAGTCAATCTCGTCGCAGCCTTTCATTTCATCAAGCAGATCAGAGGTGATCTCCTCGGTTCGAGCGCGCATGTTTTCGATGGCGCGGGGATTGAAGGCCTGGCTCACCAGAGCACGGAGGCGCTTATGGTCTGGATCATCCAGAAACAGCATGGAGGGTTGATAGTCAGCGAGGCCCTCCTCGGTACTGGTCCCCGTGATAAGGCGAATATAGGAGTCTGGCGTGGCTTTGCGTGGGTCGACCCCCCATTCGCGATTGCGCAGCAGGCCGCGCACATCATCGTGGCGCGTGACAATGATCCGTCCCAGTTCCCTATCTTCGTGCACCGGGGCTTCTGCGCGCAATCGGTCGAGAACCTGGTGAATGTCCTCGCGGTAGGTTTCATCCAGCGCGGTGAGCGCGATGCCGTTGGGTAGGGACGCGTCTTCGTGATGGTGTTCCGCCACAAGCTCCTCCTCTTGATCGCAAAACTGACAAAATGTCATTGAAACCTAGCGTCCAGCGGTCTCCCTTGCAAGCCAGAAAGGATTTGGTCCCTGCGTCACTGGGGCAACTGGACTTTTGCGCCAATCCGATGGACCTTTCGCCCATGAGTGGTGATGCAGCAAATTTTGATGTGATCATTGTCGGCGGTGGCTTGGCAGGCCTGCCCCTGGCGCTGGCCCTGGCACAGGGTGGATTCCAGGTCGCTGTTATCGATGTGCTTGATCCGGCGGAGGATGTGGACCCTGATTTTGACGGTCGCGTGTCGTCCATTGCGGATGCGTCCCTTCGTATGCTCAACGGGCTGGGCGTTGCGCAGCATCTCGAAGGACAGCTTCAGCCAATCAATGATATTGTTGTCAGCGATGGTCGGCCGGGCGAAACGGCGGCACCGCTCTTTCTGCATTTTGACCATACGGAGATTGGTGACGCACCTCTAGGGGTCATGGTGGAAAACCGGCATCTGCGCGTCGCGCTTCGTAAAACCCTGGCGGCTGCAGACGGTGTGACATTGATGGCGCCAGACCGGATTGTCTCTTTTAACGTGGCGCCGTCTCATGTCTCTGTGGCCTTGGGCTCTGGCGATGTTCTAGAGAGTGCCTTGCTGGTTGGCGCGGATGGCCGTGCGTCCGAGATCCGCCAACAGGCAGACATTCAGACGGTGGGCTGGTCCTACGGGCAGTCGGGCATTGTGACGACGGTTGAGCATGCGCTTCCTCATGATGGTGTCGCGCAGGAATATTTCCTACCAAGTGGTCCCTTTGCGGTGCTGCCGATGGTGGGCAATCGCTCATCGCTTGTGTGGACAGAAGAGACCGAGCTCGCTGACGCCTTGCTGGGCCTTGATGATGACGGTTTTGCAGCCGAGTGCGCAAAACGCTTTGGCCCCTATCTCGGCGAGATGAAGCCGGTCGGTCCTCGCTGGTCCTACCCACTCTCTTTGCAATTGGCGCGGGACTATGTGTGTCCGCGTATTGCCCTTGTCGGTGATGCAGCGCATGGCATTCACCCGCTTGCGGGTCAGGGCCTCAATCTTGGTTTGCGCGATGTTGCAGCGCTCGCAGATGTGTTGGTTGATGCACAACGGGTTGGTCTTGATATTGGTGCGCTGGTCACACTGCATCGGTATGAACGGTGGCGACGCTTTGACAATGTCTCGCTCGCGATTGCTTGCGATGGTCTCAACCGCCTGTTCTCAAACGATGTGACGCCGTTGCGCCTGTTGCGTGATATGGGCCTTGGGCTGGTCAATCGCATTGGACCTGCGCGCCGGTTTTTTATGCGTCTTGCGGGCGGTGGTGTTGGCGACCTGCCGCGTTTGATGAAAGGCGAGCCTCTTTAGGCTGCGCCCTGTTCAGAGATAGAGAGCGGAATTTCCCGCAGGTCTCTTACCTCGATCAACGGTCCGTATCCGGTTGCCTCATCGTCATAGCCAAGTGTTGCGAGCGGCGATCCGCTGCCGACGACAAATCGGTAAGCGCCTTCTTCATCTGTGAGCGGCAAGGCGACATATTCGACCAGCGATTGTCGTCCTTTTTCACTTTGTTCAACGCCTAAGATATGGAGACCACAGGGCGCATTTAGAACACGGTCAAGAACGGAAAAAATCGGGGTTCTATCAGTGTTTACCTCTGAGCGCTTTATGAGCGCGCCCGTCAAATCGCTCACACCGCGTTCGGCAAAATCAGTTCCCAGCAAGCGGAAGCGATATGTGTCCGCGTCGAGCCGTTCAATGAGAAAGACCGACGGCAGCGCACTGGGAATGGCGATCGGATCAAACGCTGACCTGGGCGGAATGCCACCTGCCGCCTTTGCCAGTTTGTGCCAGTAGGCGGTCAATTCTTGAGCCTTCCGGGACGTGAGTGCGTGGTCGTTGTCTAGTGCGTCCTGCATTTGTCACTTTCGTGGCCCCCCGAAAGATTGATGTTGAATATGCGGGCAACCTGGTGAGTTGGCGCGCATATCTATTATTGCCATGCGCCTTTCAGCGCACGACTTCCTCCATGGCACATGCTTAGTGCCATTGCCTCCTCATCCCTCTTCAGATTGGCTCATCCGCCGTCTTCGCGTGCGTAATGAACGGCGCTTTGTAGACGAAGATGGTAAATAGATGCGCTGTGTCAGACTGTCGCAGTGTCAAAGATATTGACCAGCTGCCCGTCTGGTCTTGGCAACCATTTCAGCGTGCGAGGTTGGCCTCGGTGAGTTTGGCCAGATACTCTGCCCATTTCCCCTCATATTCGCGTCCGAGCTCGTGAAGATAGTCCCAGGTAAAAAGCCCGCTATCGTGCCCATCACTAAACAGGAGGCGGGCGGCGTAGTTGCCCACGGGTTCGATGTTGGTGATTGAAACATCCTGCTTATGGGGCACGATTTTCTTTTGCCCTGCGCCATGGCCTTGCACTTCGGCGCTGGGGCTTTCGACCCGCAGATATTCTGCGTGTAGCTCGAATTTCTGTCCGTTATTGAAGGAGACGATGAGCAAGCGGCCTTGCTCAGAGAGGCGCAGTTCTGTTGGCCAGGGCCGATCCTGGTCTGGTGCCTTAGCGTCGTTGCTCATCCCAGCTGCCGAGCTTCATCCGGCAGCATGATGGGAATGCCGTCGCGAATGGGGTAGGCGAGTCCGGCGGCCTTAGAGATCAGTTCCTGGGCGTCGCGGTCATAGTGCAGCGTTGCCTTTGTAATGGGACAAACCAGTATCTCCAGCAATTTGGGATCAACCGCAGGGGAAATATTGGCCGGCGGCGTCGATTGTGTATCAGTCATATGAACTCATTTTCCGGAATAAGAGGAAAGCGAAAAACCTATTGAACGGTCGAACTGCCATCGGTGTTGTCGCGGGCAAGCGCAATTTCTGTGAGTGCAATCAACATCTGGTTTCGGTCTTCCAGTGTTTTGGCTTCAAGCAAGGCCTGCTTTTCGTCTGGTCCGTAGGGCGAAATTACCGACAGGGAATTGACCAGACTTTCGTTGGGGGCGTTTTTAATGGCGTCCCAATCTGCAGACAATCCATTGGTCTCTAAATATTGTTTTAGGATCTCCAGAAGCCGGTCGCGGGAGACCGAGTCTTCGCCACGCCCGGCTTTGAGGTCCCCTTCGAACTCTTCGGTCTCTACCAAGCACTGACGGTAAGGGGTAACTGTTTCGAGCTCTTCACGGACGCGGAAACGACAGACACCGGTCAGGGTGATCAGGAAGCGACCATCGTCTGTTTCCATGAAGGAGGTGATGCGTCCGATGGTGCCGACAGTGTGTAGCGGCACTTTCTCTTCAACGATGCCGGCATTGCTTGTGGGGGCGGCAACGGAAGGTTGGATCATGCCAATCAGGCGTTCAGCCCCCAGCGCGTCTTCGACCATTTGCAGATAGCGTGGTTCAAAAATGTTCAACGGAACCTGGGTGCGCGGAAGCAGCAGCGCGCCCGAGAGCGGAAACACAGGGATGCGCGATGGGAGATCGCTTGCTTTGAGATATTTACCACTCACGGTTTCGTTTTTACCTTGTTGATGGCGGCGGCCGCCATTGGGGTCTGGGTGCGATGACTAGCTGAACAGAATGGACGACAGGCGTTTGCGGCCGTCCTTGGTAACATCATCTGTTGGCCCATAGGCGTCAAAAAATTCGAGCAGCTGCTTGCGGGCGGCTTCTTCGTTCCAGGCCCGGTCCATCGCGATGATTTCCAGGAGTTCGTTCACTGCGCCTTCGCGATCGCCTGCACCGTTCAGCGCGAGCGCCAGATCAAAGCGCGCCTGATAATCCTTAGGATTGGCGTCCAGTTTTGCGCGTAGCTCAGTGGTCTCGCCGACATCACCTGCCTTTGCGTCCAGAGCGATTGCCGCGCGGACACTTGCAAGTTCCGGGTCATTCGCCTTGTCGGGAGGGGCCAGTTCCAGCGTCTGGCTTGCGCGGTCTGCATCGCCGCTTTGCAGGTAGCAAAGAGCGAGGCCCGCAATGGCGCCGATATGACCGGCTTCCTGTTGCAGCGCTTGGGCGAACATCTGAGCAGCTTCCTGCAACTGACCCTGTGCGAAGGTTTCGCGCGCCATCTCGGTCAATTGGTCTGCAGGGGAAGGTCCGATTTCACCAGCCAGTTTTTCAATAAATTGTTTGATCTGGCTTTCGGGGAGCGCGCCTTGAAAGGCATCCACCGGCTGACCGTCCTTGAAGGCAAACACAGCAGGGATTGATTGCACCCGCAATTGTTGGGCAACTTCTGGGTGATCATCAATATTCATTTTCACCAGGCGGACCGCACCTTGCGCAGCGTTGACGACTTTTTCCAAAACAGGCGTGAGCTGTTTGCAAGGGCCGCACCAGGGCGCCCAGAAGTCGACAATCACGGGAACCTGCTTGGAGGCTTCCACGACATCGGCCATGAAGGTCTCGGTTGTTGTGTCCTTGATGTAATCGCCCGCACCGGCCGGTGTTGGGGGCGTATCAGGGGTGCCTGCCATATCTGACATGAGGTTCCTTCATTTTCTGTCTGCAAAAAAGATAGAGCGAAAGGCGCTGATTAAAGGCCTGCCGCTGCTTCCAGATCGATAATAGTGGGTTCGTGGCCGCAATGGCGGATGAATTTCAAAAAGTCGGCCTTTGAAATGGTGGTGGTCGCCTCATTGGTCAACGGATGATAGTTCAGCCAGTCAAGCTCCATCATGGGGGCGTCCAGGATCAGGCGCACTTTCCGGCTTTCGTCATTGATCAGCGCAAACGGGGTGACGGAGCCTGGCCGGACAGCGAGCACGTTCCACAGAAGCTCCGGTTTGGCGAAAGAGAGGCGCGCGGATCCAAGGCTTTTTGGCAAGCTGTTTAAGCGAATATTTCGTTCCTCTAGCGTAACGACAAGCCAAAGAGCGCCCTTTTTGTCCTTGAGGAAAAGGTTTTTGCAGAAGCCGCCTGTCGGGGTGGGTATGTTTTCCGCGCGCCAGGCTTGGGCGTCCTCGACCGCATGGAGGGGCGGATGGTCGATGGTGGTGGCGGTGATGCCCAGACCCTCAAGCAGGGTCAGCAGGCCTTCCTTGCTCAAGGGGCCTTTCATTCCGGTGGTGGGTGCTGGCGCCGGTTCGGATGATGGGTTTTGGGTCGTCATCGTCTTTTCATGCCACCCAGGGCGCTCTTTGCCAAGGCCCGAAGGGTCTGTAGGGCGCGCAATTGCGCGTGGAAAAGTTAGGCGCAATAAGGGCTTGCAAAGGTGGCACCAATGCGCGATATACCCCCCTCGGCGGGGATATATCCCGTCTGGAGCGCGGGCGTAGCTCAGGGGTAGAGCACAACCTTGCCAAGGTTGGGGTC
>TARA_R110002110_G_scaffold2509_7_pt1 | contig 12152 bp, 4 predicted proteins | sample TARA_R110002110 | Tara Oceans TARA_R110002110 (sample SAMEA4397330) | marine metagenome | biome: Polar Biome; feature: [SRF] surface water layer (ENVO:00010504); material: water (ENVO:00002006), including particulate matter (ENVO:01000060) such as... | depth 5 m
ACACCATGATTAATTGTTACTCTACCGCCGCTACCATCTGTTACTGTGCATGTTAATGTATAAATTGCTTCTTGAAATCCTTGAGAACCTGTTGGGCCAGTAGCGGGGTCAAATATTTTAGGACATATTACTCTCCATGTAATATCATCATATTGAGCAACATTTTGTGTTCCTGCGGATAATACTGTTACAAGGTTATCTATGTCGTCATCTTCAGTAACAGTCCAAGCATAAGAATAAGAACCATCTCCACCGGATGCAGTAACGGTAGTATCTAAATCACTCACACTAGTATCTACAACGGAACTTTGGTCGGGTTGCGGTAAATTAATGCCTAAAATTGTTTCTGGTGCGTCTAATGCAACAGAAAGAGCCGCCGCCCCACTAGCATTTTGAACAACTCCGTATTGCCAATGTAGACCCATTTAATCACCCAATTCTTATCCAAGTATTATTACCACTACAAACAAATGTAGCGGCTTTGAAAGTGTCTATATCGTCATTAGGTGCGCCAGCACTTGCACCGTTTATTGTTGCAGAATTACTTGTAGCGATTTGCGATTCAATTTTTGAACCTGTTTGATTAAACACTGTAAATTGAACTCCTACACTTGTAGTATTATTAACCGAAGGTAAAGTTAAATTAGAATTTGCGTGGTTAAATATAACTAATGTTCCCGAATCCCCAATAGTAGGGGCATAAGTAGCCGCCGCAACAATAGCAGTTGTCGCTCTTGAATTAAAACCTGCATGACAAGCCGCATTAGCGAGAGTATCGGGTGGCCCTACACTTGCTAAAACTGTTGAAACGGTATCATCATTTTCGTCAATTAAAGATACCCCGAATTTAAGATTACCACCTTTATCATTAGGGCCATGACTTTCAACCGCAAACGAACTAATAAAAGCCGATGACTCTAAAACCGAAGAAGGCACATTACCATCACTAGAATCAAAACCAATTCCACCAAGTAATTCTCCATCAACTGTTGTAGCATCTTCTCTAACAATCATTAGTCCATTAGAACCATCAGCACCAGTATGGGTTATTTGTAGTTTATTAGCAGGTGAACCTGTTCCTATACCTACTCTATCAAGACCAGCATCCGAATGAATTAGATAATCGTCGTTGTCTCCCCTATGTCTAAAATTAATATCTCCACCCGAAGCGTTTACAACTACTTGTGCCTGTTCAATTTGAATATTATTATTTGGATTAGTCCCAGTAAAGGTTTGAATCAGTATTCTCCCTGCTTCGCTACCATTAGTAACAGCGTGCATATCAGCAAAAATGTGTGCAAACAGGTGCTTATTATTACCATCATCTTGTCCATAAAACTTCAATGCACCTAAATCATCACTTGCAGTTCCAGCACCAGCATTTCTATAAAAGTGCATTTCCGGCCCTGCATCAGCAGAATTAGTAGTTGATTCAAGGAGAATTGAACCACCAGCACTTGCTGATTTAACATGCAATACCGGCGCACTTGCTTCCGTAGCGGTATCGCTTTCTAATTTAAGAGTAGTGGCATTAACGGCGGAAGCATGGTCGTTTTTAATATACGCTATGTTTCTTGTAGCAGTAGAAGCAGAATCCGATATAATGTTTAATGCGGAACCGTCAGTTAATCCATCTGCTGTAATATCAATAACATTTGCAGTAGTTACAGTATCAGCAGTAATGTCTATTACATCAGTAGCGGTGTTTGCCGCTATTATTTCAAGGGCTATTTCGCCCGCATCTGCATTATCTATTCTAAACGCAGTTGCATTTATACCGTCAGGATTAGTAATTTGAGCATTACCCCCAATATCTAAAGTAGTAGCGGGACTTCCTGTGTTTATACCAACTCTTTGAGTGCTAGCATCAGTAATGAATAAGTTATCCGCACTATCTCCTTCAATTCTAAAATCAATATCATCCTGTTGGTCGTTAATTACTACACTTCTTGTAGCGGCTCTAAGTCTAATAAACTCCGTAAGAGTTCCAGCCTCAATTAAATTAAAGGTCATATTTCCGTCTTCACCACCATCGGTTACATCATCCATACCTGATTCTATACTAGCATAATTTACATCTTGGTTATTATTGTTTTCTCCCCTAAATACAATTTGCCCTATAAGTTCATTTGTTTGAGGGGTATCGCTACCTTTTCTGTATAAAACTAAATTAGGGGCGTGAGTAGCGGCATTGTCTAAGTCGGCTTCTAAAATTAAATGGTCGCCAGCACCTTCAGATTTAATGTGCATTCCTATATTAGTATCTCCACCACTTACATCAACAGTTAAACCTTTTACTGTTTGAGTTCCTGTTCCCGAACCAACAACATCAATATCCATACCAATAGCAGTTGAAGTTCCTTTACTTGAAGAAGTTACATCTAAATCAATACCAATGTCATTATGTGCGGCTGTTCCAGTTGATTGTGCCAATCTATCAAAATCAACATGTAATGCTTTAGAGGTTTCAGCCCCCACACTACCCGCCCTATCTTTATCAATTACAAGAGAACCTCCGAATGATTGGTCGCCTGTCCTTATTGCTTTTGAATCTAATTGAGTTTGAATACTAGATGTTGCATCAACTCTATTTAACTGAGCAGTTGTTATAGTAGCACCATCAATAATTTCTAATTCTGCTTCAGTAATTGCAGCACTACCAATAGTAAAACCAGTAGCCGTAACTGTTCCTGCTGATACAATAGCCCCACTAAATGTGGCTTTACCTACTAAGGCCATATCTAATTGTAGAGCAGTAATATCACTACTTCCATCAGTTCCTTTGAAGTTAATGTCCTTATCTGCAACCGAAGCAATAATATTAGTGTCGCCACTATTAGATTCAATGGCTAAAGTTTCAGTATATCCAGATGAATTATACCCAACACTTAAACTACTTTCTACTTTACCTGTTGTAAGGTATTGAACCATTCTATCAGCCTGTTCAGCAGAACCATTTGCGCTTCCTGCTGTAATTTTAATTATAGCAATAGGAACATCTCCTTCTACTAAAGCAGGAACAACACTGTGAGTTCCATTACTTCCTCTTAATACCATAGTATCATTACTGCTGCCACCATCTTTAGAGACTAGCATTAAATATACATCTCCTGCGGATATTGGAATAAGACTAACTGCACCAGTTCCCGGATTATAAGAAGTATTTAGGGGTAATGCGGATAAAGCACTAACAGTGTGTAACTTACCATCTCTATACACTTTACCAGCAGTAACAGCAATTGTTGAATGAGTAGCCGCAGCAAAAGTAATATCAAAATCATTAGCCGTCTTAACTGCGTAATTACCTCTAACACCTTGACTAAGTGCTCTAATTAAACCTGAGTGTGGAAAATCCACAGCATCAGTAATTTGAGTAGTTGGCGTTCCCGATAGGGTGCTATAAAAATAAGGGTTGTCTGCATCAGTTACGGCCATACTATTCTACCTCCAAGAAGAAAAAAAACTCAAGAGTTTCATTAGAGGCGACTGGGCCGACTCCATCAAAGTTATGTCTAAACAATAAATTACCGCTAGAATCAAAAACACCCGCTTCTCGGATAACTGAACTAGTCATACCAGTTGCATTACCTGAAATTACAAGGTGAACTTCAATTACATTTACATCTGATTTTGTAGCCACTAAAGTAACACTTGTTCCTAAATCAACATCTAATCCTGTTTGGGTAGAATAAGTAGAGTTTCCCCCTAACCCTATTTTACCATTATTGATTAAAGTTCCTTGAATATAAGTGGCGACTAAAGATTTCATTGTATCAGTTATCAAAATTCTTCCTCCAATAAAACGGTGCTTACTGTGCCAGCACCAACATGACCTAGTGTATAGGTTCCTGTATTTAAAGCCCCCGTGAACCCAAGAGGAATGCCAGCAACAGCCGACCTTTTTTGAGCAATAAATTTAATTAATTTAAGTTTAGTTTCTTCTATAAAATCAAATTCAATGTTAGTTCCATCAAATTTATTATCCCTAATTGCAGAAATAGTTCTGCTTTGGTTCATAGCAATCTCAGCAAATCTATCTTCTAATTGTTTGCTATATTTACCTAACTCTAATATTAACATACCTTGCATAGTATGAGTAATCTGTAAAACTAAATACTCAGCAAATTCTACATTTTCTTGGGGTAATTCCAAAGAAACTATATCTCCGGCTTTTAATTGCCCTACTCCTTTATGACCCACTTCAATTGTAATTTTAAAGTTAAAATCACTGTGTAGTCTTAGTAATTCTATTGCTCTTTTATTAACATCTTCTTGTGTAACTAATTGGGAATCGTATTCTTGTAATGATTTAATACCGTGTTTATTTATGCTTCTCAAATTCTTTTTTACAGATTTATGGGCTTGGCCTAATACAATTATGTGATTAAAGTAATCAAACATGGTTTTTACTTTTTCATAAGAGAATATATCTACGGCTGAATTTTCTGGACTCAAATTAACATGAGAAAAATTAGAAGAATCAATTCTATCTAGTATGGTTAATTTACCATTTACTTCAGTTAAGGACTTATTTTTTTTACTCATCAAAAAGTTAATTGCACTAAACAGATTCACTCCTTGAAAATTAGGGGCTATGAAGAAAGGATAAGAGTCATTCCTACTTAATGAAAAATCTATGTTATTATCTAATAGAGTTTCTTCAATTAAATCTTCAGTCTCTCTACAAATAGATGCAACTGAACCAATAAGTGCTCTTTTAGCATTAAAAGAAACTTTACCATCTACTGTTAATTCAATAGGTTCAGATACAGAAGGTATTCCTATCATTTTTTTCATCTTAGTAATGTTCATATAATAACCAATACTTGTAGTATCTTTAGTAAATCTTACATCTGTAAGATTAACATTCTCTCCATCAGCGATGACTAGTCTAGTATTTCTTATACCCTCGGCATCAAGATTCCAAATATTTGCTAATTTATCCGGTGTTCTAATAACTACATGGTCGGAAGTAGAAACATCATTAGGGTCAGCAATAACATACATAGATAATACTGCTTCCGCTTCTCCTTCAAAAGTTCTTGGCCCTGTTCCACCACTAACAAAAAAACTATTTGGGTTACTATACATTTCTGTTGAATCTGGTTTTTGTGTATATTTTGAAGAGAGTTCATTTAATTTAATGGTATTAGGACTCGCATCATGAAAACATGTATGATTGGGTTGAAGTATTCTGTATACAGTAGCACTTGAACTTTGTAAGGGAGAATCAACTGTAAGTATATGGGATTTTGTCGCATTAGTTGTATCTAATTCATGTGATAAAATATAAATTAAACTATTAGGAGTTACTTCATTTAAACTTTCTCTATCGGCTTGTGTTCCTAGTGAAATAACATCACCATCATTTTGAAGATATTTTCCGTTTTCTGGGGCTAAATAACATCCAGTTAAATCAACAAAACTTAAAAACTGTGCTTGGGTATCAGGTATTCCAAATCTATGAAGAGTTGTATTATTAGGCCCAACATCATTAGCCATAGCATTGTTAGAATCTAATACTAATATAGGCTTTAAACCCATCAATATACCATCAGCGTCAGTATCAGAAGTTACTCTAAGTATAGGGTTTCCAGCAGCATCGTCAGAACTGGTTTCAAGCGAAGCATAATTGTTTGGGTAAACTGATATTCCTATTAGATTAAAGGAGTCTTCAATATGTCTTCTACTAAGACCTGCAATTCTAGGCGCACACATACCTATACTGGCATTAGCAGTTCCCGATTCTTCAATTGTGAATCTATTTAAAATAATAGGCATAAAGTGTTCATATATTACTTCTTCATAATGCTGGTTACTAGCATTAAAACCAGAAGCAGAATGCATTACTGATATTCCACCAGTGCTAGTATAAAGTTTATCTGCTAACTTCCAAGGATTTCTTCCCACACTTGTTTTTGCGAAAACAGAATCAGAATCTACATCAATAGGAAGCCAAAGAGAAGAACGACGAACATTGGTTTGTGGTGCGTCGCTTTGGGCTGAATTACCATGTAATGTATTATCATTATAAACCTCATAAAACGCACTATCAATCTCTGAGTAACTATTACTATATGGCACCATTATGGCCGTTTTAAGTAGGTTAATGTCTTCACCGAATTTAATAAAAGTATCTTCTGCACCATGCCCCGAAACTAGCCCCCAGCCACCATCAGCATTACTTGTTTGTTCTGCAAACAGTTTCCTTAAATGTAAATTAGCCGTTCCTGATGCCGCAGCATAATACGCAGCAGTTCCAGTAGTATTTACGGTCTTATATACATTATCATCGCAAGTAACATCATTACCTGATACGCTTGCCACAATTCCCATAAAATGACCGACATCATCACAAATAACATCATTAGCGGCAACAACAGGTGCGCCACTAAAAGTAATAACCTTTCCAGAAATCGACCTAGAATAAACTGGGTTTGAAGAAGAATTAGTAATTCTATCAATCTTGTGAGATTTTAAGTTAAAAGAAGGAACTACTCTATCAGTAGTAGGGGGATTTTCGGGGTCAAATTGATTAAAGGCAAAATCTAAAACCATTTCAGTAAGGCGCATCACTGAAAAATTAGTAAATTTAGGATTATCACTACCAACAGATTTAGAAGCAGATTTAATAGAACCTACTGTATAAGCAGCATCTCTTGAGGTTAATCTTTTTGTTTCACCAATAACATTTGTTTTAAGGTCGGATGAATCGGTATCAGTAGGTTCATTAATAAGCATGATATTATACTTAGTTAAATCCCTAGTTTGATTGGTATTAAACAAACTATCAATACGGCTTCCTGAATAGGGTAAAAGGTCGCAATTACTAAACAAAAACATTCTAGATATTTTAGGGTCAAGGTTATCTAATACATCTTCAGCAATATAAAAACTATGGTGCTTGGCATTATCTGAGTATCTATTGGGTAATGGCGGTATGTATAAAGAGTCTATAATTTGACTATCATTCAAACTAAATTTATCTTCATTACCATATCTTGAACCTGTCGAAGCCTTATGTCCTCTTGATTCTACTAAATCATGCCCAACTGACCCGCTATAAAATACATTAGTCTTTCCAGTTCCTGTAATATTATTATTTAAAACCCCATCAATGTAAAAACCGGGATTAAACCGATAACCAGATGAGTAATAATTAACATTACTTAGCGTCTGTCCATAAAAATTATGTTCTTCCGAGGAAGTGTAGCCAGTTATACTAGAGTTAATTAAATTAAAATTACCCTTTTCAATATTCATTAACCTATAATAAGCACTACCAAACTTTTGTGAATAACTAGTAACTCCTAAATTAGTCGCTGAATAGGCCAAAGGCATATCAAAAACACTTAAGGTATTATCTGAAACGCTGGCTGAACCATTAGTATTAACTGCACCTATTTTTGGATAAAGTAAACTTATTATCTTACCAGTATGTAAATGTGCACCATTCAAAAAGTTTAATTCATGTGTTAATTTAGAACTCTCATTAGTAGTAGTATTATAATCTAAAAAAGATACCTCTGAATTAGTAGCAATATCAGTTATGTTTCTATCTAAGTAAATAGTAGTATCTGTTCCATTATTAACTGAACCAACAAACAACCCCACAAATACTCCTGCAACAAATACAGGTTTATTGTGATATTGTCTAGGGAGAGTTTGCCCACCTAACGGTAATCCTGAGTTATCAGTAATTTCTGTTAAATAGTTTTGAGCACTTGTAATAGCGTTGCATTTAAATAAAACTGTTTTAGAAATTAAAGTATCTTGTTGGTTAGCATAGTTAATATCTACTCTACCTAAAGTTAATGGAATATAAGGTGCTACTGTAATAACAGTTTCCGAATCTCCTTGTGATACTTTTATTACTGTAAAGTCCATTAAAGTGTTAATAGTATCAAAACTAGCAGTAGAAGTATGTGTTAAATTATCTAATTTTGCTTGGAACGGTAAATCGCTTTTTATTTTAGTTGCGCTGCTTAAGAAATAGCCTCTTGCTTCGGAATTATCTGAAATAGAACTTCCAGATAAAAGAGATTCTTCTTTTCCATCATTAGCACCTGTAATTCCAGCGTGTGTAATTTTAGTTCCGGATTCAAAATACAATCCTTTATTTGAAACCCCATCTAAACTAGAAGTGGAGGTTTCAAAAGGATTAGAAGCCAAAGCCTTATTAAAAATATAATGTTTATCTACACTTTTTAATAATTCTACGCTTCCTTCGGCTCTTGAATAGTCTTCAATTAATGCGGTAGCCGAATTAGTAACGCCTGTCTTAACTCTACCTACATAGGATATAGAGCCATTAGAATGTTTACCAAATAAAGTTGTTCCTAAAGGCACTGTGGCGGTTACTCCGACACCTGCCCAAGTAATTGTTTTAAGAGCAAAGGTAAGAACTGCTTCTACTTGGTTTCCTCCCGTGTCTAATAAAGGGGTTAATTTGTTATATGGGCTATCACTTGAATAAACAATATCTTGAGCGAATAATGTATTTTTATTAATAATAGGAGAAATTAATTTTCTCATTTGACTCGTCACTTGAAGAGTCATCATATTAGTTCTACTTTCACTAGCACTTTCTATTCTTTCTATTTCACCATTAAGTCTTTCAATTTCTATACTATAACTACCGTTAGCATAAGCAAGACTGTTTTCTAAAACATTAGAAGCATTAAAGAATTTTAGAGTAAGTAGTTTTTTATCTGCATCTGAACCGATAACTGTTGCTTCTAACGCCTCTAGTTTAGGATTACCTAATATAACATATAACACTGATTCACGCCCATCAAATATTGGATAGTCAGTTAAAAGAGTATTATCATTTTGATTATATGCTCTACGATATAACACATCATCTACTGCCAAAGAATAGGTAGTTGTAGTAAATACTGATTCTGTTTCTAATCTAGTAAAGTCTTCAAAAGTTATGTCTTGGGTGAATCCTGAAAAAGCATCTATTGTCTTAACAATAAGTATTCTTTTTCCAACTCTAACTTCATCACCAACACTTAAGAAACTACTAATATCAAAATTAGCAGAAGTGCTATATTCTGGATGGGAACTGACATTAGTAATAAAAATTGGTAGTGGCATCCAATCCATAAAAGAAGCCCTATGAACATGATGTCTTATTCGTATAGGTGAATATTCGGGTATTTTAGAAGTAAGCATTCTTGAAGAATCTACAACTTTAATTTCAGCATAGCCCCCCTTCATACCAACAGATTCATTGATAACACAATCCATAACATTTTCAGTGAAATTAGAAATGGTTGGAGAATAACCATACTGTAAATATCTATCCGGCCCTACATAATTTTGACTTACTGTATTATTAGTGAAAGTAGTATTACTATAATCAGGATAACCCTTTTTTAATGCCCCTTCTCCATCTCTTTTAGCATTAAGAAAACAAGAATCTCTATCAAATGGATTAAACGCACTTACTGTCACACTTTCATTACTAGTGTGAATTAATGGGTCATCTTGGTCTTTTAATCTGTCTACCAATTTAAGATTCATTGAGTATCTACTATAATCTACAATGCTAGTTCCATAGTCAGGCATAGTCATAAAATAACTATCAAACGAAATAACACTGGTTTCATACCCAGTATTGAATCTAATTGCATATTTTTCATTATGGTCTAATTCATTTTTCTTATCTAAATATTCATTAAAGAAATAAAACAATGGATGAGAACAAACTAATGAGTCGTTTAATGATGACAATACACCTGCTGAAATAGCAACAGGATGATTATAAGCAGGTATTGGAAAACTATAAAGTTTAAATTTAGTTCCTATTGGTAGTTCACTACCTAGTTTCGGTTCAAAATCAAAAGAATCCCCTTGTGAAGAAGTTATATCTTCACCTATATCATCATAGTTTATTTCAGTTATTCTAGCAAAGTGATGTTTTAAATAATTATCTGAGTGAATTAAAACAAAATAATAATTATCTGTTTCATTTTTAATTTGGGTGGCTTGTGCGCTAGTAAAAGCATAACCAGTTGAAGAACTTGAATCAAAACATTTTAATCTAAATCCACTAGTAGTTTCTAAATTAGATAACTGTAATCCTAGTTTTAATGCCCTAGAACTCACCGTAGCATTAGAGTCATTATTAGTATTAAATACAGTTGAAGAAACAATTTTTTCAATAACTGTATTAATCGGGAAATTATCACTTGTTGAAATTACGGATTGCCCAACATATAATCCATTTGTTGATGCAACCGTTACTGCATTACTGTTTTCAGTAATTGCCCCATTCATAGCCGTATTATTTAATGCTGTGAATGAGGGGTTGCTCTCATTAGTTATGGGAGAATTATTATAAATAGCAATAAAGTTATCTCTTAGTGTTGCTGCTTCAATTACTTTTAATTTTGGATTGGTCGGGCAATTATATGCCACTTTTTCAAAAGTTCTATTTGCTGTTGTTGAATCAGTTGCAGCAGAACTTAAAGTAACAGTAGTGGTGCTGGCTATTGCTGTAATTCTAGTCAAAGCAGGTATTCCATCACCTGTTACAATCATACCTACCCATAACTTATCTACATTAGAAGCAGTTAAAGTAAGTGTAGTATTACCACCAGTAATGCTAGAAAGAGATAAAGTAGGCGGCCCTCTAGAGATAGCAAGTATTTTTGTCATAGGTCTATCTCCTCAAATCTTAAGTAAAGCAAAGTATCGTCATAATTAGGTAATAAATTTCGTATATTGAATGTTTGTTTAATTGTTCTAATAATAGACAATTCATGTAGAATACCCATAAATTGATTATTAGTAGCAGCACTACCAGCACCAACCGCACTACCAGAAGAACCTATATAAATATCACCATTACCGAAATTAAAATCAGCAGTTCCACTATGAGAGTTATCTAATTCATTTGATTCATTATAAAGTTTAACTTCTTTACCATTTAAAAACATTTTGAACGCAGAAGTAGCGGCGTTAAAAGCACAAGCAATATGAAACTGTTGGTTTATGTAGGCTGCATTTCGCTCAAGAGGCAAATACAAGTCTGTGGTAGTGCTACTAATGGAAGCCGAAGATGCCGCCCCTGTGGTCGTTAAACCGTTAGCACCAGCAAGCCCCGTTACACGGCCAAGCGAGACAAAAGACGAGCCACTTTTGATATATACTTCTTCTCCTACTGAAATTGAATCAAGTGAATTAACCACACTAATAGAATTACTTCCGTTAAACCCTGTAAAGGTAGTTACTTTTTTATATTTCATAAGACCGTCTGCTTCAAATCCTAATTTATCATCAGTTCCTTTATAAAAGAATTGTTTACCTAAAGCCGGTTTAATTAACACATCTGAGTGAAAAGTGTTAATAGTTCCACCTAAATTAACAGCGCAATTTAATCTATATTCAGCAGGTTGATTTACATTAGTATTAGTAAAATTTTCTAATTTTAAACTTATACCAGTGCTAGCAAAAATTTGCATACCATGTGTAATTCTTGCGGCATTAGTTAAATATAACGAAGATTGATAATTGGTTTGAGTAATGGCCGCAGTTCCATTTGCTCTATTTACTGTTGGTGGAGAAGGCATTACTTTAATTGAGTCGGGTGTTCTAAAAGTAACTGTTACATTTGTTTGGTCTGCACCGCCAGTTGAACATACTCTTGATATTGTTATTCGAGTAGCACTATTAATAACAGTAATAAAAGTAAATGGGGAGAAATGGTCAGAAACTACAAGCATACCTACTTTCAAGTCAGCAGTTGAATCCATATCAATTATTGCTGTGCCATCATCATAGTCAGCAGTTTGAATTATTTTTTCACTATGTCTATCTTTACCGCCATAGTGTGCTGTTTTAGTTTTTTGCCCATCTCCGTTAATATCAAAAGGAGTAATTATCGCTTCAATAGTAAAAGAACCAACATGTGAAAAAACACCATAACCTAAATCATAAGTTGAGTCTGGAACATTTTCACTATAATCAATTTTAATATGGCCGTTGCACATTACAGGAAACACTAATCCCCTTTGCTTACCAGTTAAAATCTTATACATAGTATCACCTCAAGGGAAAGTTCTAGCAACTTCAAATTCTAAATTAAAAGTAATTTCAGTAGCCTCTGATTCTATGTTAAAACCAAAAGTTCGTATAAAACC
>TARA_R110002110_G_scaffold401290_1_pt1 | contig 12146 bp, 15 predicted proteins | sample TARA_R110002110 | Tara Oceans TARA_R110002110 (sample SAMEA4397330) | marine metagenome | biome: Polar Biome; feature: [SRF] surface water layer (ENVO:00010504); material: water (ENVO:00002006), including particulate matter (ENVO:01000060) such as... | depth 5 m
ACCGATAGATTGGAGAATTGTTTAAAACAGTTTAAACAATACGGTATTGAGGTTGAGCGTTTTGATGCTGTGAACGGTAATGAGGTTGTACCAAATGGTGTTAATGGGTTATTACCAGGTGAGGTAGGTGTTATACGTAGTAATTACAATATAATCAAAGATGCGAAAGAAAAAGGTTATAAGAAGATAATGATTTTTGAGGATGATGTTATGTTATCCGATGACTTCAACGAAAGATTTGAAATCCACTATACTAACACCCCTGAAGACTGGAGGTTCTTGTATTTAGGTGGTAACCATGTTGGTGGTCTAACACCCATCAATGGTAAAGTGTCTAAGATTAGACATACATATGCAATACACGCGATAGGTGTTCATGAAGAATTATATGACCATATATTGATGTTATTAGAAGAGGAGAAAGTGCAGGTAGACGTTACCTACGCTCAATTACAAAAAACATTCCCTAGTTACGTCTTTAGACCACATTTAGCTTGGCAACAAGATGGACATTCTGATATACAAGGTGGGTACCAAAATTATGATTTTTTAAAATAATAATATGAGTAAAGTTACGGCAATATTCACCTCATGTGGTAGATTTCACCTACTAAAGAAGACCCTTGAATCTTTCATGAGATTTAATACATACCCAATTCATGAGATAATCATTATAGAAAATTCAGGGATTCCTGAATCAAAAGAGATATTAGAAAGAATGTCTAGTAAATATGAGAATATCACGATTGTCATCAATGAGACCAACATAGGTCAGGTGGCGAGTATTGATAAAGCTTACAGTTTAGTTGAAACGGATTTTATCTTCCATTCAGAGGATGATTGGGAGTTCATTGATGGGGGTTTTATCGAAAAATCAATGGAGGTGCTTAATCATGATAATAAAATAATTAACATAAATCTTAGAATAAGGTTTGATGGTGAAAGAGGTAGTATGCACCCATTGATACCCTTTACAAAACAAACTAAAAGTGGTATAATTTACCATGAGTATGTTAGAGATTACTTAAATGAATGGCATGGTTTCTCATGGAACCCAGGTTTAAGAAGGTTAAGTGATTATGACCTAATAAAACCATATATAAGTTATATTAATGAACAAGGTGTGGGTCAAAAATATAGAGAATTAGATTATACATCAGGGTGTTTAGAAAAGTTCTATTGCAAACATATAGGGCAGAACAGTGTAACACCAAAATCAAATATGTAAAAATGAGTAAAAATGAGTAAAAAAACAATTTTAATAACAGGGGGTAGTGGTTTTTTAGGTAGAAATCTAGCCTTAAAACTTAAAGATGGGTATAATGTGTTCTTAGGTTCTAGAAACAATAAGAATAACGCGTACGCTGGTAAGGTCACAGGGTGTCCAACATTACCATTAGATGTGACTAATATTGAGTCTGTTAGGGATGTAATAACAGAAGTTAAACCTGATATTATTATCCACGCGGCAGCAACAAAATACGTTGATTTATCAGAGAAATACCCAATGGAAACCATAGATGTTAATGTTGTGGGTTCACAGAATATCGCTAGGGTGGCTATTGAGAAGAAGGTGGGTTTTGTTGTTGGAATTTCAACAGATAAAGCTTGCCCACCAGTTAGGAATATATATGGTATTTCAAAAGCGGCGATGGAAAAGATATTCTGTTTAATGGATGGTAAAACAGAGACTAAATTCACTTGTGTGAGATATGGGAATGTAGCTTGGTCTACAGGTTCGGTATTACCAATATGGAAGGATATGTTTGATAAAACTGGTGTTTTACGAACAACTGGTCCTGAAATGAGAAGATTTTTCTTTACTGTTGAACACGCTGTTGAATTGGTTATTAACGCTGTTGAGAATGAGGACCGTGTTAAGGGTAAAATATTATCTAGAGTGATGAAAGCTGCACAGATGGATGACATACTAAACGTATGGACAAAACATTTAGGTGGTTCTTGGGAACTAATGGAGGGTAGACCAGGTGAAAGGGATGATGAGTTCTTAGTTGGTGAAACCGAAGTTGATTACTGTGAGGAGTTAGTGTTTAACAATGTAAAACATTACCTAATCAGTCCAAATGAGAAATCTGGTAAACGTGTAGAGGTATTCCATTCAGGTATCGCTGAAAGACTAACAGAAGCTGAGATATTAGAGATTATTAACGCTCATACGGATGTCATTTAAAAATTCAGTTATATTATCAGGTGGTTTTGGTACTCGGATGAAACCGATAACAAACTACATACCGAAAGCGTTGGTTGAGGTCGATGGGAAACCTTTGATTGAACATGTGATTGGTAATTTAGATGGTATTGAGAAGTATGTGACATATGGACATAAATCCAATTTATTGTTCCAAGGAACTAAGGATTTAGTTGATGGTTACATAAACACCGTTGGGAGAGATAATTCACATTTCCTATACAACAGTTTCGTTAAACATATTAACGAACCAATTCTAATCACACCTTGTGATATGATTGTTGAGATAGACTTAGACGCTGTTTATCGTGATTACGTTGAATTAGGTAGCCCACCAATTATGGTAATAGGGGTTAACCCTGTTGATGGTGTTGATGGTGATTTTATCGAATATGATGATACTAACACTATCATTAGTTTAAGTAGAGAAAATAAAAGTGATAAATACTGTAGTGGTCTACAGATAGTTAACCCATATGTGGTTAATGATATAACTCAGAGTAGTGAAAATTTCTACGATGTATGGGGACAATTAATTGGTTACATGGGTGGGATGAAAGTCTCCAACATAGTACCAACTAAATGGAAATGTTATGACGATATTAATAGTATAAATAAATGAAAATAGGATTAAATGGTGGTGGTTTTGGTCACGCTTTCTCAACAACTAATTGGAAGAAACCAAAAACTGAGTTCGAGTGGTCTGTAGATACAGTACAAGATTGTACATTCTATATAGACGCGTCAATTAAAGATGGGTTAAATGTTGAGTGTAAACGTAAGTTTGGTTGGTTGGTGGAGTCTAGGGATATAATACCTGAGGCTATGGAGTTTGTAAAAAATAATCATAAGTTGATTTCGGAAAAATATGAAATACTATTCACACATGTAAAAGAAATTTATGATTTAGAAGAGAACTTCCATTATATACCACCACATGGTTTTTGGGTTGAGTCACCTAAAATATATGATAAAACAAAATTAGTTTCTATGGTGAGTTCTAGTAAGGGTATGACCGCTGGACATAGACATAGATTAGGTTGGGTTAATAGGTTACGTGATAAACTAGATTTATATGGTAGGGGATTTAACCCTTTCGATAAAAAAGAGGATGTTTTAGCTGACTATATGTTTTCAGTAACAATAGAGAACGATAGTTACCCAACCTATTGGTCGGAAAAAATATTAGACTGTTTCGCATGTGGTACGATACCGATTTATTACGGTTCACCTGATATAGGTGACCATTTTAATATGGATGGTATTATAATGTTAGATGAAAGTTTTGATGTATCTTCATTAACACCTGAACTATATGATAATAAAATTCACGCTATTAAAGATAATTTCGAAAGGTGTATGAAATTAGAAGTTATAGAAGACATAATTTATGAAAAATACTTAAAAGATGAATAATTTTTACGAAGAACACGGGATATTACCTAATAAAGAACAATTCGATTTATACCAAAGAAGTTTTGCTGAAATAGTACCAAATCACCCATTAAGTAATCTAAACGAATATAAGTTAGATAGTGGTATTTTTATTGAAAGTGGTTCTTTATATGGTGACACAATACAGAGAGCTTTAGACTGTGGGTATACCACAGTGTATAGTATTGAAATAGATGAAGGGTTATATAACCTAGTTAAAGGTAGGTTCGAAGAACAGATAAAGAACGGTACAGTTAAACTATTTTTAGGTTCCACTATTGGTGTATTACCAAACATATTAAAGAATATAGATAAACCCGTAACCTTTTGGTTAGACGCTCACTTACATAACGATGATTATGGTGTGGTGCATAACGCACCTGTTGTTGAAGAACTGTCTATAATTTCTGAACATCACATAAAGAACCATCTTGTTATGGTGGATGATATGAGGATAATTAGAAGTGCTAATTGGGGTCGTGGTAATATGGAGCAGACTGTATTAGATAACATTAAAACGATAAATCCTGATTATGGTATTACGTATCGTAATGGTTTAAATGTTAATGATGTATTAATCGCTAAAATATGATTATAAATTATGGGTAAAATCTGTTTAATAAGACAACCAGCTGGGTTAGGTGATATATTTTTCCTACAGAAGGTGGGTCACGTATTAAAATCTAAAGGTTATGATGTAATATGGCCAGTTATACCCGAATTCACTTGGATTCGTGACTATATAACGGACTTCACTTTCCCAACCATAGATGATGACTATCCCTATAAGGATTTGTTCAAACACTCACATGTGATAGAAAATGACGAAGTATTATATCTACCCATTCAGGATGCTGATAGAATGTTTCGTGATAAAATAATGGCTTGTAAATACAGGTTAGTTGGTTTGGATTATGATGATTGGGTTAACTATTTTAATTTCACACGTAACCAAGAAAAAGAAGACCATCTTTTTTATGAAACATTAGGTATTAAGGACGGTGAGGAATATTGTTTAGTATCGAGGAACTACGGTAGTCCACCACATAGTGAAAAATTCAATATGAATTGTAACACTGATTTACGAATTATTGAGGTGGATTATTATGAGGGTGTCACATTATTAGATTGGTGTAAGGTTATTGAGAACGCCACTGAAATGTGTATAATAGATTCATCAATCAATTTCATAATAGATAAACTAAAACCTAAGTGTAAGATTAATATGTGGTCTAGGAGACCTAATAATTGGTCTGAAATTAATTACATATTCAAGACTGAATATAATTTGATGAACTAGTATGTACAATGTTAGTGTTATTGAATATCTTTAAATAAAGAAGTTCTTATGATTAATATAATAAAATTTAAAGGTGAGAAATACCCTAAATTTCAAGAAGAGGGAAACGCATCTCAGTTCGCCATTCCATTCGCCAAACACGTATGTAACGGTGAGGGGTATGACATTGGGTGTATGAAAAAAGAATGGGCTTTCCCTGGGTCCACACCAATAGATTTAAGTTTCGAAGATGAATATGACGCATTAAACCTACCTAAACAAGGGGTTGATTACATATTCTCTAGTCATTGTTTAGAACACATTGACGATTGGGTTGATACTATGGATTATTGGTATGACACACTGAATGAAGGTGGTACTTTATTCCTTTATCTACCCGATTATAGTCAAAAATATTGGAGGCCTTGGAATAATAAGAAACATAGGAATATGTTCTCACCACAAATAATAAAAGACTATATGGAGGACAAAGGGTATAAGAATATTTTCGTTAGTGGTGTGGATTTAAATAACGCTTTTACTATAATGGGGGAGAAGTAATGGGGAGTATTAGAGAACACGACATATCAGGATTAAAAGATAAATACAATTTAAAGTCTTACGTAGAAACAGGTACGGGTATTGGTGAATGTTTATCTCACGCAGAAGAATTCAATTTTGACGAGTATCATTCTATTGAGATTTATGAAAAAATACATAATAACGCTGTTGAGAAATTCAGTCACAATAATAAAGTAAAAATCCATCTAGGTAATTCTTATGAAATACTACCTGAGATTTCAGTGAAAGGTAATACTTTATTTTGGTTAGACGCTCATTTCCCTGGTGTAGACTTTCATTACGAATCTTATGACTCTGAAAAAGACTACAATAAAAGATTACCGTTAAAGAACGAACTTAAAACTATTAAAGACAATTTCAACACTAATAACTCTGTGTTATTGATAGACGATTTGAGGATATATGAAGATGGTCCGTATAAAAGTGGTAATTGGTCTGATAGAGATAAATATGGTGGTAACGGAATCGATTTCGTATATGAACTATTTGGGGAGACCCATGATATACGAAAAGACTTCCAATCACAAGGATATATAATAATCGAACCTAAAGCAAAATAATATGAAAGTATGTTTTAAAACATGGATTACTGATAGTCATAAAGATTCTTTAGGTATTAAAGAATTAACTAATCAGTTAAAACATTTCCACCCTGATATACCACACCTAATTTATGGTGATAAGGAAATGTCTGAAGATATGGACAAATATCCATGGATGAGGTTAGGGGCTATGTACCCTATTAGTGCTATGAAGTATGTTGATGATTACGATTTAATCATCCATATAGATGGTGATGTAACTATTGTGGGTCCTTTAGATGAAGTTATTAAAGGTGATTACGATGTAGCTTCTGTTAGAAATAATCATTTCGGTGGTGGGGCTGGAAAAGATGGTCTTATAACTATCGATGATATCCCTTGGGATAAATTCATTAATGTAGGTTTAACCGCTATTAGGGTGGATAAACCTAATGGGAGAAAGTTCTTAGAGGAATGGTTAGAGGGGTGTCATAAAGGTGTTGTTGGTGGTAATTGGGATGACGAAAATAACGAATTCAACAGACACTTCTTTAATGAAGAGTATGACTATAAAATCCTAGATGATGTTGGTAGTGGTGTTTCTTATGGACTAACTAATGTTTTTGGTACACACACACATTGGGATAGTTGGAAAGGGTTGTATCTTAAGTACGGTGAAATATACCAAAAAAACCCATTAGGAGAAGAAGTTAAAGTTAAGGTTTTACACATGGCTGGTGGACCATTCGCTAAAAAAACTGTATTTGGTGGTAAGGATATGAGACAATGGTTAAGTGATTGGGTCAATCCTGAAGTTAGTGAGTATATTAAAAAAATATCAAATGAATAAAAAAGAAGAAATTTTAAAATTGGTGTCCGAATTTATAATTGAGAAGGATAATGAGAAAATTTGGGAAGCGGGTAAGGATTGGGTTCACTATGCTGGACCATTCTTTGATGATAAGGAGTACATTAATGGCATTAGTTCACTATTAGATGGGTGGTTGGTTTTAAATTCAGCTGGTGTTAAATTTGAACGTAGGTTATCTAAACTTATGGGGAAAAAACATGGTATACTAACCAATAGTGGGTCTAGTGGTAATCTATTAATGATGTCAGCACTGAAATCAAAACGATTATACAATTTACCTGAAGGTACCAAAGTCCTAACACCAATAGCTGGGTTTCCAACGACAATTAACCCTATATTCCAAAATAAATTCGTACCAGTGTTTGTTGATGTTGAGTTAGAAACATTGAATTTAGATTTGGTAGACACCGAAAATAAGTTAATCGAAGACCCAACTATTAAGGTTATTACCTTCGCACATGTATTAGGTAACCCACCCAACATGGATAAGGTTATGGAGTTAGTTGATAAATATGATTTAATACTATTAGAGGATTGTTGTGATGCGTTAGGTTCAACGTATGGTGATAAACCTTTGGGTAGTTTCGGTAACATGTCCACATGTTCATTCTACCCAGCACACCATATAACAATGGGTGAGGGTGGTTTTGTGGCGATGAACGATATGGACACCGAAAGGGTGGTTAGAAGTTTTAGAGAATGGGGTCGAGGTTGTTACTGTGTTGGTAAAGCTAATATATTAGAATGTGGTACTTGTAACTGTAGGTTCTCTAATTGGTTACCGTCTTTACCTGATGAGATTTTTGACCATAAATATGTTTATGAAGAAATAGGTTATAACCTTAAACCTATTGAACTACAAGCCGCTATGGGTTTAGCTCAATTAGATAAACTAGAGGAAATTGGTACGTTGAGACGAAGAAATCATAAAAGATTAGTTGAGATATTTGAACCTTATTCCAAACACTTCATACTACCAAGACCACAAAAAAATTCTAATCCCGATTGGTTTGCTTTCGCCTTAACAGTTAAGGATGGTGTTGATTTTACTAGGTCAGAATTCTGTCAATTTTTAGAATCACACAAAATACAAACTAGACCATATTTCGCGGGAAATGTCATGTTACAACCAGCTTATGAAGGTATGATGGATACGGAAAAGGTCATACGGGATTACCCAGTAGCTAGAAAAGTTACCACAGATACATTTTTCTTAGGGTGTAGCCCAATAATAACATTAGAACAGTTGGATTATATCGAGTCAATTGTTAGTAAATTTTTTAAGTGGTGAAAGTTGTATATATAACAGGTTGTTTAGGTTTTATTGGTTCTTACGTTACTAGATTATGTTTAGAACGTGGTTGGTTTGTTCGTGGTGTGGATAAAATGACTTACGCATCTAACGTAAGTCTATTGAATGAGTTTAATGGGTTTGATAACTTTACCTTCGATAAATTAGATATTAACGATATTGATTTTCTATATGATTGTGATTATGTAATCAATACAGCAGCTGAGACCCATGTTGGTAACTCTATTGTAAAAAGTGATGATTTCCTAAAATCTAATGTAGATGGTGTCCATAATTTATTAGAATTACTTAGAAATTATAGACAAGAAGGTCATAAAATTCCCACCCTAATACATTTTAGTACTGATGAGGTATATGGTGATATATTAGAAGGTGACCATATAGAAACAGATTTACTAAAACCAAGTAATCCATATTCAGCGACTAAAGCTTCAGCTGATATGTTAATATTGGCTTGGGCTAGAACGTATAAAATACCATATGTAATTGTAAGACCAACTAATAACTACGGTGTTGGTCAGTATGTGGAAAAATTAATCCCTAAAGCTGTGAAATTCCTATCTTTAGGTAGAAAAATACCATTACATAATAATGGGACACCCTACCGAAATTGGTTACATGCTGATGATACAGCTAGGGCTATTATAAAAATAATAGAATCTGATTCAGTGAATGAGATATTCAATATATGTGGTGATTTTGAACAACAGAATATTGAGGTTATTAAAAAGATAATATCTCTCTACCATGGTGTGGGTAACTATGAAGATTATATTGATTTCTCATGTTCTAGACCTGGTGAAGACTTACGGTATTCTTTAAATGATAAGAAATTAAAATCTTTAGGGTGGGAACCAAAAATGGATTTCGATGTAGTTTTGGTTGAAATAATAGAGTATTATAAAAATAAGTTTATATGGTAAATGAGTTAATAAAGTTTGAGAACGAAATTGGTGACCTTTTTAATGCTGGTAAAATAAAAGCACCTATACATCTTTACCACGGTAATGAGGAGAAGATGATTGAGGTATTCCGACAGATTGATGTTGAGAATGATTGGGTTTGTTGTACTTGGAGGAACCACTATCAAGGGTTACTAAAGGGTATACCAAAAGACTTAATGAGGGATGAAATCGTAAAAGGTAAGTCTATGGTGATGTCATTTCCCGAATTTAAATTCATTTGTAGTTCAATTGTTGGTGGTATTCCATCTGTCGCGACTGGGTTAGCGTTAGGTGAAAAATTAAGTAAAACTGAGAACCATGTTTGGTGTTGGGTTGGTGATATGTCAGCTGAAACAGGAGCTTTCCATGAAGCCTATAAGTACGCTAGAAACCATAAACTACCGATAACATTTATCATTGAAAACAATGGTCTTTCTGTTCTAACACCTACTGATGATATATGGGGTAGAACAATACCGTACTACATTGACGATGTTAAAACTTTTAAGGTTAACATGGGTAATAAATCAATCTATAAACAACCCAATCTCTTATATTACCAATATACAAATAACAAATACCCACACGCTGGTGCTGGTAGTAGAGTACAATTTTAATTATGAAATATTTTGATGAACTGAAAAAAGCTATGAGTTTATTAGCTGAAAATGAAAAAGTATTATTTATTGGTCAGGCTGTCGAGTACGCTGGTACGGGTTTATATGATACATTGGCTCACACCCCTTCCGAAAAACGAATGGAGTTCCCCGTTGCTGAATACCTACAAAGTGGTGTTGTAAACGGGTTAGCTATACAAGGTTGGATTCCTGTTTCGGTTATGCCTAGATGGAATTTTCTATTAATGGGTACTGACCAAATCGTAAATCACTTGGATAAATTTTCATCGATGTCTAATGGTAGGTGCACACCTAAAGTTATAATTAGGGTAGCCATTGGAAGTGAGAGACCAGTTGACCCCCAAGACCAACACAAAGGTGATTTTAGTGAAAGTTTTAGAGGTATGTGTAAAACAATTGATATCATAGAATTAATCGAACCTGAAGATATTTTACCAGCTTACGAGAAAGCATTAAATAGAACTGATGGTAAAAGCACCATTTTAGTCGAGTCTGGTGATTTCACGAAAGAAAAGTAAGATGAAGGTATTGATAACTGGTTCTAATGGGTATATCGGTAGTAGTTTATTTAGGGGGTTAAAAGATACCCATAAAATAACACTATTAACTAGGGAAATGGTGAATCTATTAGAGCCTAATAATGTGGATGAATTCTTTAGTGATAAATTTTTTGATGTTATTATACATTGTGCTTCAGTTGGTGGTAATCGGTTACACGAGGATAGTAATGAGGTTACCGACCAAAACCTAAAAATATACCAAAATATTCATAACAACAAAAACCATTTTAATAAATTAATCTCTTTTGGCACTGGTGTTGAGTTAAGTGAAACAACTCCATACAGTATTGGGAAACGTTTGGTTAGGGATAGTATTGTTGAAACCCCTAACTTCTACAATATTAGGGTATACGCGGTATTTGATGAGAATGAGTTGGATAGACGATTCATTAAATCTAACCTAATGAAATGTATTAATGGTGAACCTATGGTTATACACCAAAACAAATATATGGATTTTTTCTATATGGGTGATTTAATTAATTTAGTTAAATACTACATATCCGAAAGTAATCTACTTAAGGAGGTTGACTGTTCATACAAAAACAAAACAACACTAAAGGGCATCACACAATTAATTAATAAATTAGTCACTAAAAGTACACCAACCATAATTAAAAAAGATGGTATGGGTAAAATTTACGTTGGTGATAGTTTATTTTTAGACAAACTACCCTTAACCTTAATAGGTCTTGAGGAGGGCATAAAAATAACTTATAATAAATGTATATGAAAAGGGCAATAATACTAGGTGGTGGTGGGTTCATCGGAGGACACCTAGGTAAGAAATTAAAAAATTTAGGGTATCACGTAAGAATATGTGATATTAAAAAACATGAGTACTTTAACCATGATGAGATTTGTCACGAATTCATTGTGGGTGATTTAACTGACCCCAAAGTGGTGAGCTTAGTTATTGAAGACGGTATTGATGAGGTGTATCAATTAGCTGCCGATATGGGTGGTGCGGGGTATATCTTTACAGGAGAACATGACGCTGATGTAATGCATAATTCAGCTATGATTAATTTAAATGTCTCCCAAGAGTGTGTTAAAAAACACGTTGGCAAAGTATTTTATTCTTCATCAGCGTGTATGTACCCTGAACACAATCAAATGGACCCTGACAACCCTAACTGTGTCGAATCGTCAGCTTATCCAGCTAACCCCGATTCAGAGTATGGGTGGGAGAAGTTGTTTAGTGAGAGGTTATTCATGTCATTTAGTAGGAATTATGGTCTAGATGTTAGAATTGCTAGATTCCATAACATTTTTGGGCCTATGGGTTCATGGAATAACGGAAAAGAAAAAGCACCCGCAGCTATGTGTCGTAAAGCGTCAGAAACAGATGATGGTGGGTCTATGGAAGTTTGGGGTTCGGGTAAACAAACCCGTTCGTTTCTATATATTGATGAGTGTCTTGAAGCTGTTTTAAGTCTAATGAACTCAGATTTTAAAGGGCCGGTTAATATCGGTTCGGAAGAGATGATTTCCATGAATGAATTCGCTCAGATGGCAATCAATATCTCAGGTAAGGATATACAAATAGATAACATAGATGGTGGGAGATTTGAGTCAAAATATGGTCATAAGTGTCCAATAGGTGTACAAGGTAGAAATTCGGATAATACATTATATAAAGAAAAACTTGGTTGGTCTGTGAACCAACCCTTATCCGTTGGGATGGAAAAAACATTTAAATGGATTAACAATAACGTACACAAAAAGTCTATACATTACGACAAAGTCTAATATATTTTATTTATGGGTCAAAAAAGAAGGAATAAACAGTTATC
>TARA_R110002110_G_scaffold74090_5_pt1 | contig 12139 bp, 27 predicted proteins | sample TARA_R110002110 | Tara Oceans TARA_R110002110 (sample SAMEA4397330) | marine metagenome | biome: Polar Biome; feature: [SRF] surface water layer (ENVO:00010504); material: water (ENVO:00002006), including particulate matter (ENVO:01000060) such as... | depth 5 m
CGTCAAATTTTTTTCACCAGCCCACTTATAGGTGTCATATAAATCTTTGCTAACTGCTTTCTTTCTTTCAGATTCGCTATAATGGCGATAAGGGCTTTCATAGTCAAAAACTAGTGCCACCCATTTAAGTGCTGTAGATCCAAGTTTTTCAGTCTTTAATACAGATAGAAATTCTGGAACTCCCGTTATTCCATTATCATCTTTATATATATCTCCCTTGCGATTTAAATTTAATAAATACATTATTTATTATATTCTAATTCTAATTTATATATAAACTTCACCTTTGAAGCATCTTCTGTAATAATCTTTTCTATATCATAAAAAGGATTATCAGCAATAAACCAAGAAGATTTTAAAATACTGAAATGACATTTTTTGATACTACTTTTGATAGAATTTTCTTTAGCCATTAAAAGAGACAGATTTTTAAAATTTTTTTCTAATGTAAAAATGCCATCTTTATAGTATACTTTACCAACTTTGGTATCTATACTTCTCATTTATTAAAATTTACCTCCAGAAGTGAATCTTCGTGATGAGCGATTATTTTTAACAACCTCTTTTATTTGTTCAGCAGCGAATACAGAATTCATACCTTTCTTAACGCCAGTCATAAAATCAGCACGCCCACCACCAGGATATTTATAAGGATTTTTCATTTTGCCACCATAGTTATAATTATCTCTCATCTTACCACCATAAGCAAATTGTGATACATTCTTTTCAAGATAAGGAGAACCTCCAGCTAATAAAGGATTAGTAAATACCTCCATATCTCCCATAGCACCTCCACCTACACCGCCTCCTGCTCTTCCAAATTGTCCAAGCTCTTGTCTTGATTGCGCCCCTCTATTACTACCATATTGCATACTACCCCCTACTATATCTCTTATTTTTTTATCTTCAGGGGTTATCCCTCTTGTTGGTGAGACTTGTAGAGATAGATCCCAAGTACAAGTTGATGTATTCCAAGTATGTGATCCAGGCTTTCCAGGATTTGGAGATGTTGGTTCTGGACAAGATGATTGCTGTGGAGTTTCTCCTGGGGTAGGAGTTTCACCTGTTGCTAAAGTGGGATCTCCTGTTGGAGGATCTGCTGGAGTACCAATAGTAGAACAAGGCCCACATGAACCTGGAGGATCGTGTTGTTGTCCTGGAGGACAGGGTGTTGGTTGTCCAGTGGCTATTAAAGTCTGTACACAAGGATCAAGAGGACTTCTTACTCCTGGTAATCCTGTTCCTGGAGCACCTATCTCTCTTCCTTGAGGATCATTCCCACCAAAAGGATTAGATACAAGACTCCCACTTGAACCCCCTAAACTTGAAGATCTAAGCCCACTAGATGAACCTCCTATAAAATTAGGGATATTAAACATACCCACTGAACTACTATTTGCCATAATATTTTTTTTAATTTTTAATAATTAATACAAAGATAATAAAAATTTTTTTGTATTTGTGAAAAAGGGATGCTTTATGCTTAAACGCCCCCTTCCATTCCAAAACTTTGGATACCCTCCCCTAAATTCTCAGTTTACTATTACATATGATATTAATCAATACCTACACAGACATGTCAACTATCCTAATCATCATCGCAACATACTTGGTTGCTAAGTACGGAACGTTTAATACTACACAATTGAAGAGTGATATCAACTATATGAAAGATAAGTGTGCTAAAACTATAGAAGAGAGGAGCTAATGCTCTCTCTTTTTGCTAAAAGTGTACAGTTATTGCGTATTGACGTGTGAATAACATACTCTATACTCTCTATTAATAATACCTTAATAATAACATAATACTAAGAGTAAATGAGATAACTAATTGATAATCAATATGTTATTGAATATTTATCATTAAATATAAGTAATAATAAGATATACATACTGTTTAAGTGATTAACAACTAAATCAGTTATTGAAAGTGCGAAGTTATCAAATATAATTGACAATGTCAAGTCATTTAGCATAAAATAATCAAATTAACTACATCCTATTTATTTAAGTGATTGATTTACAATTACTAATAAGTATTAATTAATATATAATGTTATGAAAGTATTAAAAACAGTATCTCATGCGAGACATTTAGGTAAAACTCTAACAAATAAATCATTTGGCTTATGGTATTGGACTATCTTTTGGTAGTTCAGTACCTTTTACTATTAACAATAGTATTTCATAATACAAAAAGAGCTAACCCTTGACATAAGTAACTACGACTTGATTTGGTTAGTTCTTTTTTTACAATTAATAATAAGTATTAACTAATAAATATATAATTATGGCATTACTTGAAATAAATGCAACTGAACAAGAAGATATTAAAAAACAAATATCTAAAGAACCTAATTGGTATGTAAATCAATATAAGAACATTTGGTATGCAATACAAAGACATAACCGCGATAAACATTATTGTGGCTACATAGGATTACCTGCTTCTATAGACCTGCCAACAGGACACCATGATGAATGGGGACATGAAAATATTGAAAAATTATATTCACCTTATCACAATGAGTATCATCTTAATATGATTAACGTTCATGGTGGCGTTACATATCATGGAAACCCAACAAACTTTCATCCTGATGATAATTTAGATTGGATCGGATTTGATTGCAATCATGCTGAAGATTATTGTCCTTCAAAAGGCGATGATACAACCTGGATGGACAAACCTCGCACATACAAGACTCTTAATTTTTGTAAAAACGAGTGTCAAAGCGTTATAGAACAATTTTATAAGGACATAGAACTTAAAATTGACCAAGACTATAAAGACAGAAAAAATGTATTTAAAAACCTTACAAATAAAGAGAGCTAACACTCTCTTTTTTTTACAATTAATAATAGATAATATATTACTAACTTAAACTATTTATTATGAAACTTACATTCATTGAGTGCAACAATTGTGATAGCCAAAAGGGTATCGTAATGTCTGACACACACGCTAATTGCGTTAGCTGTAATCGTCCTTATTCATTAACAGGGACACCTGTATTCTATCCAATAGATGAGCTTACACCTTTGCAAGAGATTGCAAAACAACAAGCTTGTAATGATATAATTGAAGAACAATTAGAAAGTATGTACAGAAGAGATAAAGCAGGACAAGATGCTTGTGCATATGCTGCAGGATACACAGAATTAGAAAGTGATGCTTTCTGGGCTACTTGTTTTAAAGTAGAAGAAACAGAGTGGGCTTATTAGCCCTCTCTTTTTACTATTAAATATAATAATCAAAACTTTAATAATATGACAGATTTAATTATTTGGACATTAGTTATCGTACTAACATTCCTTAAATGTATATTCTTTGCTGTTGCAATTATATTCATTTGGATAATGATAGGTAAGTATAGTCCTAAAACAACAGAAAAGATTACCAACTATGGTAAACGAGCTAAAGAGAGTGCGCAGAGTACTTTCACCAGCGATAAAGAAGAAGACAAGTAGTCTTCTTTTTTTACTATTAATAATAACACTTAAAATATAAAACTATGGACAAACTATCTAAACCTGTATTCAATGATGAAGAATACGAATCATTCCTTCGTTTAATGAAATATGTAAATGATTTAAATAATAATGTTATTGGTTTTAACGAACCATATCTTAAAGACTTAGAAATAATCAACAGATTTATTACAGCACACGGTCAGTATAAAATATAAAGAATAGTGAACGAGTCTGCAGGCTCACCACGTATTACGGACTTTTCTAACTATAAGAATAATTCTTATAGAATGAAATAGAATTGGGGACGAATACCGAATGATACAACGACTATGAGTGGAGTATCTCACTATTCTTTTTTAATAACACTTAAAATATAAAGATATGAAATTTAACTTATTAAAACTATCAAAAGATAAATTGTTATTTGAAAGAGAACATCCATCTATAGATAATGCAAGACAAGTATTAATATATTTTAAAACAAAAGATGGAAAAGATTATGCAATATCTATGTACAATGGAAAAAGAATGTTTGATGGAGTAGAAATGGCTAAAGAAGGTAAAAGATATACTTCATTTTATTGGGAAGTATTACCTTGTGATGAAGAACATGAAGCATATCTACATATATCTGAAATTGATGAATATATTAACGATATAATAGAAGAAAAAGAATTAACACTTAAAATATAAAGAGAACTAACATTCTCTTTTTTTTACTATTAATAATAATATTAACTAAAATTAAATCAAGATGAGTGAAACGAAAAACACTTTAGCACAAGGTGTGTTTGTAAGAGAACATACATTTGAAAATGGTACAAGAGTTATGAATGTATCTATTATTGTATCTGACTTTTCCAACTTTATGTTAGAAAATATGAGTGAAGACGGTAATGGTAATAATTGTATTAACTTAAAGTTTATCCCTAACAAAGTTGTAGGAGAGAATAAATTATCTCATACACCAATCCTTAGTGATTATGTTAGGAAACCAAAAGATCCAACTAAGCTATTGCAAAAATTAGCAACTAGTGTTCTTACACCTAGCGTTGAAGAAAGAGAAATTGTAGAAACACCTACAAAGAAAACTAGAAAGAAAGCTAGTAAGAAAGTAACTGATGACTTACCATTCTAATAAAAGGGGAGCTAACGCTCCCTTTTTTTTACTATTAAATATCGTAATAAAATAACACACTTTATAAGGTTTTTATCGTGATGATATTAATAGCTGTAAAGTAAAGAGGAGGTAATAGGTATGCTGCCGACATGACTGGCGTAAGTCATTTAATGCAAGAAATGAGCGCCTATTGATAAAAAAGTACTTGTCTAATCAACAAGGAAAAAGTTTAACGAAATCACAATTAGAGTATAGGCATATGGACTATAGCATAAAGCTAAGGCTAGATGATTTCCGCCTCCTCTTGTTATTTTTTACTATTAATTATAATACTAATCAATACTTTTTTATTATGAAAAAAGAAAAATATGAACTATCTTCGCAGTATATGAAAGACTTGAAAAAGCTTCTTAAAGCAAAGAAATCAACACCTTACGATATTGCTCATGCTTCATTTAGGAAGAAATGTGCTCATTGGATAATTAAAAACTTTGATAAAAGAAGTTTAGAAATAACATATCTAAATGGAGATACAAAACACTTCTTAAACTATAATGATTTGATGAAAGAAATAGAGACAGTGAATAAAGAATATAAAAGCTCTAGAAAAAAACATATCAAAAGATATTATGATGTGATACATAGATTCACTGAACATAGAAGAAAGATTAGAGAAAGAAAAATAGCACGCAATGATAAAAGAAACACTCTAGCTAATGCGCTCTGTCCTGAGCAAGTTAAAGCATTAGCATCACAAATATAAATAGGTTGGAAAGATAAAAGGCTATCTCAATAGTACTCATAAGAACACTTCATTCAGTAGCAATCTTTCCTTCCTTTTTTACTATTAATTATAATAATCAAAATAAATAATTATGAATGAAATAAAAACCATTACATTTAATGTAAGCAGAACCATTAACATAGGTAATTTTGAAGCAATCAAAATAAACTATGGAGAGAGTATAGAACTAAATCCTGAAAGGACGATAGAAGAACAAAGAAAAGAATTAATTGAAGGCTGTTATAAAATAGTTTCAGGAGAAACAAAAATTTGGAAAGGATTGAAAGAAATTCAACACACCAATAATATAACAAAAGAAACAACTGTATTAAAATCAAAATCAAGATGAAAAACAGTAAACTTAAGAGAGAAATGATAGGCTATGATACGCCTGAAAAAATTAGCGAAGAATGGGAACTCATAGGCGAAATAGGTGTAGACGCAGGATTATGCTGGTTAGGTGATCCTTGTTATATACTACACAAAGAAACCCCTCCTAAAGATATAGGAAAAAATTGGGAAGATTTTTGTGATAGAATAATAGACGAAAATATTAATGAATTTAACTATGATATGGGACATGCTGGTTTAGGTGTCTGTGTATCAACAGGTTACGGAGATGGTTGTTATCCTGTTCTTGCTAAATTCAATAACGAGGGTAGAATAGCAGAAGTAAAAATTACATTTATAAATTAAGAAATATAGAAGTGGGGGCGGAGAGCCCCCATTATTCTTCTATTCAAAACAAGTATTACGACTGAGTGCAAATATATAAAAATAATTAAACTATGAATGAAAAATTAAAAGATTTAATAGAGGAGCATAAAAACATAATAGCATCATACGATTGTTATTCAGAAAATGAATATGAATATGATGATTATGAAGAAGACTTAAAGACAGAACTAAAAGAAATGGGTAATGAATGGCATATTGATGCAAAAAATATCAATTGGCAGGGACGTTCTGGATCATTAGAAACAGATGATATAGATGGTGTAATATCTGCAACACTATTCCATGATGGACAATGTACAACAGAAATATGGAAAGAAAAAGATACGCTAGAAGGCGTGTGTTATCATCACGACTGCCCTACAGGTAGTTGGTTTACAATAACAGGAATAAAAGAATAATTATGGATGAATTACAAAAAACATTATATGCTCATTGGATATTGGATGAATGCAATAGTCCAGTTGAGGAAATAGAATGGCTAGTAAACTGTATATTAAGTAAGAACAGAGATAGATTTAAAAAAGATATACAATGGGTGCTAAAGCATTTAGAAAAACAAGTAAAAGAAGATGAAGAAGTTTAGAGTAAAAGTAAAAAGAACACATACTACATGGATAAATGTAGAAGAAAAATCTTATAAAACATTAGAAGATAAACTTATAGATCATGATGAAGATTTATGGGATAAAATTTATGAACAAGAAATGGAACAAATGGATATAGATGAAAACGATTGGGAAATCTATGACAATAACACATTAACAGGTGCTTTATCTAATGATACAGGGCCAAGAAATTAAATAATATGATAAAAGAAATAACAAATAGGTTAACAGAACTTATCAGAGATGAACTTGCTGAAAGTCAAGTAAATAAAAATAATGAATCAGCTGAATACCGATTAGGTAAGAATGAAGCTTATTCAAAAGTATTATCATTAATATCAAAAATATTAAAAGAATTAAAAGAATAAAACATGGGACAATATTATAAACCAATGTCAATAGACAAAATGCAACATCTATCCTCACACGATTATGAGAATGGATTGAAACTTATGGAGCATAGCTACATAGGAAATAACTTTGTAAATACAGTAGAATCTCTGCTTGCCCCTGGCGGTGAATGGTACAAAAATCGTCTTGTATGGGCAGGAGATTATGCTGATGAAGAAGGTGATGGTACAGACAACTTATGGACACAAGTTGGAGACGATGCTATAGAGCCAGAAGATATGGAAAAAGTTGAAAGCGGTAGATATATAGTAAATCATACTAAAAGAGAATTTGTAGATAAGGACATAGTTCCTAAAGATCCAGAAGGATGGAAAATTCATCCCCTGCCACTACTAACCTGTGAAGGTAATGGTAGAGGAGGTGGAGATTATCATAGAGATAATTGGCATATAGGGGATTGGGCAAGAGATGAAATCTCAATAGAAAGAAGTGAGCCTAAAGATTTTAAAGAAATCATTCCTAACTTTATAATGGATTAAAAATAAATAATATGAAAACAACAAGAGAAATTTTAGAACAAAATGGACTTAACTGGAATGTAGTTAAAGAACCATTATTTTACACTGGAGAACAAATAAATACATTTGGTGTAATGGGTGTAATGCAAAAATCAACTTCATACTATGGTATAGTAAGAGAAGACACTGGAGAGGTGTTTACCACTTGTAAAGAGGGGTATACTCCTACACAGAATGAAACTATCATTGACACTATGCAGGAAATTGCTGGGGAAAATGATTTAGAAATCATTAAAGCAATACCTATTAATGAAGGTAGAAAGATTGTAATACAAATGCAGAGGCCTGATAATACCTTTAGTATAGGTAAAGAGCATACAAAACAATTCATATATGCTATAAATGGACATGATGGAAGTTCATCATTGAAATTTGGCTTTATGAATGAGGTGTTGTTCTGCCAGAATCAATTTGCTTGGATGTCAAATAGTGCATTATCTGGATATAGACACACAGAGTCTATACAAGATAAAGTAAAACAACTACCAAGTATAATTAATTTTGCAGATCAAGAAGAAAAGATATTTGATTTACAACAGTTTAGTATGCATAATGCTACAGCTGATCTTATAAATGATTTAGTAGATTATCTAACAATTACAGATAAATTAGCAGAAAAAATGCATACTAGAACAAAGAACATTCGTAATGATCTTGAATCATGTATTGTAAGTGAAGTAAATAGAATTGGATCTACTAAGTGGGGTTTATTTAATGGTGTTACAAGATATACTACACATCAGAAATCATCTCCTAAAAGAGAATATGGAAAGCAAGAATCTATATTAATAGGATCTTCTAGTAAGATGAATGAAAAAGCTTTCAATTTCTTGAAACAAAATTAATAGTAGATAGGTTGGGGAGAGAATTCGCCTAGGCAGTCTAATCCTCCCCTTCCTTTACTATTACTTATAAACTAAAAATAATAATAATATGGCAGTAGATTTAAGATGTCCTAATTGCGGAGACAATTTAGGTAAAGACAAAGAAAACCCAAGAAAAGCATATTGCGGAACTTGTGGAGAAGATAATATTGATAATCCAAGAGGATATAAAGAAGAATAAAATGAGTGAAAAAAAAGAAAAGACAACAGAACAATACTGGACAGATAAAGTTGCTAAAAATCTAGTCGGTAAAAAAATAACAAGAGTAGAATATATGACTGAAATAGAAATGAAAGATAATATGTGGTATAAAAGGCCAATAGCTATTCAATTAGATAATAAATATTGGATTATCCCTATGATGGATGACGAAGGTAATGATGGTGGGGCTATATCTACTACATTTAAAGATTTAGGAACAATACCAGTAATTTAAAATAATAATTATGAGTGAACAAAAATTAGGAGATTTTTTAAAAGATACTATTACAGAAATGAATAGTACATTATTCACCAAGCAAATGAATATCATTAATGATGGTATAATCAAAGATGCAAGTATTATCATTTCTAATCTGCTTAATGTAATGGCAGCAGGTAATACTGTAGAAAAGTATGAAGCCATCACAGAAGCTAAGAAATGGCTTAAAAACAATAAAACTAAATAACTATGCCAAATTGGTGCTACAACCACCTAGAAGTATCAGGTGACGAAAAACAACTACATGAATTTGTAGAAAAATCATTATCTAAATATGATGATGGAAAAAATAGATTTACACTTAATGGGACACATCCCATGCCTGAAGAATTAAATATAACTAAAGGTACACAAACACAAGACGAAAAGGAACAAGCTATTCTTAATAAAGCTAAGTATGGCTACACTGATTGGTATGAATGGAAATATGCAGAATGGGGAACTAAATGGGATGCTTGTGAAGCTCATATAGATCACAATGACATAGATTACTTTGCTGTAACATTTGACTCTGCTTGGGCTCCTCCTATACAATGGATAGATAATATTATGAAAGACTTTCCTGATTTATCCTTTACATTAGAATATGAAGAACCAGGCATGGGCTTTGGCGGTAGACTATCAGCACAATATGAAGTAATATGGGACGATTTTACTTGGGATATAGAATCAGCTTCAGATTGTTGTGAAGGAGAGGTAGAGCTTGATGACGACTATGAAGCAACATGTCTAATATGCGGAGAAGAATGTGAAACAATAATGAAAAATACAGCTGAAATTAAACCTGCTAAAACTAAAATAATTAAAATTAAACCAAATGAGTGAAGTAAGCACTTGCTGCGGATGTAGCTATTATGAAGATAGTACCATAGCAGATTGTTGTAGTGTAGAAATGCGATATGATAGTGATATATGCCCTGCATGTAAAGAACATACAGAAGCTACAGGTTATATTTGTAATCAATGTGGAAACTGGTTTGAAGAACTAGAAGAACAAATAGAATACGAAGAAAGAATGAGAGAAAATGCTTTAGAAGAAAGAGCAGATGCTCATAGAAAATATGGAGAATAAAAGAGAAATCAATAGGCCTAAACCATTGATATAATTTCCCTGCTATATGGCGTGCAGGGATTCTTTTTTACTATTATTTTTAGTATATTCGCCTCCCCTAAATCAAAATAACTATGGATAATAATGAAATAGAACAAACCCTTTTGGGTAAAATAATTGTTAATAATGAAGTACTAGATAAGTATTCTGAATTAATTCATAAAGACTTATTTGATAATCCTTTTTGTAAATCAGTTTATCATGCAATAACAAAATTAAAAGAACAAGCAAGAGATATTGATATTTATTCATTATCAAAAAACATTAAAGGAGAAGATGTAGCTTATTATTTAACTGAGATGACAGATCTTGCATTTGCTTTTAATAATTCACTAACATGTATAGCAATACTAACAGAAGAGTTTCATAAAAGAACTCTAAAGAGTATAGTCTCTGATGTAAATAATAAAATTCAAAATGCTGAAGAAATAGAAGAAATAATAGAATATTTAAGACAGCAATTATCTAAATTAACTATAACTACAGCTGATTCATTAAGTAATACGGAAAATCAAATACTTGAATTTTTAGAAGATATAGATAAAAGAATGCATAGTGATGGTTTATTAGGTATAGCTTCTGGATTTGAAGAAATAGATAAGTTTACAGGTGGATGGCAAGAAACAGATTTAATCATCATAGGAGGCGCATCATCAATGGGTAAGACTAGTTTTGCTTTAGCATTAGGTTATAATGCGGCAAAATATACAAACACGCCCACAGTTATATTCTCTTATGAAATGAGTGCTATACAATTATTAAGAAGATTAGCATCAATGGAATCTGAAATTAATAATAAATATTTGGTAAATGGAACTATTAATGATGAAGAATACAAAAAGATACATAAAGCAATTAGAAAAATAGAAGATTTACCAATTTATATAGATGAAGGAAGTATAACAACATTAACCTATCTTATGTATAGAATTAAAGAATATGTAAAAAATAAAGATATAAAACTTGTATTAGTTGACTATCTACAATTGGTTACACATAATTCTAAATCAGGTAATAGAGAACAAGAAGTAGGAAAAGTAGCTAGAACATTAAAAAACTTAGCTAAAGAATTGAACATCACTATAATAGCATTAAGTCAGTTAAATCGTGGAGTAGGTATGAGAAATAATAGTAAGCCTACTCTATCAGATTTAAGAGAATCTGGAGAAATTGAACAAGCTGCTGATGTAGTTATGTTAATTTACAGGCCAGAATATTATGGAATAGAATTTGATGATAATGGAAAAAGCACAAAAGGAACTGCCAATATAATTTTTGCAAAAGGTAGAAATATTGGGGTTGGAGAAATTACATTAACATTCAAAAGTGATATAACTAAATTTATTAATTATGATAAATACAATAAAGTTAATTAGAAAGCATCCATTAATATCAGTGGTGGTATTAGCAACTTTAATAATTTTTACTATACCAATACTCTATGCATTAGCTATTGCATTTTGTGTGATAACTCCTATATATTTAGTTGCTAAAATATTTGGAATTAAGTAAATAATTGTTATTTTTGAAGCTCAAACAAAGAAATTATGGGAATTTTCACAATTGCATTATTCACTGCAATAGGCTATTATATAATACTTTATAAATCTATAGGTAAAAAGAGATTAGCTAAAACACAGACTTTCTGGGATTTACTATTTACAATAGGCGTCCCCGTGCTTTTTATAGGCACATTTAGTGGATTAGCAACAGCAGTGATAGCAGGTGTGATATTCTCAATATTTACATCAATGACTCCTAAAAATTAATGGATAAGAAAAAGAAAAAAAGAAACAGATCCAGACTAAATGAAATTGTGGCTGAAATAGCACATGATTTAGGAATAGATAGAAAACTTGTCAGACAAGTGTTAGTACTTTTATTTAAAGAAATAGCGATAATACTAATCCTAAAGGGTAAACCTGTTATGATAAGAAGATTTGTGAAATTTGTAGTAGCAGTTAGAATAGCAAAGAAAATTAAAGACACTATAAATAAATTAAAAACAAAGA
>TARA_R110002110_G_scaffold152033_7_pt1 | contig 12137 bp, 9 predicted proteins | sample TARA_R110002110 | Tara Oceans TARA_R110002110 (sample SAMEA4397330) | marine metagenome | biome: Polar Biome; feature: [SRF] surface water layer (ENVO:00010504); material: water (ENVO:00002006), including particulate matter (ENVO:01000060) such as... | depth 5 m
ATGCCCCAGGCGCTTTCATTGCTCAGACCAAAGGCGCGGATGGTTCCGCGCGCCACCTCTTTTTGCAGTGCCCCCATCGCGTCTTCCATATGGGCGATGGTATCTGCGCGGTCCTGCCCGGACGGATCATAGCGCCAGTTCTGGCGGAACATATAGCTGCCCCGGTTGGGCCAATGGAACTGATACAGATCGATGTAGTCAGTCTTGAGCCTGCGCAGCGATCCTTCAAGGGTCGCGGCAATGGTCGCGGATGAAATCGGTGCCCCGTCCCGCACATGCGCCAGCCCGGCACCGGAATGTTTGGTCGCAAGGATCATATCCGAGCGCCGTCCGGTTTTGGCAAACCACGCCCCGATGATGTCCTCCGTGCGCCCCATTGTCTCTGCCTTGACCGGATTGACGGGATACATTTCCGCCGTGTCGACAAAGTTGATGCCCGCCGCCAGGGCATGGTCAATCTGCGCATGACCTTCATCAACGGTGTTCTGTGTGCCCCAGGTCATCGATCCCAAACACAGATCAGACACCACCAAATCGCTGCTGCCGAGTTTCTTGTTCTGCATGTTTCCATCCTCATTGTGTTGTCGGCAACCTAGCGGGCTGAAAAACGGTGTAAAGGCGCGGCGGCACTTCGAGACAGCCAGGCGCCAGACCAGCGGACGACCGGCTGACACTATGCGACGGCACTTTGTCGGATATGGGCTTGGTCGCGCGCCGAAATGGGCGTAACGCAAAAGGCATGCGATTGCTCATTTCCTTTGCCGCCCTGTTCCTCTCCGTGATCCTGCTGCAATTCGCCTCCGGTGGTGTGGGGCCGATTGACGTTTTGTCAGGCACCGTTCTGGGGTTTTCGCGTCAGGAAATCGGCCTGTTGGGCTCGGCGCATTTTCTGGGGTTCTTCATCGGCTGCTGGTGGGCACCACGCCTGATGGGTACGGTTGGGCACAGCCGCGCCTTTGCCGCCTTTACGGCAACCGGCGCGATTGGTCTTTTGGCTCATATGCTGGTGCTGGACCCGATCGCCTGGGCGGTGATGCGGGTCGCGTCCGGGCTGTGTGTGGCGGGCAGTTACACTGTCATCGAGGCCTGGCTTCAGGCCAAGGTCACCAACGAAACCAGGGGCCGCACAATGGGCGGTTACCGGGTGGTGGACATGATGGGGTCTCTGGGCGCTCAGGCCCTGGTCGGGTTTCTCGAACCCGCCAGCTATGTGTCCTACAACATCCTTGCGATCCTGTGCTGTGCCGCGCTGTTGCCGATCACCCTGACCAAGATCGAACAGCCCGAAACGCCAAGCTCCCCGCGTTTGCGCCCGATGCTGGCTGTGCGCCGCTCACCGCTGGCTGCGGCCGGTGTGGTGGTTGCCGCACTGTCAAGCGCCTCCTTCCGCATGGTTGGCCCGATCTACGGTCAGGAAGTCGGCTTGACCGCAGGGCAAATCGCCTGGTTCCTGTCAGCTTTCGTATTGGGTGGTGCGGTGGCGCAACTCCCGATGGGATGGCTGGCTGACAAATACGACAGACGCTGGGTGCTGATCTGGCTGTCGGTCGCCGCCATAATCAGCAGCGCCATCACGGTGTCGGCTGCGGGTCTGGGCACCAACAGCGTGATGATAACCGCGTTCCTTTTTGGCCTGACCACCTTTCCGATCTATTCGGTCGCCGCCGCCCATGCCCATGATTTCGCCACCAGTGATGAACGGGTCGAGTTGTCCGCCGCCCTGATGTTCTGGTTTGCCTTCGGAGCGATCTTTGCCCCCTTCGCCGCCTCGGTGCTGATCGAAACCTTTGGGCCGCCGGCGCTCTTTATCATGATCGCTCTGGGCCATGCGCTGTTGGTGGTTTTTGGCCTGACCCGGATGCGGGCGCGGCCCACGTCCAAGAAACGCACGCGCTACGTCTATGCCCCGCGCACCAGCTTTCTGGTGGGGCGGATCACCGGGCGGGGCCGGGATCGGGACCCCAAGGATTAGGGACGGGGTGGTATGGGTCAGGATGTGCTGCTAAAGCACATCGAAACCTGAGCAAAGTACGCAAACCATGACCCGACATCTGATTACTTCCGCCATCCCCTACATCAACGGCATCAAACACCTTGGCAACTTGGTGGGCTCGCAATTACCTGCGGACCTCTATGCCCGGTATCTGCGGGGTCGCGGGCAGGAGGTATTGTTTCTTTGTGCCACGGATGAACACGGCACACCTGCGGAACTCGCTGCGGCCAAGGCGGGTCAGCCGGTCGCGGAATACTGCGCCGAGATGCACAATGTGCAGGCACAGATTGCCGAAGGGTTCGGGCTTTCCTTCGATCACTTCGGGCGCTCATCGTCGCCCCAGAACCGCAGGCTGACTCAGCATTTTGCCGGGGTTCTGGCCGATCGCGGCCTGATTGAGGAAGTGACCGAAGAACAGGTCTATTCCATCGCCGACGGGCGGTTCCTGCCGGATCGCTATATCGAAGGCACCTGCCCCAATTGCGGGTTTGAGTCCGCGCGCGGCGACCAATGCGACAATTGCACAAAGCAACTTGATCCGGTCGACCTGATAAATCCCCGCAGCACCATTTCCGGTTCCACCGATCTGGAAATGCGCGAGACCAAGCATCTGTTCCTGCGCCAGAGCCTGATGAAAGACAAGCTGGACCAATGGATCAACCTCAAGGCGGACTGGCCGGTTCTGACCACGTCGATTGCGCGCAAGTGGCTGCATGACGGTGACGGACTCAAGGATCGTGGCATCACCCGCGATCTGGATTGGGGTGTCCCGGTCAAACGCGGCGATCAGGAATGGCCGGGCATGGAGGGCAAGGTGTTCTATGTCTGGTTCGATGCACCCATCGAATACATCGCCTGCGCACAGGAATGGGTGGACGCGGGCAAGGGCGACAATTGGGAACGCTGGTGGCGCACCGACAAGGGCGCGGGCGACGTGCGCTATACCCAGTTCATGGGCAAGGATAACGTGCCGTTCCACACGCTCAGCTTTCCGGCAACGATCATGGGCAGCGAAGAGCCCTGGAAGCTGGTGGACTATATCAAATCCTTCAACTTCCTGACCTATGACGGCGGCCAGTTCAGCACCTCGCGCGGGCGCGGTGTGTTCATGGATCAGGCGCTGGAAATCCTGCCGGCGGATTACTGGCGCTGGTGGCTGCTTAGCCACGCGCCGGAAACCTCTGATTCTGAATTCACCTGGGAAAATTTCCAAAGCTCGGTGAACAAGGATCTCGCGGATGTTCTGGGCAACTTTGTCAGCCGGATCACCAAATTCTGCCGCTCGAAATTTGGCGAGGCGGTGCCGGATGCCGGCACCTATGGCCCGGCGGAACAAGCGTTGATCACGGATCTTTCTGACCGCGTAGCGCGGTATCAAACGCAAATGGATGCAATGGAAGTGCGCAAATCCGCCGCCGAATTGCGCGCAATCTGGGCAGCCGGCAACGAGTATCTGCAATCTGAAGCGCCGTGGACTGTCTTCAAGACCGACCCCGACAAGGCTGCGGCGCAAGTGCGTCTGGCGCTGAACCTGATCCCGCTTTACGCGGTGCTGTCGGCACCTTTCATCCCCACTGCCTCGGCCCGTATGCTGGAAGCGATGGGTGTTGAGGACGCGAGCTGGCCTGACGATGTCACCGCCGCGCTTGGCCGGATGGCGCCAGGGCATGAATTTGACGTCCCCGAAGTTCTGTTTGCGAAAATTAGCGATGAAGACCGCGAGGCATGGGCGGAACGGTTTGCAGGCACCCGCGATTAGAGACCGCTCGCGCCACCACATCCCTGCACGACCTTCGCAATGTCGTGCAGGTCATCAGCCAACGGAGTCGACTTGCGCCAGATCATGCCGATAGTGCGCCCCGGCTGCGCACCCGCAAAGCGCACGCAGGCCACCCGCGCGGACCGGGTTTCGACCGGAACCGCCATTTCCGGGATCATCGTCACCCCGATCCCTGCCCCCACCATCTGTACCAGCGTGGATAGGGAACTGCCGTCCAATCCGTTGCGCGGCGAGGTCGCAGGCGCATTGCAAAACGCCAACGTCTGAGCGCGAAAGCAATGCCCTTCTTCAAGCAGCAACAGGCGCAGTTTTGACAGATCCTGCGCGCTTGGCGCTGGCTCGTCCTTCTGACTTTCAGGCCGGACCAACAGGAACCTTTCGGAAAACAGCGGCACTTCGGTAAAGGTCGGCTCATCTACAGGCAGGGCAAGAATTGCAGTGTCCAGTTGCCCCTGCGCAAGCTCTTGTATCAAACGCGGGGTCAGCGTTTCGCGAATATGCAGATCTAGCCCCGGATGGCTGTCGTTCAGACGTCCGATGAGCCGGGGCAGCAGATAGGGTGCAACCGTCGGAATGACGCCGATGCGAAACCGCCCCGCCAGCCGGTCTTGGGACGCACGGGCAAAATCGGTCAATTCCTCCGTTCCGCGCAGAATATCCCGAATGCGCAGCGCAATGGCTTCTCCGAATGAGGTCAGCCGGACCTGCCGGGCCCCGCGTTCAAAGAGCGGCTGACCAAGGTTTTCTTCCAATTCCTTGATCTGCACCGACAGGGCGGGCTGCGAAATCGCGCAGACCTCGGCGGCCCGGCCAAAGTGGCGTTGTTCCGCCAGCGCTTCAAAATACCGCAGCTGCTTCAGGGTAAAGTTTGCCATAATAAAAAGTTATCATTGTAATGAGAAATTCCAACTCCAAATTACCGCTAACGCCTGTTAAAACGATTCTAAATCGCAACATCTCAAGGGAGAGAAACATGGACGGCAACGACAGCGACACAAAGGGCACCTGCCCGGTCATGCATGGCACGATCAAGAACACGACACACGACTTGCGGTCCAACAAAGATTGGTGGCCAAACCAGTTGAACCTGAAGATCCTGCACCAGAACCCGCCTGCCGGGGATCCGATGGATACGGGATTCGACTATGCCGAAGAGTTCAAAAAACTTGACCTGGATGCGCTCAAGCAAGACCTCGCGGCGCTGATGACCGACAGCCAGGACTGGTGGCCTGCTGATTACGGTCACTACGGCCCGATGTTCGTGCGCATGACATGGCATGCGGCAGGCACCTACCGGACCGGCGATGGCCGTGGCGGCGCGGGCACCGGTGCGCAACGTTTTGCGCCGCTGAATTCGTGGCCTGACAATGGCAACCTCGACAAGGCGCGCCGCCTGCTCTGGCCGATCAAGCAGAAGTACGGAAAACAGATCTCATGGGCAGACCTGTTGGTGCTGACCGGAAACGTCGCAATGGAAACCATGGGTTTCAAGACGTTTGGTTTCGGCGGTGGCCGGGCGGACATCTGGGAACCCGAAGAGGACATCTATTGGGGTGCCGAAGAGGAATGGCTTGAGGCGTCCGGCGGCGCAAACAGCCGCTACTCGGGCGAACGTGATCTGGAAAACCCGCTGGCCGCCGTTCAGATGGGCCTGATCTATGTGAACCCCGAAGGACCGGACGGGAACCCCGATCCGCTGGCCTCGGCGCGCGACATCCGCGATACATTTGGGCGCATGGCGATGAACGACGCCGAAACCGTGGCATTGACTGCCGGTGGTCACACCTTTGGCAAGGCCCACGGCGCAGGCGATCCCTCCCTTGTCGGCCCCGAGCCCGAAGCGGCCCCGATCGAGGAAATGGGTCTGGGCTGGATCAACGCCCATGAATCCGGCGTGGGCGTTCACGCGACAACCTCCGGGATCGAAGGCGCATGGACGCCGACGCCGACCACTTGGGATATGTCCTATTTCGACACACTGTTGAACAACGAATGGGAGCTGACCAAAAGCCCCGCAGGCGCACAGCAGTGGAAGCCGAAAGGCGACGCAATGGCCAACTCCGTGCCAGATGTCGCTACGGGCGAAGGTAAATTCCAACCGATGATGACCACCGCCGATATGGCGATGAAAATGGATCCGGAATACGCCAAGATTTCAAAACATTTCCATGAGAACCCCGAAGAATTTGCCGATGCCTATGCCCGTGCATGGTTCAAGCTGACGCACCGCGACATGGGGCCAAAGGCCCGGTATCTTGGTCAGGAAGTGCCTGGCGAAGACCTGATCTGGCAAGATCCCATTCCGGCGGTCGATCATCCGCTGGTCGATGCTGCGGACATCGCGGCCCTCAAGGATCAGATCATGGCAACCGGGCTGAACACGGCTGAGCTGGTCTCGGTTGCCTGGGCCTCGGCCTCCACCTTCCGGGGATCGGACATGCGCGGTGGCGCCAATGGCGCGCGCATCCGTCTGGCTCCTCAGAAGGATTGGGAAGTCAATGAACCGGCAAAACTGGCCAAGGTTCTTGGCGCACTGGAGGGTGTTCAGAGCGCATTCAACGCATCCGCGGCGGGGGGCAAGAAAGTATCGCTGGCCGACCTGATCGTTCTGGGCGGCTGTGCCGCTGTCGAAGCGGCGGCCAGGGCGGCAGGGCATGATATTGCCGTGCCGTTCACACCCGGCCGGACCGACGCCAGCCAGGAACAGACCGACATCGAAAGTTTCGATGTGCTTGAGCCGCAGGCGGATGGATTCCGCAACTACCTCAAGGCGGAGTTCTCGGTGCCATCTGAAAAGATGCTTGTCGATCGCGCGCAGCTTCTGACCCTCACGGCCCCGGAAATGACCGTTCTGCTGGGGGGCCTTCGGGTGCTGGGGGCCAATTATGCGGGCACCCGCCACGGTGTTTTCACCAACCGCCCCGGCCAATTGACCAACGACTTCTTTGTCAACATCCTTGAGATGACCCACTCGTGGAAAGCAACGGATGACGGCGGCGACGTGTTCGAAGCGCATGATCGCGCGACCGGCAAGGTCGACATGACAGGCACGCGCGCCGACCTGATCTTTGGTTCCAACTCGCAACTGCGCGCATTGGCCGAAGTGTATGGCAGCGCCGATGCGGGCGACAAATTCCTCAGCGATTTCGTCGCGGCCTGGGACAAGGTGATGATGGCTGACCGGTTTGATCTGAAGTGATCGGCTGATCCCCGACTGAAACGCGGCGCGCCGGAGCGATCGGGCGCGCCGCAACCACACGCCAAGTGCCGTTTTCCCCTGCCTTGCCACTATCGAATTTTCGTACCCTGTGCATTCTGCGTGGCCGCCAGCCCGGAACAAACACACCTTGTTGCCACCGGGCATCCGTCGTGACAGTGAAGCTGCCAGTTCCAGGAAGGATCTGAGCGCGGTATTTGCAGAAGCCCTTGGTTCTAACGCCACGGCACTCAGGGAATAACCTGAAGCGCCCGATGCGGATCGGCACCCGCGCAATTGACGGTCGAGACTCTGTGTCAGGACGCCTTGGAATAATTCCCGGCCTCAACGCCCGTGTGATCGTACATATGTGCAACCAGACGCGCAAGCTGGCGTCCGTTCGAACATATCGTCAACTTGTCCTCTGTCCGCCGAATAACAGCACCGAACCGGTCACAAACCGCAATGTGGTCCGGCTCAAGCGTTTCGGTCAACAGCCCGAAGTCACGCCGAAGCCCGGACAGGTCCACTTCGAAGTCACACATGAGACTTTCGACCACGCGCGCCCGCAGCAGGTCGTCCTTGGAATGCTCATGGCCCCGAAAACCGGCAAGTGTGCCGTTCTGAATGCGCTGGATATACGCCGAGGTCGCCGACGCGTTTTGGACAAAACCTTGCTTGAACTGTGAAATCGACGATGCGCCGATCCCGATCAGCGTCTCGCAGGTGTCCACGGTGTATCCTTGGAAATTGCGGCGCAGGTGGCCGGTTTCATCTGCCGCGGCCAGGGAATCGTCGGGTTTTGCAAAATGGTCAATCCCAATGGCCCGCAAGCCCGCGCCCAGAAACTTCTCCGTCGCCAATTCACTTAGCGCAAAGCGCGCCTCGGCATCCGGCAAGCTGTCGATGTCGATAAGCTGCTGGCGCTTGGACATATGCGGGACATGGGCATAGCCGAACAGGGCAATCCGGTCGGGGTCCAGTTCCAGAACCTTGTCAATGGAAGAGGCAATCATGTCGTTGGTCTGATTGGGCAGACCGTATACCAGATCGGCATTCAGCGAATGGATGCCCGCCCCGCGCAACATTTTCACGCAGGCCAGCGTCTGCTCAAAGCTTTGATGGCGGCCGATGGCCTTCTGGACGTCCGTGTCAAAGTCCTGAATGCCGATACTTGCACGGGACATTCCCGCTTCTGCCAGCGCGTCAATCTTGTCCTGACTGACCAGCGTCGGGTCGATCTCGACCGAAAATTCAAACTCATCTGCCGGGGGAATGGTATCCTTGATCGCCTGAGCAAGCCGTCTGATCCAGTCCGGCGGCAGTATCGTGGGTGTCCCACCGCCCCAATGCAGCCGCCCCATCCGCACCCCTTCGGGCAGGCGCGCTTTCAATTCGTCCAATTCCTGTTCGACATATTCCAGGTACTTCGTCACCGGATCAAGTGTCTTTGTGCCCTGTGTCCGACAGGCGCAGAACCAGCAAAGCCGCTCGCAGAACGGTATGTGAACATAGATCGAAACGGGCAACCCGGGGTCAAGTGCGGCGATGCAGCGGTTTTGGAATTCAGTGCCCTGCATCGTCGAAAATACTGTCGCTGGGGGATAGCTTGTGTAGCGTGGGATCCGCGCGTCAAAAAAGCCAAGGGCCCTGAGTTGATCGTTGTTCATAAGACTTTCGCTGTGTGAAAAGAATATCGGGTCAGAAATCCACGAGGTTCAGGCAGCGCGCGGTTCGGAGTCTTGACGCAGCCGCGCGATCCGATGGCCATTTGGGCAAAAGGCGGGGGGGTCGCTGGTTTCCCCGGTCTCGGCCAACCATTCTTCGCAGGTCTCGCTGTGGTCGCATTTGAGGCATGTCATCATTGCTGCGCGCAATTCGCACTTGGCAACGGCCGCTTCCTTACCTTGCTGAATCGCCCCGTTCCGCTGGAACATTTCCTGCATCAAGTCCAGCCGCTGACCCCAGGCTTGCAAAACCGTGGCCGTCATATCGAATAATCTCATGAGAGTTTTCCCTATCTATGCTCCGGCCTGACGCGGCATCCTTCTGCAACACCTTCGGTGGTCGGGGTCCACGCGCGCCCGAAATGGGCGTGATAAGCCCTGAGCGTAAAAAGCAGTCCGTGCTGTGTCTTTGATCTGGCGCAAATTTCTGCGGGTTTGGAACAGCATCGAATGGCGTCGCCTGAATACGGTTTCCGCCCGTATTGCGGTTGCCGCACAACACGGTGTAGGACCGACAGATGGCAAAAACGATCATATTCGACCTCGACGGAACCCTTGTGCATTCTGCGCCCGATCTTCAGGCGGCGTTGAATGCCACGCTGGGTCATCTGGGCCGCGACGCTCTCGATCTCGACAGGGTGATTTCCTTTGTCGGCAATGGTGTGGAGATGCTGGTCAAGCGCGGCCTGACGGCAACGGGAGGGTGTTCAGCCGCTCTGCTCGCTGAGGCGACCGATCTGTTCCTGCAATCCTACAGTGCAAATATGACAAACCTGACCCATCCCTACCCCGGCGTCCTTGATACGCTGAAAAGGCTGCAAACACTGGGCATCCCGCTGGGCGTCTGCACAAACAAGCCAACGGGGCCCGCGAAAGCCATCTGTGACGCTTTGGGCCTGAGCCCCTATTTCCACGTGATCGCAGGTGCGCAGCCGGACCAGCCCAAAAAACCGGACCCGGCCCCCTTGCTGACCTGCATTGCAGCGCTTGGTGGGTCACAGTCCGATGCGCTCTATGTCGGGGATAGCGAAATAGATTATCAAACGGCCCGGAATGCCCGCGTGCCTTTTCGGCTTTTTTCCGGGGGCTACCTGCATCACCCGCTCCCGGACCTGCGCACCGACGAGGTGTTTGACAACTGGCATCACAGCGCCTTGGCGTAACATCCGCACAGGCCCTTGCAGATCAGATCGTGATCTGCGCTCGATTGCCAGACCCGATGGCCTGACATAGGCTTGCCTGAGCAAAAAGGACAGCGCATGGAGCAAGGTTGTGAAGGACCACCTGACCCGGATCACAACCGAGAGCCCTGGCGCGGGTGGTCAATTGGTCAAGACATTGGGGACGGCACCCTGTCGGCCTTTTCCTCTGCCAGCGGCGCGATGAAAGCCGCGCTATCCATTCATCGCACCTTTGCAGCACAGGATACCGACCCCCGGTTGCGCGTCCGCATTGGTATTCACACCGGCGATGTGGTGCAATCGGGTGGAGAATTCCTGGGCGGTGTCGTGAACAAGACGGCCCGCGTTGCGGCCACGACGACACCGGACGAGATCCGTGTTTCCAAAGCAATGCGGGTGATGGTTGGCACCGCGCCGGAGTTTGCATTCACCGATCTGGTCCACCGATTGAAGTGGTGCTGATCGGGCCGATCCAAAATTAGACAGGAAAACGCAATGGCGCGGATGGAAATTGAATACCTCGGCAAACCGGAAATTGACGCATTGGCGCTGACCAATGACGAAATTCTGGATGCCATCGAACAGGGTCTGATTGCCGCCGGTCAAGGCAAGACAGTCATTGAACCGCGCATGCATCTGACCCCGAACCCGGACGTCGATGGCCATTTCAACGTGTTGCGCGGATATGTGGAGCCTCTGGGGTATGCGGGGGTCAAGGTTGTCGGGGATTTCTTCAACAACTACAAACGTGGACTTCCTTCAGAATTGGCGCTGCTGAACCTGTTTGATCCTGAAACCGGCGCACCCAAGGCGGTGATTGATGCCGCGGGGATCACCGACATGCGCACCGGCGCGCTCACCGCGCTGGGGGCAAAATGGCTGGGACCGAAGAATCCAAAAGTTCTCGGCCATCTTGGCGCGCGCGGCACCTCGTATTGGAATGTGCGGTTGCTGGATCATCTTTTCGATTTTGATGAAATCCGCATCCATTCGCGCCGACCCGAAAGCCGTAACGCATTTGGGGAAACCCTGCGTCGTGATCTGGGCAAGGATATTGTCGTCACCGAGGACTGGGAAAGCTGCCTCAGGGACGCCGACATCATGATCGAGGCAACCCGGCTGGTCCGGCCAACGCCGCTGTTTGATCGCTCCTGGGTCAAGAAAGGCACCCTTGTGGTGCCCTATGGCACCATGAGCACGCTGCCGCTTGATTTCGTGGACGGGTTCGACAAATTTGTGATGGATGATTTAGGGCAGATGCGCGCCGGACACCTGGGCGCGCTGCGTCCGCACATTGATGCAGGCAAGATCACCGAGGCGAGCTTTTATGCAGAAATTGGCGAAATAGCTGCGGGGCTGAAACCGGGCCGCGAGAATGACGCGGAAACCATCCTGTTCTGGCACCGGGGCATGTCGACCGGGGACATCGCGTTGGGGGCAAAGATACTGGAGAAAGCCCGCGCCATGCGGCTGACCCAAAACCTGCTCTACCGCGAGGATTGAGGCCATGCTGACCCTCACCGGATACGATCTGAATTTGCCCGATCTTCTGGACGCGGCACGCGGAACAACCTCCGTGGCCCTTGCACCTGAGGGCCTGGAACGGATGCGCCAAAGCCGGGAGGTGATCGACACCGCCATCGCAGATCAGGTGCCCGTCTACGGGGTGACAACCGGGCTTGGGGCGCGGGCAACTGAACCGCTGGATGAAACGACCTTGGCCGACTTTTCCCTGCAAACCCTGCGGGGGCGTGCCCATGCCATTGGCCCGCCAATGCCGCGTGATGTGGTTCGGGCTGCGATGATCCTGCGGGCAAACACGCTGTTGCTGGGCCATGCCGGGGCGCGCGGTGCGGTGGCGCGCCACCTTGTTGATTGCCTGAATGCGGACCTGACCCCGGTTGTTGGCGTAATTGGCTCGCTTGGCGTTGCCGACCTGATCCCGAATGCGACCCTTGGCCTTGCGTTGGTCGGGGAAGGTGAAATGACAACGGCAGACGGTCAAGCCGGCCCCAGTGGCGACGTGATGCGCACGGCAGGTATTGAGCCGCTGGCCCTTGGCCCCCGCGACGGGCTGGCTCTTGCCAACCATGCCTCGCTTGTCGCCGCCCTTTCCTGTGTCGGGCTGGGCGCTGCACAATACAGTTTTCATGCGGCCCAATCGGCGGCGGCCTTGTCGCTCCTGGCCTTCGATGCCAATCTCGCCCCGTTTACCGAGCGCCTTCTGGCGCTCCGCCCATTGCCCGGTCAGGCGCTGGCC
>TARA_R110002110_G_scaffold42982_10_pt1 | contig 12134 bp, 11 predicted proteins | sample TARA_R110002110 | Tara Oceans TARA_R110002110 (sample SAMEA4397330) | marine metagenome | biome: Polar Biome; feature: [SRF] surface water layer (ENVO:00010504); material: water (ENVO:00002006), including particulate matter (ENVO:01000060) such as... | depth 5 m
GCATGTGCAATCCGAACTCAACACTCTGATTGAGGCTGCGCAACGCGAACAAAACCCGCCCCGCCCCCTGCGCCAAGATGCGTTAGAGGCACATGCGGCCCTGATGTCGGTTTGGCTCAGACGCCAGATCATGCTGGATGAACATGTGCCCGCCCGCCGCAACGCTGCTGCCCGGCTTAGTGCGCGGTATTGTGCCATGGTTTCCACACGCTATCTTAGCGGGGCACCGATGGCGGATTATGCGGCGGATCTCGGGGTGACCCCCACCCACCTGACCCGCGCGGTCAAGGCCGCTACGGGCAAAACGGCGGCGGATCTGTTGACCGAACGCGTGATCTATGCGGCGCGCGTTCTTTTGGCTGAGACGCAGCAACCTGCCCAGGACATCGCACGCCACCTCGGGTTTGGGTCGGCGGCCTATTTCACCCGCTTTATGCAGCAACACACAGGCCACGCGCCCAGTAAATTGCGTGCGCGAAAGACGTAAGCCGAAGCAGAGGCGCAGAACCCGATCCACAACTCATGTCGTTTTTACACAAGTGCGATGTCGCAAAAAAACCTTCAAACGGCGGAAGTTGCCGTTGACCTAGGTGCGAGACTCATGCCTGATAGGGGTGGGGGATTTCAAATTTGTATGATCGCAGAATGATCTGCGCGCCCCGGCGCTCTTGCGGATGCCGCAAAGCGAGCAACAGAAAATGTGAACCAATCCAAAGCGCTGCAGGCTTTGTCGACCGCGAAAAATGCAGAGTATCAGGCAAAACGCCAAACCAAAACCAGCAGGATAAACCTGCTTAGCCACTCAACAGGGGCACTTCATGGGACTATTTATTCTTCGCCGCCTGGGCGTGATGTTACTGACGGCGCTGTGCCTGACGTTCATCGTGTTCTGGCTGACCAATCTCTATCCAAACCTAGAAAAACTGGCCAAGACCCAAGGCAACTTTCGGATGTCTGACGAGGCTGTGACCAGCTATCTGGGCGATCGGGGCTATTTGCAGCCCACCTATGACAAATTTGGCGAATGGTTGGGTGTGATGCCCGGTTGGGTCACTGAAAAAGAAGACGGCAAAGTGTTCGGCCGCTGCTTTTCAGAAGGCACGCCCGAAGGCGAGCGCCCCACCCGCTGCGGCATTTTGCAAGGCGACTGGGGGTTCTCGACAGTCTTTAAAGATCATGTGGGCGGCGCGGTTTTGACCCGATTGGCATTGACCGGCAAGCTGATGCTTTGGGTGCTGATCCTGATGGTGCCATCGGCCCTGATCGTTGGTGTTCTGGCGGGGATGCGCGAAGGGTCCAAGCTGGATCGGTCGCTATCGACCTTTTCAATCGCCACCACGGCGACACCTGAATATGTGTCCGGTGTCATTTTCATTGCGGTGTTGGCCTCTTCCCAATTTGGCATCTCCCCCTGGTTGGTCGATATGGGCCTCATGGACAGCAAGACATTGTTCCTTGGCTCTGCGACCAGCGCCATGGCAGATGCGAATTTCTGGAACTTCTTTTTGCCGGTGCTGACCATTTCGCTTTACGGCATGGGCTATATCGCACGGATGACGCGGGCCTCAATGACTGAGGTGATGACTGCGCAATACATCCGCACCGCCCGTCTGAAAGGCGTCAAGTTCAGCGATATCGTTCTGAAACACGCCCTGCGCAATGCGCTGATCGCGCCGTTCACGGTGATCATGCTGCAAATCCCATGGTTGCTGAACGGTGTGGTCATTGTTGAGACCCTGTTCAACTACAAGGGCTTTGGCTGGCTCTTGGTACAGGCGGCGTCCAACAACGACATTGAGCTTTTGTTAGCTGTGTCGGTTGTCTCTGTCATCGTGGTGCTGGTGACGCAGCTGATATCGGATATCGGCTATGTGTATCTGAACCCACGCATTCGCATTTCTTAAGGGAGCATGGACATGGAACAATTGACATGGACCGGGTCCCTCAGCGGACTTAACACTATCTTTCTCTTGGTCGTCGTGCTCTTGGCATTGATGATCGTAATCCAAATCGTCGCCTCATATGTCACCGTTTCCGGGACGCGGGCGGTGAATGCAGACGGTACATTGGCCGCAGACAGCGGTGCCAGCGGCTTTATCAGCATGATCGTCAACTACCTCTTTTTGGGCGCTCTGGTGTTGATCGTGGCCTATCTGGTGCTTGGCATTGTGATGGGCACAGGCGCGGGCATCATCGGCGGCATGTCCCGGCAATTCCTGCCGGTCTGGATTGCGCTGATCGTCACCTTTGCGCTGTCGATCACCTTCAAACGCAAGCTGGGGCTTTACGGTAAACTCTTTGACAGCACCGTGGGCATGATCGGTTTTGCGATTGTGATGTTCTGGGTGTTCACCGGCGTCTTTGGCGGCGTGTTTGACATGCTGACCACCCATGACAGTCTGAGCCAAGTGTCCGGCATGAAGAACAAACTGCCCGGCACCCCGCTGGCGCGGGCCGAGGAAACTGATTTTCAGTGGTTTCTTTTAGGCGGTGACAACCTTGCCCGGGACGTGTTCAGCCGGTTGATCAAAGGCTCGTGGGTCGTGGTTCAGATCGCACCATTGGCAACGCTCTTTGCCTTTATGGTGGGGATCACGCTGGGCCTGCCTGCGGGGTATTACGGGGGGCGTCTGGACACGATCCTGTCGTTTCTGGCCAACCTGATCCTCGCGTTCCCGGTGATCTTGCTGTTTTATCTGCTGGTCACACCAGAGATCGTGCTGACAGGCATCCCCAATTATATGGCGGCGTTCTTGTTTGTGTTCCCGCTGGTCTTTGTGGGGATATTGCTGAACTCGCGCTATTATACCCAACCGACATTCCGCACACCTTTGTTGATTGTGGTCTTGGGCGTGATGGCATGGCTCTATCTGTCACTGATCAGCACCGATGGCGCGATTGTGGATGCAGGGACTTACCGCATCCCCGGTCTGCCCTCGGCGATTGACCTATTCAATATCGATGCAGGCATTCTGGTCGTGTTCGTGTCGGTGGTGTTTGTGAACTCGCCCACCGTGTTCAGGATCGTGCGGGGCCTCGCCCTTGATATCAAAACACGCGATTATGTGGCGGCGGCACAAACCCGCGGCGAAGGTCCCTGGTACATCATGCTGTGGGAAATCCTGCCCAATGCACGCGGGCCGCTGATCGTCGATTTCTGTCTGCGCATTGGCTATACCACCATCCTGCTTGGGACGTTGGGTTTCTTTGGTCTGGGACTTGAATCAGAAAGCCCGGATTGGGGCAGCACGATCAACTCTGGTCGTCGTTTGTTGTCGCTTTATCCGCATGCGGCCTTGGCACCGGCGGTGGCATTGTTGAGCCTTGTTCTGGGGTTGAACCTGCTGGCGGATGGTTTGCGTGAAGAAAGCCTTCGCGATTGATGAGAGTGCGTTCGGGGGCCAGCCCCCGGACCCCCGGGAATATTTTTGGCCAAAAAGAGGCGGTAGAAACCTTGGAGTTGGCCCCCTAACAGGGAGACATAAGATGCCTAAAACGGATTACGACGGTCCTATTCTGGAGATCGACAAGCTGTCGATTTCGTTTTTCACCCGGCTGCGGGAAATTCCGGCGGTGATGGATTTCTCGGTTGCTGTGAAGCCCGGCGAGGCCGTGGGTCTGGTTGGCGAATCCGGGTGCGGTAAATCGACCGTGGCGCTGGGCGTCATGCAGGATTTGGGCAAGAACGGCAGGGTCGTTGGCGGGTCGATCAAGTTCAAAGGCCGCGATCTGAGTGAGATGAGCGATGAGGAGCTGCGTGACATTCGCGGGTCCGAGATCGCGATGATTTACCAAGAACCCATGGCGTCGCTGAACCCGGCGATGAAAATCGGCAGGCAGTTGATGGAAGTGCCAATGATCCATGCGGGCATGTCCGAAAAGGAGGCGCATGACCGCGCGCTTCAGGTGGTCACAGATGTGAAACTACCGGACCCCAAGCGCATCCTGAACGCCTATCCGCACCAATTGTCTGGCGGTCAGCAACAGCGCATCGTGATCGCGATGGCGTTGATGTCTGAACCATCCTTGCTGATCCTGGACGAGCCTACGACAGCGTTGGACGTGACGGTTGAAGCGGCTGTTGTTCAGTTGGTCAAGGAATTGGGCACCAAATACGGCACCTCGATGTTGTTCATTTCGCACAACCTCGGGCTGATCCTTGAGACCTGTGACCGCGTCTGCGTGATGTATTCCGGCGAAGCGGTGGAACGCGGCACCATCGAAGAAGTGTTCGACGAGATGCAGCACCCTTATACACAGGCGCTGTTCCGCTCGATCCCACTGCCCGGCGCAGATAAGAACGCGCGCCCGCTCATTGCCATTCCGGGCAACTTCCCCCTGCCCCATGAGCGCCCGCCGGGTTGCAACTTTGGCCCGCGCTGCGACTATTTTGAGGCGGGGCGCTGTGACCAGGGGGCTATCATGATGGAACCGGTGCCGGGCAATGACCGCCACCACACCCGCTGTGTAAAATTCCAAGAGATTGATTGGAACGCACCGCTGGAATTGGCTGAGGTCAAGACCAAGGGCGATGTCGGTGAAGTTGTTCTGAGGATCGACAACCTCAAGAAATACTATCAGGTCGCGGCCAATGCGATGTTTGGCGGCGGTAACACCAAAGTCGTCAAAGCCAACGAAACGCTGACCTTTGAAGCGCGCGAATCTGAGACGCTGGCGATAGTGGGCGAATCTGGCTGCGGCAAATCAACCTTTGCCAAGGTGCTGATGGGGCTTGAGACAGCAACCGAAGGGCACATTTATCTGGATGGTCAGGACATCGGCGGTGTCCCGATTGAGGAACGCACCACCCAGAACGTTGCTGACGTTCAGATGGTGTTCCAGAACCCGTTTGACACGTTGAACCCGTCGATGACCGTGGGCCGCCAAATCGTGCGTGCGCTTGAGATCTTCAAGATCGGCAAGAATGAGAAAGAGCGCTGGCAGCGGATGCTGGAACTGCTGGATCTGGTCAAGTTGCCACGTGAATTTGCCACACGCATGCCACGGCAACTGTCGGGCGGTCAAAAGCAGCGTGTGGGCATCGCCCGCGCCTTTGCTGGTGATGCGCGCATTGTGGTGGCGGACGAGCCTGTGTCGGCGCTGGATGTGTCGGTACAGGCGGCGGTGACCGATCTGTTGATGGAAATTCAGCGTGAGCAAAAGACCACGTTGCTGTTCATCAGCCACGATTTGTCGATTGTGCGGTACCTCAGTGACCGTGTGATGGTGATGTATCTGGGCCATGTGGTCGAATTGGGCAGCACCGATCAGGTGTTCAGCCCGCCCTATCACCCCTATACCGAGGCATTGCTTTCGGCAGTGCCAATTGCCGATACCAAGGTCAGGAAAAAGCACATCGTGTTAGAGGGCGACATCCCATCCGCGATGAACCCACCACCCGGTTGCCCGTTCCAGACGCGCTGCCGTTGGAAGTCTGAAGTGCCGGGGGGGCTTTGTGAAAAGGAAGTCCCACCGATGCGCACCATGGCGGACGGGCATCAGGTGAAATGTCACCTCGCGGATGTGAAACTTGCCGAGATGGAACCGGTGATCGAGGTGAACGTCGCGGCGGAATAATAAAGGGATCGAAAAAAGGGGGCGGATCAACATGTGATCCGCCCCCTTTTTTGTGGCTGCAGGCCAGACTTAGCGGCCCGCGATAATCTTTACGTAGTTCCGGGTTTCTTTGTAGGGTGGGATGCCGCCGTATTTCTTTACGGCCCCCGGCCCCGCATTGTAGGCAGCCAGCGCCAAGCGCCACGTGCCGAACGTCCGGTATTGCTGCTTGAGATAGCGCGCGCCGCCTTCCAGATTCTCGGCCGGATTGTTCGGGTCAACCCGCAGTTTGCGCGCGGTGGCCGGCATTAATTGTGCCAACCCCATCGCGCCTTTGTGTGATCGCGCGCCAGCATTCCAACCACTTTCCTGTTGGATCAGGCGCAAGAAGAGATCCCTTGGAATGCCGTGACGGTTCGCCGCCTCACGGGCGAGGGCCAGATAGACACCTTTGTATTTGCCACGGTATCTGGGAGTATTTTCATCCCATTTGGTGGGTGTCACCACGCTTGGTGGTTTCAACCGAACAGAGGCGGAATATTGTTTAGCGGCGCGGTTATCGAGAACGCTTTTCTGTGAATTGAACAAGGCCCGGCGATTCTTGGACGAAAAAATATCCGCAGAAACGGGTGCCGCTGCCCCCAAAACCATACTGGCGGCCGCTGCCATGGCCACAATTTGCGATCTGCGCATCTGTTCCGGTGCCCCCAACCGTTCATTCAGACCACACGTTACCAAGTTTAGCAGTTATTGTCAGCCTTTGATTCCATTGACGTATGCGGCTATTGGGCGGAAACCTTGTGTTAACCATCGATCAAGCAAGTTATAACCGACAAGATTAAATGAGGCCGATGGATTCGGCCTATCCACAAACGACAATATCAAGGGGGGCGACATGGCCGGCTCAGTCAACAAAGTGATCCTTATCGGCAATCTGGGGCGCGACCCTGAAGTGCGTTCTTTTCAGAATGGCGGCAAAGTGTGCAATCTGCGCATCGCAACCTCCGAGACATGGAAAGACCGCAACACCGGCGAGCGCAAGGAAAAGACCGAATGGCATTCGGTGGCGATCTTCCAAGAAGGTCTGGTGCGGATCGCTGAGCAATACCTGAAAAAAGGCTCCAAGGTCTATATCGAGGGCCAGTTGCAGACCCGCAAATGGCAAGATCAGTCCGGCGCTGACCGCTATAGCACTGAAGTGGTGTTGCAGGGGTTTGGCGGCACGTTGACCATGCTGGATGGCCGCGATGGTGGCGGGTCCGGTGGCGGCGGATCTGACAGCGGCGCAGGTGGCGGCGGATATGATCAGGGCGGCGGCGGGTATGACAGCGGTCCGTCCTCGTCCGGCAGTGGCGGCGGTAGTAGCAGTGGTGGCGGTGCTGGCGGTGGGTCGTCCCGCGATTTGGATGACGAAATCCCGTTCTGATGCCTTTGGGCGCATCTGTCCGCGTTTTGGGTCATGCCGACGCGGGCGATGCGCTTTTGCTTTATAATGAATTGACGGTTGGACCGCCCGCACTTGATGCGGGTGCGTTCGGCCTTGTGATCGACCATCCCGGCACATCTGTTTATGGAGCGTTTGTGGCGGCTCAGTTGGTGTCGATGGCGACCCTGCATCTGTTGCCAAACGTGCTTTGGGATGCGCGGCCCTATGCGCTGATCGAAAATGTGGTGACGCAGCAAAGTTTTCAAAAGCGTGGTCTGGGGCGCGCGGTGATGGAAGCGGCGGTTGCTGCAGCGTGGGAGACCGACGCTTATAAAATCATGCTGATGACCGGCCAGAAGCGCGGTGCCAAAGGGTTTTACAAGGCGCTTGGATTTTCCTCAGAGGACAAGTTTGCGATGGTCCTGCGCCGTAACGGGTAGTTTCAGACGCTATCGGGCAGCCAACGCATCGCGCAGCACCTCAAGTACCGCGTCACGTGGCACATCGCCTGTGACAAAGGCATCGCCAATGCCGCGCGCTAAAATGAACCGCAACTGACCATCGACGACCTTTTTGTCCTGCCCCATCAAGGCCAGCAGACCCTCCGCATCCGGCAGATCGCCATCAATGTCAGCCACATCCGTCTTCATGCCCATCGACTTGAGATGCGCGCGCACCCGGCTTGGATCTTCCTGACTGCACAGCCCCAGCCGCGCGGACAGCTCAAATGCCAAGGCGCAGCCGATTGCGACCCCTTCACCGTGCAACAGGCGATCCGAATACCCGGTCGCCGCCTCAAGCGCGTGGCAAAAGGTATGGCCAAGGTTCAGCAATGCCCGGTCGCCCTGCTCCGTCTCGTCGCGCATGACAATGTCGGCTTTCATCTGCACCGATCGGCGCACCGCCTCAACCCGCGCGGCACCGTTACCGGCAGCCAATGCAGGGCCTTGCACCTCTAACCAGTCAAAGAATGCCGCATCGCCCAGCATCCCGTATTTCACCACCTCGCCGTAGCCCGCCAGAAAATCGCGCGGGCTTAGAGTGCCAAGAACAGACGTATCGGCCAACACCAAGGACGGTTGATGAAACGCCCCGATCAGGTTCTTGCCCTGCGCGGTATTGATCCCGGTCTTGCCGCCAACCGAACTGTCCACTTGCGCCAACAAGGATGTCGGTATCTGCACAAACCGCACACCGCGCCGTAAAATGGCGGCGGCAAAGCCCACCAGATCACCCACCACGCCGCCACCAAAAGCGATCACAACATCGCTGCGTTCCACCTTTTGATCCAACAGCCAATCACAACAGGTGCCCAAGCGTTCCCAACTTTTGGTTGCCTCACCCGGCGGCAGCGTCATCGCCTGCATCTGGATTCCGGCGGTGGCCAATCCATCGCGCAACGCGTCCAGATGCAGTGCCGCAACATTTGTATCAGAGATCACTGTGACCTTCTGGCGCACCAATAACGGTGCCAGATAGGTGCCCGCCTCGGCCAAAAGGTCCGGACCGATTACCACATCATATGCGCGCCCCGGCAGATTGACGTTAACGATCTCACGCATGCAATTTCTCCAACACATCTGGCCGGGTCAGCAGCGTTTCAATCACCCGGCCTGCCATCGCATCAATGGTAAGCTTTGGCGCGCAAACTACTGACAAATCAGCATTTTCGTAGAACGGGACACGCGCCAAATAGAGTGCCTCTAGCGTTGCACGCGGGTCTTTCGTGCGCAGTAAGGGGCGGGTGTCTTTGTGGCGCACCCGGTTCCACAACAGGTTCAGATCGGCGTTCAGCCACAGCGATACACCCCGCGCAGCAATGCTATCACGGTTCACCTGTGCCAGAAACGCACCGCCGCCCGTTGATAGAATACCGCGTTCGTCGTCCAAAAGCCGCGAAATCACTTCCGTTTCGCGTTTGCGAAAAAAGGCCTCTCCATCGCGGGCGAATATTTCGGGCACGCTGAGGTTTGCGGCGACTTCAATTTCTGCGTCGCTGTCCAAGAAGGGCACAGCAAGTTTGGCCGCGACCGCGCGGCCCACTGCCGTTTTGCCAGCGCCCATCATCCCCACCAAAGCAACCGTCTTTTTCAAGACATATTGGGGGGGCGATTTGCCCGCATCGGCTTGTGTTTGCTCAATTCCGCTCATTTATATCTGAATGACGTGATCTTGGGCAAAAGGCCATATATAGAATGGGTAAAGCAAACAAAAAACGAACGGGCATTTTTTATGGGCAAACTTTTCAAGCTGCTGATTTTCCTTTTGATTATCGGTTTTATTGGGCTTGTTGGCTATGCCTATCTGGGTCCGTTTTTTGGCGTCGATTTTTCGCCAGACCCGGTAGAAACACGCGAACCTGTGACTTTGATTGCGGAATGACATCATGATCAAAGCGGTGCGTGTCTTGGGTTGCTCGGTGGGGGTCTCGGCTTTTCTGATCCTTCCGGCACTGGCCCAAAGCGAGGCAAAACCGTCCGAGCAAGCCCCACTTTCGGTGATTGATTGGCTTGGCACACAGGGCCCCGCGGCGCCGGGCCGTGTGCGTCCCGTCACGCCGCCCGGCCTAAATCGGATCGAACCCCCCGTTGCCAAAAGTGGCGCGGTACCGGCCGTCACGGTCACGCCCTTGGGCGAAGGCAGCCCACGTGAAATCGGCTTGGTTCCAACGGCCGTCACCGGGTTGCCGTCCGACATCTGGGCAGGCAGCGACGCGGACCGGATCATTGAGCAAATTCAAGGCTTGGCTGATCCCTCACTGCCCGCCGAACAGGCGCTGCTTTATACCATTTTGCTGGCCGAAGCGCAGGCACCGCGCGGCGGTGTGGCGGCGGGCGATGCATTGGCGCTGGCGCGGGTGGAGAAATTGGTGATGCTGGGCGCGCTTGATCCGGCCATGTCGCTGATTGAACAGGCGGGTGTGACAACGTCACCTGATCATTTTGACTTGTGGATGCAGATCAGCCTGCTGAGCGGGACCGAAGACCGCGCCTGCGCCACCTTGGCAAGTTCCCCGCATCTGACCCGTGATTACGGCACACGGATTTTCTGTGCTGCACGGGCTGGCAAGTGGGACAATGCGGCCCTGACATTTGGATCGGCGCAGGCCTTGGGACTGATGAGCGACGAAAAGCTGGGTCTGATGGACCGGTTTCTGAACCCTGATGCCTATGAAGGTGAGCCGCCCTTGCGCGCGCCCCGCAAAATGGACCCGCTTAGCTTTCGTCTTTTTGAGACGATCGGAGAGGCGATGCCAACCGGCAACTTACCCCGCGCCTATGCAGTGGCAGACCTGCGCGATATCGCCGGATGGAAGGCGCAGCTAGAGGCCGCAGAGCGTCTGACCCGCGCGGGTGCCTTGCCGGACAACCGATTGCTGGGCCTTTATACAGACCGCAAACCCGCCGCATCGGGCGGCATCTGGGACCGGGTTTCAGCGCTGCAGCGCTTTGAAACCGCGCTCGGCACCGGCAGCGCCGAGGCTGTGACAAAAACCTTGCCGAACGTGTGGACCGCCATGCAAGAAGCCGGCCTCGAGGTCGCTTTTGCAACGCTTTTTGCGGACCCCTTGGCGCAGATCCCCTTAACCGGTCGCGCCGGAGACATTGCGTTGAACATTGGACTGCTCTCCCCGGCCTATGAAACTACAGCCGCAAACGCAGGCACAAAATCGCTGCTCACCGCCGTGGCAATCGGGGAAATGCCGGATCAGGCCCCGGATGATGCCATGGAACTCGCGGTCTTTGAGGCGTTTTCAACGGCAATCCCGCGCGCTGATCTGATTGCAAATGCCCGTCAAAAACGTCTGGGCGAGAGTATTCTGGTCCTGCTTGATCTCTTGCACGACGGGACCAATGGCGATGCCAATGCCCTGCGTGATGCGCTGTCGACGTTGCGGGCGCTGGGGCTCGAAGACACTGCGCGCCGGGTTGCCCTGCAAACCCTTTTATTGGTGCGTTAGGCTTATGCAAACCCCTACATTCCATTGGATTTCAACCTTTCTTGAGGCCCAGGCCGCAGAATTAGGTGCCGCGACCAACACCCAACTGGCTTACGGGCGTGACCTTAAGGATTTTGATGCCTTTTTAGCGCGGCGCACCCGTGATTTTGAAGGGGCTGCCCAAGCGGACGTGGAGGCCTATCTGGTGCATTGTGACGCACAAGGGTTGGCAAAATCCACCCGCGCGCGGCGCCTGTCCGCGATCAAGCAACTTTACCGTTTCGCATTTGAGGAAGGGCTGCGCACCGACAACCCCGCAATCCAGATCGCAGGCCCGGGTCAGGACAAACGCCTGCCCAAGATCTTGTCCGAGGCCGAAGTGGACCGTTTGTTGGATGCCGCGCGCGCCTCTGGTCGGTCGCAGGCGGATCAGACGCGCAACACCTGTTTGATGGAACTGCTCTATGCCACCGGCATGCGGGTTAGTGAACTGGTCGGCCTGCCGATCAGCGCCACACGGGGTGATCCGCGCCTATTGCTGATCATGGGCAAGGGCGGCAAAGAACGCATGGTGCCACTGTCGCCCCCTGCCCGCACAGCGCTGGCCGAATGGCTGTTGATCCGCGACAAACAAGATGTCGAGACACAGGCGAAACGCTTACCCATTTCGCGGTTCCTCTTCCCTTCACGGGGCAAGTCGGGCCATCTGACCCGGCATCGGTTCTATCTGCTGATCAAGGAATTTGCCGTGGCGGGGGCTGTTGAACCAAACAAAGTGACGCCACACACCTTGCGCCACGCGTTTGCCACACATCTGTTGGCGCACGGTGCCGATCTGCGCGCCATTCAGACGATGCTGGGCCATGCGGATGTGGCCACGACCGAAATTTATACGCATGTGCTTGAGGAACGGCTGTCAGAACTGGTGTTGGAGCATCACCCACTGGCCAAGGATGGCAAACGCAAGTCGGCAGGCAAAACATCCTCGGACGGCCAATAACCTGACTGCAACCCGCGCCGGTATCCCTCGGGCAGCCCGGCATCCGCCATATCGCGCAGCGCACCTGCCACATCGTAATCAAGCCGGTGGATCTGGACCTCACCACCATCCAGTATCGCAAAACGCGTTTGCTGACATCCGTCATGGGGCGGCATGCCGATGACGCCTGCATTGATCCAGCGTCCCTTGGCGGTCGTGGCGATAAAGGGGAT
>TARA_R110002110_G_scaffold269682_2_pt1 | contig 12130 bp, 10 predicted proteins | sample TARA_R110002110 | Tara Oceans TARA_R110002110 (sample SAMEA4397330) | marine metagenome | biome: Polar Biome; feature: [SRF] surface water layer (ENVO:00010504); material: water (ENVO:00002006), including particulate matter (ENVO:01000060) such as... | depth 5 m
GACCTGGATGAGACAGAACGGCTCATCTCTTCGCTCATTCGCGATGGCGCCAGCGGGCTGATTGTCCTCGGCACAACTGGCGAATGCGCAACCCTCTCCAACGCCGACTATGAAACGTTTGTCGATTGCGTTTGTTCGGTCATCGGCGGTCGCATCCCCACATTCGTCGGCGCGACCGCACTGGGCGGACACGAAGTTGCCCGCCGTCTCGACTTTGTGCGCGCACGCGGCGCCGACGGAACACTTCTCGGCTTGCCAATGTGGCAACCGATGACCACCGATATGGCGCTTAAATACTATGCCGAGGTCTCGGAAGCGTTCCCGGATTTGGCGTTGATGGTTTATGCCAATGCCCGTGCGTTTCGCTACAGCTTTCCGAAGGAATTCTGGACCCGGTTGATAGATGTGGCGCCGACGGTCATTTCGGCAAAATACTCACGCTCCGACGGACTGAAGGAGTTGGTCGAGGCCACAAATCAGCGGATCAACTTCATGCCCATCGATATGGAGGTCGGCAAGTTTCATGCGATTTCCCCCCAAACCACGACCGCGTGTTGGGCTACTGCCGCGGCCATGGGGCCGGAGCCGGCCGTCGCCGTAATTGACGCCGCGCTGAAGAACGACCTCAAGCACCTTGAATTCTTGGACGAGCGCATCGCCTGGTCGAACGAGCCGATTTTGGAACTGCTGGCCAAGCCAGAAATCTTCGCCTCCTATAACATTCAATTCGAAAAAATCCGCATCGAGACCGCAGGTTATTGCAATCCCGGTCCGATCCGTCCGCCCTACAACGTTATTCCCGACGAATACGCCGAGGCCGCGCGGGAATGCGGCAGGCGTTGGGCCCAGCTGCGTACCGAGATCAGTGGCGAGCCCGCCGTCGATCCGCGCTAAATTTGCCTGATTTCCACAAAATATATCTTCCGGAGAGACTCATGCTCGCAGACAACCTTCTTGTTACCGACCCCGCCATCCGTTGTGAAATCGAAGCTCTGATCGTCGAACACGCTTGGATGCTGGACCATCATCAGTCAAACCAACTTGCCGACCTTTATACCGACGGCGGGCGTTTAACAGGCATCGGTCCGGACCGGATCGGCCACGAGGCCATCGCCTCCTATGGGAGAAAGCGTGCGAAAATGATCGAGCGAAAGGCCCGTCATGTCTGCACCAACATCCGGCTTCTCAAGGACGGACCCAAGCGGATTCGTAGCCTGTGTACCATTACTCTCTTTCGTTGCGACGGCGACGAAATGGGGACCGCCGATCCGGTAGCCTTGGCCGATGCAGAGGACGTCTTCGTTCTTTGCGACGATGGCCGGTGGCGCTTTGAAGCGCGCCATCTCATCCTGACATTTGAGTCGGAAGCACACCGGAGTTAAGTGCGTTCCAGGGACATATCGACGAGAACAAAGGAATATCAAATGCCATATGGTGACAAGCCGTACGCAGACACAGAAGACTTCCTTCACAATATGCAGCAGGACCTTGCAGAGGGGCTGGTGCCGTTGCGCGTCTTCAACAACCGCGAGATTTACGAATTAGAGCTGCGGCGAGTTTTCGCACGGAATTGGGTTTTCATCGGCCACGAGAGTGAATTGCCGAACCCCGGCGATTATGCATCGCGGTTTATCGGCGAAGATCCATTCATCTTCATCCGAGACACCGAGGGAATTATCCGCGTGTTGTTCAACTCCTGCCGCCACCGCGGCGTCCAGATCTGCCGAGCGGAAATGGGAAATACAGCCGAATTCACATGCCCCTATCATGGTTGGACCTTCAGGAATGACGGCACGTTGACCGGCGTGCCAGCGCGAAGTCAAGGTTATCGGAAACTTAAGTTGGAGGAATGGGGCCTTTTCTCCGCGCCTCACGTCGCGAATTATCATGGGCTGATTTTCGCATGCCTCGACCCTGACGCGGTCCCCTTCGAGGAATATCTGGGCCAGTACCGTTGGTATCTCGATGCTCAGCTTCTACTGACCGATGGCGGGATGGAAGTCATTGGCGAGCCCCATCGCTGGCAAATCAACTCGAATTGGAAACAGGGGGCGGAAAATTTCTGTGGAGACAGCTCGCACACCCAGATGGTACATCGCTCCGCGCTGGAAACCGGCGCCGCCACATCGGGCGCGGTAGCTGCACCGAACAAAACGGGGCTGCATGTTCATGATTGTGACGGATTTGCAATCAGCACGCGACTGGCGTCGCCGGGCGAAACCGTATTCTGGGGTTATCCCGAGGAAGTCACTCGCCATTTCAATAAAAACCGACTGAACGATGACCAATTCGATTTTGCACGCCGGGGAGTAGTCCACGACGGCACGGTATTCCCGAACTTCTCGTACCTGCATCTCGCAGCACGTGACAGCATGGAGAGGTCCCCTGCCGCTTTTTTGACCATTCGCGTCTGGCAGCCCAAAGGCCCGGATAAGACAGAGATATGGAACTGGGTACTCGTGCCGAAGGAAGCATCTGCCGAGTACAAGAAACGCGCCTACGAAGTAGGAATGAGCAGCTTCAGCCCTTCGGGCAGTTTCGAACAGGACGACACCGCCATTTGGCCTGGCATTGCCCGGTCAGCGAAGACCGTCTTTGCCGAAGTCAACGACATCAAGCTGAATTACCAGATGGGAATGGGTGAAATGAATGATTCCCCACCTATGGATGATTGGCCAGGTCCGGGCGTAGCGGAGATGTCCAACGCGGGCGAAGGAGGCCTTCGCACCTTCCACAGCACCTGGCTGCGCCAAATGCTGAAGCACGCATAACCAATTGAAAACCAGGGAGTTACACAATGTCGACCACAGTTGACGAGCGCATTGAGGCGGCCTGCGCGCGCTTCCTCTATCGCGAGGCTGAGTTGCTTGACCGGCGCCGGTACGATGACTGGTTAGCATTAATTCATCCGGAGATAGACTATCGCGTTCCCGTCCGCACCACGCGGCTCGTGAATGATGGCGATGGATTTAGCACGGAAGCATATTTCATGAAGGAAGATCATGGAACGCTTGCGCTCCGGGTCAATCGGTTGAGATCCGACTACGCCTGGTCGGAAAATCCGCCGACCCGAACCCGACGGATAATCGGGAATGTGCGCGTCGATGAACCCGTAACTCCGGACGAACATGCCGTGACCAGCAACCTCGCGGTCTACTGCTTTCGTGGGGACAACCCCTCTCCGGTTGTATTGACCGGCGAACGACAGGACCTCCTCGTCGCGGGATCAGGCGGCTGGTCTCTCAAGAGACGGCTAGTGTTACTCGATATCACCGTATTGGGAATGGAGTCTCTTTCAATTTTTCTCTAACCACGGATGGCCCCATGAGCAATTTTCAAATGAGCTATGCCGGACACGTATCGGATCGCGTGGAGGATCTTTATCACGGGATCGTCAAGCCGGAGGCTATCGATTTTCATTTTATCCCGCTGCCACCGTTTCAAGCGTTTAACCGCTTTTTACGGGGCGAGTTCGATTGCGGTGAAATGTCGTTCTCGACCTATGTGATCAAAACGGCGCAAAGCAAATTGGATGGAAAACCCCTGCCTTTCGTCGCCATACCCGTATTTCCATCCCGCACATTTCGCCACGGCGCGATCTACGTGAATCGAGCGGCCGGTATCACGAAGCCGGAGCAGCTTGCCGGTCGCCGTGTCGGCGTGCCGGAGTACGCGATGACTGCTGCGGTTTGGACGCGCGGGATGTTGAAGCACCAGCACGGGGTCGATCCGGAGTCGATCGAATGGGTCACCGGGGGGCTGCAAGAAGCTGGGCGCAAGCCGTTACTGGATCTCAAATTTCCAGGCATTACGATCCGTCACGAAGAAACAGAAACGCTGAACGATATGCTCGTTTCGGGGGATATCGAGGCGCTTATCGCTCCACAGATTCCGCCTGCCATCCGCGAAGATCTACCTGAGGTAGCCCCGCTATTCGATGATCTCGCCGCAGCGGAGCAAGACTATTACCGCAGGACCGGTCTGTTTCCGATCATGCATGCGGTAGTCATCCGGCGCGAGTTATACGAACGTCATCCTTGGGCGGCCGTCAGCCTCTACCAGGCCTTCGAGAAAGCCAAGAACAATTGTCTCGCTCGGCTGAGCATCGAAGAGCCGGTATCCCTTTCGCTGCCTTGGAGTTGGTCGCTACGCAAGAAGGTCATTGAATTGATGGGCGAGGATTTCTGGCCCTACGGAATTGAGAAGAACCGTGATGTGATAGAAGCCCTGTGCCAGTACACATGGGAGCAGGGCCTGACGCCGGTAAAAGTCGAAATTGACGATCTGTTCGCACCAAGTGTCGTCAGCCTCGCAAGCGAGCGGCTTTAAACGCAATGGCCGATACGCAGGATGTCCTGCGCTTCGGGCTGATCGGCCTAGGCGGCGCAGCAATGCAGATGCTGCCAAGTCTGATGGCGCATCCGCGGGTACGGCTTGCCGCATGCGCAGACCCGAATGTACAGGCACGGGAGCATTTTGCCGCCGATTTCGACGCTGCAGCATACCAGCAAGCGGAGGAACTGTGCGCGGACCCCTCGATCGATGCAGTCTATATCGCCACGCCACATCATCTCCATCGTGACCACGCCGTCATGGCGGTCGAGGCCGGCAAGCATATTATCGTCGAGAAGCCCATGGCGATGACTCTCGAGGAATGTGACGCCATGATTGACGCTTCGGAGCGTAACGGCGCAAGAATGGTGGTTGGCCATACCCATAGCTTTGATCCGCCAGTTATGAAGATGCGCGAGATAATTCGTACGGGCGAGATCGGCCCGATTTCCATGATAAATACCTTCAGCTACGGCAATTTCCTGTACCGCCCGCGCCGACCCGAGGAGCTGAACACTGAGATGGGCGGTGGCATTATCTTTAACCAGGTCCCACATCAGATCGACGCGGTTCGATACCTAGGTGGCGGCATGATCCGCAGCGTTCGCGCGATGACCTGGGTACTGGACCCGGATAGACCGACCGAAGGCAGTCATGCGACATTCCTGCAGTTCGAGAACGGCGCGGCGGCGACAATCGTCTACAGTGGCTATGACTATTTCGACAGCGACGAATTTCATGGCTGGGTAGGTGAGTTGGGCGACTTGCGCGAACCCGGGGGGCACGGGGCAGCCCGCGCCGCCATCAGAGGTGTTTCCAGTCAGAAGGCCGAGACCGCCCTTAAAGGATCCCGCGCCTATTCCGGAAAACCACCGACAGGCACGCCCCACCAACATCCCCATTGTGGCGTGACAATCGTCAGCTGCGCGGGGGGTGACATGCGCTCAACGCCCAACGGGGTCGCAGTTTATGGCCGCCAAGGCCTCGTCGATCTACCCATACCGCCAGGCCGCGCGTTTCCAGACAAGACCGCAGTGATTGACGAACTTTGCGATGCCGTTATCAATGATCGTGAACCGGTCCGCAACGGCCGCTGGGGCAAGGCCACCATGGAAGCTTCGCTCGCCGTTCTGACATCGGCGCAGACAAGACAGGAAGTTGTCCTCTCTCACCAAGTACCGGTTTCAGATTCATGAGCCCCGAGACCAGAATTATCCACACTAAACGGCGATGCAGACGCGTCAGAGCTTGCTCACACCATCGCGCAACTCAAATCGGATCGGGGGAATTGTCGAATCGCTTGAAGGGGCGCTCCGAGAACAACGAGATTTACTCCAATGCGGCGTAATCTCACGCAAATCTGGTTCTAATTATGGAGATAGATATGACACAGGTTACAGGAATTCATCGATTGACCCTGGCGGTCCCGGAACTCGAACCAGTTGGCGTCTATTACCGAGAGGTCGTGGGCTTGCGCGTACTCGCCGAAGGCGAAGCCCGCTGGGATCTCCAATGCCGTGCTTCAAGACATTGTGATTTCTCCCTCGTTGCCCGGCAGGGTGCACCCGCGATCAGTTCGATCGCCCTCTCGGTCGGGAGTCAGAAGGAACTTCCCAATTTAATCTCCGCCGCAGTCAACGCGGGTGGAGAAGTGCTGCGCGAACCTGCCCCGTCCTCTGACTATCCGGGCGAATTCAGCGCCGCGGTGGTGGATCCCGACGGAAACCACATAGAATTAATATACCTAGAGCCGACGTCCAACGAGTGCGCAGACGATGTGCTGACCTCCGGACCTCAGCGCATCGGTCACGTTGTCCTTTGGACACCGCAGATTGAACTAATGGAGACGTTTTTCGGCCAGCTCGGATTGCACGTTACCGACCGGACAGCGATGGGGATGTCTTTTCTTCGCTGCAATACAGATCACCATTCGGTCGCCGTTGTGCGTAGCAAGGGGCAGACGGGCCTGCAACACGTAGCCTTTGACGTTGGTTCGATCGACGACGTTATGCGGGAGAAGGGCAGGGTTTCGTCCGTTGGCGTCGAATGCGTTTGGGGCGTCGGGCGACACGGTCCAGGCAACAATGTCTTTAGCTATTACCAGGACCCCGCCGGGAATATCTTCGAATTCTATGGCGACATGGAGAAATTTACTGATAACGAGGAAGTTGGAGAGCCGGTGTTTTGGGGCCCGGAACACCGAGGCGATCTATGGGGCGTCGCCGGACCGGCACCCCAAAGCTTTCGACCTTAAACCAGCGCCCGCCAAGCCACCAACACGCTGTAGTCTGAAAGAATGAGGAAGAACTAACCGGCGTTGAAACTTTCGATCAACTTCTGTGGAATCACATCGCGCATCAGATTCCGTCACAAACGAATTTTGAGAGGAACGGTCGGATTTCAGTCCAGTGTCTGTTGGTATCCTGATTGTCAAACCACCGCCGCCGGTTCCTTTACGGAAATCCGCCGCATCATGCGTGGTTCATCCGGAGAGAAATAGGTGCGGGCATGCACCGAACAACGATTATCCCACATCAGCAGGTCGCCGACTGTCCATTTATGTTCGTAAATGAATTCGGGGTCCTCGATATGGTCGAACAGATAGGTCAGCACCTCTTCGCCTTCATCGTCTTTCACGCCCTCGATTCCGACGGTCATGAGCCGGTTGACATAGAGCGCCTTGCGGCCGGTTTCGGGATGCGTGCGCACAATCGGGTGTATCCATTGCGGTGCGTCGGGGCGGAGGTTCGTCGGTCGAGCCGTCGAGTCCCGGTTATAGTCGTAATAATTCAGGGCCCTTAACCCGCCAATACGTTTTTTCCAGTCATCGGACAGGGTTTCATACGCGAGTACGCAGTTGGCAAATAAGGTGTTGCCACCTGCCCGCGGAATTTCCATGGCATAAAGGATCGAGGCCTTGCCCGGGTATTCGTAATAGCACTGGTCGTAGTGAAACATCATCTCGCCATCCTCCAGTGCCGTGACCTTGCCGGTGTTTTTTACATTGGTGATCAGCATGACGCTTGGATGCGCCTGATCCTGCGATAACGATTTTCGGACTTTCTCGAGCTCGCCAAAGTGTCGGCAAAATCTTTCCTGATCCTCTTCGCTGAGATTCTGACCGGGGAATACCAGGACGATGTTGCCGAGCCAGGCCCGATGGATTGCCAACACCGTATCGGCATCCAACGCCTTGCTGAGATCTACTCCCGTTATCGCGGCTCCGAGCGTGTCAGAAAGCGGTTTGACGGTAATAGACATCCAAGCCTCCATGATATTTTATAAAAGCGGTCAAATTCCCGTTACGCACCTCACCAGAAGATGCAGCCGGACTTAATGTACTCGATGATTGTCAGGCCATCATCTGTTTTGCGCGTGCGTAGTCAAATGGCGCCGGCTTCCAGCACGCTGTCGAACGAGGTCTCGCACCGCTTCTTCATGTGCTGCTCGTATCCGGGACAATCCTTCGAGGTGGTGTCAGTCTAATGCGAACCAGTCTCCGAAATTGCTGGCGACCTCGCTTTCAGGCCGCCAGTTGGCGCCATTCTGCCAGGGCAGCTGAGCGGTTCTGCTTGAAAATTGCGCGGTTGTTGAGATGACGGTCGAGATTGAAATGATTGTGGATAGAAGCGTGTATTGAGCTGAACTTTTGCAGGGTCTTCACGTCCCTGAACTTCGACATCGCTCCTTCCCGTCGCCTGAACGGCTGATGTGAATTTTCCGCCCGGTTGTTCAGCCACCGACCGCACTCCTGGTCGGCGGCATTACCGATCACATTCATCGCTGCCCGGTATGATTTGAGCCGGTCCGTCACGATCACCTTCGGCTGACCATAACGTTTCATCGCGCGCTTCAGAAACTGAAGCGCAGCCTTGCGATTACGCCGTTTCGTCACAAAAACCTCCAGTACCTCGCCCTCGTGATCGACGGCACGCCAGAGGTAGTGCGTCTCGCCATTGATCTTCACGAAAACCTCGTCCAGGTGCCAGCGCCAGTTCGAATACCAACCGTGATGAACCCGTCGTTTCCTGATCTCCCCGGCGAACATCGGACCGAAACGGTTCCACCAGAAACGCACAGTCTCGTGGCATATATCGATACCTCGCTCGAACAGCATGTCTTCGACCTGGCGCAGCGAAAGCGGATAGCGAACATACATCATCACCGTCAGACGAATTACCTCCGGCGAACTGTTGAAATAGCGGAACGGATTTTTCATCTGCGGAGGCTACGGGCGGGAACTGTCAGCCTCAAGCCGTTTTGCTCTGACAATGCCTTTCCACTAAGTCGTTGGCGCATATCCAATTTGGACGAAAATGATTTGAATCCAATTAATTCACAGATGTGTGGTTTTCATGTGTGGTTTTAAAATCTGGATCACACCCTAACATATTGTTATTTAATGATATGTGGGGAAAGAAATTAATTGGCGGAGAGAGAGTCTGTCTCACCGCGCGCGAGACATTCCACAACCCCTTGATTTAGAACAATTATTATGATTATCGCTTCGAGCCTGTTTACAAAATTGTTTGCAAAGATGTTTGCTAAATTTCAAACTTTTGGGATCGACGATATCGGCTTGCGCAGGACGTCCCGCGCCCTAACTCGTATGTCATCTCGACGCTCAGCGGATCTAATTTCTGATTCCAACCGTTCAAACACTCGGATGGCGTCATCTTCAAAGGGTGATTCAGCATAATGTTCGACGGCGGCAGCAGCCACACGCAGAGCGCGGTGGAGCGCTGATTGCCTATCCCCACTTTTGGATACGTTGAGGTAACAATATCGGGTTGCCATGATGTAACAGTGCCCGACCGCGCCGAACGGTATCCTCGCGCATTCCTCGACACTAGTTTTGAATCTAAAGCTCTTTCAGCAACACTACTTTTTCGCTTAAAGAATGATTTTTTCATCAAAAATGAACTAGATACATTCTGCGTCATGGTGTGAATCCCGGTATATTCATGGCTCGCTTGGATATCGGCAAATCCCTCAATTGCTCCTTGCTACTCGTGTTTCCGCGGTTAAGGAAAATTTGGGCAACGAGCTCATACATCATTGTAAAATATATGTTTTTCGCGCTCGCTAAACATAATTATTGAATGTGATGATTCCGCCGCTTATGTTAGCGTTAGTGAAAGCGAGAGTTGATGCTCAAGTTTCATCGATTGAATTTGGCCGAAACGGATAGATGGTTCCCAGCGGCTACGCTGAGGGTGCTGCTTTCTGGCATGCTCGTTTTCGCTGTGTTTCTCGGCCCGTATTCATACGCAGCCGATCGTCACGCTCAACATCACCAATCTCAGTCGTCCATGGATCATCATGGCGGCGGTGATAATCATGGCCAGTCCGATGGTGAAGACCATTCGGGCGTGGGCCATGCTCTGACGCATTGCGGCTCGACTGCATGTTCGCCTTCATTCGTTGGAGCTCCAGCCGTTCCGGCGGCTTTTGCGAGCGTGTTATTTCGCACGCGCGCTTGGGTCGCGGAAAATTTGGATCTCCCGTCGCTATACTTGGATAGCGACCCTCCCGTCCCACGAGGCGGTTTCTCCCTTACCTAAAATAGCTCTCTCGTAACTTCTGCGGCGTCGCCGTCGAATGTTTGATTAGCGTCATTTGACGCAGATAGAGCCGTGCGCTTCTGCACGACTTTGGAGAGCTTGATGATTTATCGCTCGAAATCAGGAGAAATCGACAATGCGTCGTAACGAAAACACGTCTTCAATTTGCAAATCAGTCCTAACAATAGCAGTCACGCTGGCTCTGTCGGTCTCGACAGGCGCCTTGGCGGCTGGCGAACACGGTGGCGGCCATGGCAGCGCCACCAAAATGATGTCCGAAAAGGGCCACGGCCATTCCGGCGGTCACAGCAACGCGGCAGGCGAGCCGGGTAAGGCCTCAGAGGTTTCGCGGACTATGGAAATCGACATGATCGACAACCGTTACTCGACGGAAGAGTTCACAGCAAAGGCGGGCGAGACTATCCGCTTCGTCATTCGCAACAAGGGCACGCTGGTGCACGAGTTCAATATCGGTACACCCGATATGCACAAGGGGCATCAGAAAGAAATGATGATGATGGTCGATCATGGCGTTCTCGAAGCCGACAAAATCAACCATGACAAAATGAAGATGGACATGGGTAACGGCAAGACCATGGAGCACAACGATCCCAACAGCGCCCTGCTGGAGCCCGGCAAAAGCCAGGAGATCGTGTGGAAATTCTCGAAGGCAGGCTCGTTCGAATTCGCCTGCAACGTGCCCGGTCACTACGACGCCGGCATGATCGGAGAAGTTCAGGTCAAATAGCGCATTTGGGCGTCCCGTACGGGGCGCCCTCCCTTATTCAGAATGGAGACGGAGATGAAATCTCTCGTAAATCATACCGCGCGCGGACTTCTGGCCGCCGCATTTCTAACCGCGAGCGCCGTCGGGGCGCAGGCGGGCATCTATAACCTCACGGTCGATCGGGTAAAGATCGATACCGGCGAGTTCGTCAAAGACGGTATCGGCTATAACGGCGCCTCGCCGGGGCCGGTCCTGCGGTTCAAGGAAGGCGAAGACGTCACGATCAACGTGACGAACAACCTTCGTGAAACGACGTCGATCCACTGGCATGGCCTGATCCTGCCGTATCAGCAGGACGGCGTACCGACGATCAGTTACGACGGCATCAAGGCCGGAGAAACCTTCACCTACAACTTCCCCATCGTACAGTCGGGCACCTACTGGTTTCACAGTCATTCCGGATTGCAGGAACCCGACGGCGCCTACGGCGCCATTGTGATTGAGCCGAAGGACCGAGAGCCGTTCCGCTACGACCGGGAATACGTAGTTCAGCTCACCGACAAACATCCCCATTCGGGCGCGCGCATCATGCGTAACCTGAAAATGATGCCCGATTATTACAACCGGATGCAGCGGACGGCCGGCGACTTCTTTTCCGATGTCTCGAAAAAAGGGCTTGGCGCGACCCTTTCCGACCGTGGCGACTGGGGCGACATGCGGATGATGCCGACCGATATCGAGGATGTTCAGGGGTTTACGCCGCTAATCAACGGCAAGGGGCCGTCGCAGAACTGGACGGGAATCTTCAAGCCGGGCGAACGCGTGCGATTGCGGTTCATCAACTCGTCGGCGATGACATATTTCGATATCCGCATTCCGGGTCTGAAAATGACGGTGGTCAGTGCGGACGGCAACAATGTCCGCCCGGTCACCGTCGATGAATTCCGGATTGCCGTGGCGGAGACCTATGACGTCATCGTGCGGCCGCGCGAAGACAAGGCGTATACCGTATTCGCCGAAACAATGGGCCGGTCCGCGTATGCGCGCGGTACGCTTGCACCGCGTCCCGGTATGACCGCAGAGGTTCCGAAACTGCGTAAGGGTCCGTTACTGACGATGGCCGATATGGGTATGGCCCATGAAGGCATGGATCATGGCTCGATGAAGGGCATGAGCGATAAGGGCATGGCGGGGATGGATCATTCCGCCATGAAAGGCGTGGGCGCCACGCCCGCGAAACCGATGGATCATGGATCAATGAAGGGTATGGACCATTCAGCGATGAAGGGAATGAACCACGGTACCGCAAAGCCGATGCCGAAGGATTCCATGAAAGGTATGGACCACTCCGCGATGAAACCTGCAGCGAAAAACCCGATGAAAGGTATGGATCATTCGGCTCATGGCGGCATGGCCGGAATGAATGCCGCCAAGAAAACCGATCCGTTTTATGCGGCGGGCAGCGGCCTTGCGCCAAAGGCGGCGAATGGCGGGAAGTTCCTGTCCT
>TARA_R110002110_G_scaffold139432_7_pt1 | contig 12114 bp, 11 predicted proteins | sample TARA_R110002110 | Tara Oceans TARA_R110002110 (sample SAMEA4397330) | marine metagenome | biome: Polar Biome; feature: [SRF] surface water layer (ENVO:00010504); material: water (ENVO:00002006), including particulate matter (ENVO:01000060) such as... | depth 5 m
TACGAGACCCGCAAGTTTGTTGCTCATCAGACATTGGCCTCCAGCCAGGGAGTTTTTGCGCGCCAGCTTTCTTCAAATCCGTCAATCCTGTCGGCATGGGTCAGGGTCAGGCCAATTTCGTCGAGCCCTTTGGTCAGGCATTCCTTGGCAAACGGATCGATATCAAAGCTGTGTTTTTCACCAGAAGGTGCTTCCACGGTCTGGGCCGGCAGATCGACGCTGATCGGTGCGCCATTACTGTCGGTGACCTGTTGCCGGAGATCAGCACAGACATCAGCCGGAAGCACGATGGTGAGCAGCCCGTTCTTGACGCAGTTCGCAGCAAAAATATCGCCGAAGCTCGGGGCGATCAGGCAGCGGAAACCGGCGTCGACGAGCGCATAGACAGCGCCTTCCCGGGATGAGCCGCAGCCAAAATTCTGATCGCTGACAATGATGGCAGCGTCGCTGTAGGCATCCTTGTTGAGAGGAAACTGTTCGCGTTTTGCACCGGATTCATCATAGCGGAGATCGTGAAACAGGAATTGTTCATAGCCGACGGAACGCGGGTTTTTAAGGAATCGTGCAGGGAAAATCTGATCGGTGTTCACATTGATCTGGTCAATGGCAACGGCACGTTCACTGACTTTGGTAACAGGTTTCATGACCGGCCCTCCTCGCCAAGTTCCCGGACATCGGTCAGATGTCCTGTGATTGCAGCAGCGGCGGCCATCATCGGGCTGACCAGGTGGGTACGTGACCCCCTGCCCTGACGCCCTTCAAAATTCCGGTTGGATGTCGAGGCACAGCGTTTGCCCTTGGCCACATTGTCACCGTTGATCGCAACACACATGGAACAGCCCGCGTCATGCCATTCGAGGCCGGCTTCAATGAAGACCTGATCCAGCCCTTCGGCTTCTGCCTGTCGTTTGACGTTGCGGGAGCCGGGAACAACCATTCCTGGAATTTTGATGCTGCGGCCGCGCACGACATCTGCCGCAGCACGAAGATCTTCGATCCTGCCATTGGTGCAGGAGCCGATGAAGACCTGATCAATCGGAATTTCGGTCAGCTTCATACCAGCCTTCAGCCCCATATATTCCAGCGCCCGTTCCATTTTCTTGCGGCGGAAATCGCTGGTCTCTGACGTCGGATCAGGAACAGTTCCGTTAATCGGAGCAACATCTTCGGGAGAGTTTCCCCAGCTTGCCATCGGTACTACCGAGGCTGCATCCAGCGATACATCCCGATCAAATGTCGCGCCATCATCTGTTGCCAGCGCCTGCCAGAAGGCAATCGCCTGATCCAGATTCTCGGCTGAAGGTGCATAAGGGCGGCCTTTGACATAGTCGATGGTTCTGGCATCCGGTGATACCAGCCCGGCGCGGGCTCCCGCTTCAATCGACATGTTGCAGATGGTCATACGCTGTTCGACCGTCATTCCAGCAATGGTCGATCCGGCATATTCGATGACATGCCCGACTGCTCCGCCAGCGCCGATCTTGCCGATAATGGCGAGTATGATGTCTTTTGCCGAGACGCCGTAGCCGAGTTCGCCGTCGATCGTGATCCGCATGGTTTTTGGACGTTTCCGCCAGATCGACTGGGTAGCCATGATATGGGCGGTTTCCGATGACCCGACACCGAATCCGAAAGCCCCGAGTGCGCCGTGGGTTGATGTGTGGCTGTCTGCACCGGCAATTATCAGGCCGGGCTGGGTGATGCCCTGCTCCGGTCCGACAACATGGAGGATGCCCCGGTCCGGATCATCCGGGCCAAACAGCCTTGTGCCATACTGTTCTGCATCTGCGCGAATTATGTCGACCATTTTGGCGATTGCCGGATCCGGTTTTGCTCCGTCCTGCCGGGTTGCGACGTAATGGTCAGAGAAATTGAATACCTGACCGGGATTGCGGACCTTATGACCGTCACGCCGCAGGTTATCAAAAGCGTGAAAGGAATTTTCCTGTGTCAGGAGCCGGTCAACATACAGCAATGTATCGCCATCCGGTTGTTCCAGAATGGTGTGGCTTTCCCATATCTTGTCGAAGAGCGTTTGCTGACGTGTCATATTGTCCAACTTGTCGTTATTCCCATTACCTCAAACTATCATGCTGTACCGACTGGTGAAACCGCGATTTCATTCTATGCGAATTACCATTGCCGGTGTTTTGCAGACGGATCGTGATTTCACCGGTCGCCGAAGCGGTGTACTGTTCCGCCATGGCACGTTCAGCATCCGGAAAACTCACCCCTAATCAGACGGCCGTCCTGCGTATTTTGCAGACGTCGGGACGCGCGCTCGGCGCTTATCAGATTCTGGGGGAATTGCAGAATGACGGCCTGTCTGCCCCACCTCAGGTCTATCGGGCGCTTGACCGACTCTGTGCTGACGGACAAGTGCACCGGATTGAGAGCCTGAATGCCTTTGTGGCCTGTGATCAACATGGACATGAAGATGATGTGGGGTTCGCCATTTGCGAAAGCTGCGCCGCTGTCAGCGAATTGCCACTTGATGCAATTGAAGAGGACATGCGAAAGCGAACTGGCGCTCTGGGATTTACTGTCAGCCGGACACGTGTGGAACTGATCGGACTCTGCGCCGAATGCCGTGCCAGTGGCACCGCTTCAGAAATGAATGGCTGAATCTGGTGTTGTTATAATATAACAGTATATCACAGGTTCGCGCAGGCACTTTCCCTGGCGTTCTGTTCTCGAAACTCATCTGAGGTTTGGCCGTCTTGAACCCTTCTCCCCTCGTCCATCTCAGGGATGTCAGTCTGACGCTTGGCGGCAAAGACATCCTGCAATCCGTTGCACTGGACATCGTCGATAATGAAATTGTCACGCTGATTGGCCCGAATGGTGGCGGCAAGACCACGCTGGTACGCTGTATTCTGGGGCTGCTGAAGCCTGATCAGGGTATGATCTCCCGCCGTGACGGCCTGAAGGTCGGATATGTGCCACAACATTTCAGTGTCGACTGGACGATGCCGCTTTCCGTCGGGCGGCTGATGTCATTGACGCAGATACATGACGAGCCGACAATCCGCTCGGCTCTGGCAGAAACCGGGGTTGAGCATCTGATCGATGCCGCCGTCCAGACCCTGAGCGGCGGTGAATTCCGGCGGGTTCTGCTAGCCCGTGCGCTTGCCGGACAGCCCGACCTGCTGGTGCTGGATGAACCTGTTCAGGGGGTTGATTTCGCTGGAGAAATTGCCCTTTATGACCTGATTTCGGAGATTCGTGATAACCGGCAGTGCAGTGTGCTGATGGTCTCGCACGACTTGCACATTGTCATGTCATCGACGGATCGCGTGGTCTGCCTGAACGGGCATGTCTGTTGTTCGGGCGTGCCGGGGGATGTCGGCGCCAATCCGGAATATACCCGGCTTTTCGGCCCGAGAGCGGCGGATGCGTTTGCCGTCTATACCCATCGTCATGATCACCATCATCATCTTGATGGACAGATCGCTGACGGTACGCCGGAAACCTGTGCAGAGGATCATCAGCACTGATGTTTGACGATTTTCTTTTTCGTGCCGTCGTTGGCGGTGTTGGTGTTGCACTTGTCGCCGGGCCCCTCGGATGTTTCATCGTCTGGCGGCGGATGGCCTATTTTGGCGATACTGTCTCGCATAGCGGACTGCTTGGCGTCGCGCTGGGTCTGCTGCTTGGTGTCAATGTGTCGTTCGGTGTGCTGGCGGTTGCTGTTGCCATCGCGGCCTGTCTGATCCTGATGCGTCGTGTTCGGGCCATTCCAAACGACACGCTGCTGGGTATCCTGTCCCACGCCTCGCTTTCCATTGGTCTTGTGGTTGTGGCTGTTGCCGTTTCTGTACGCGTTGATCTGCTGAGCTATCTGTTCGGGGATATTCTGGCCGTTGGACTGGATGACATTGCGCTGATTTATGGTGGCGGGTTTGTGGTTCTGGCCCTGCTGGTCTGGCTGTGGCGTCCGTTACTGGCTGCGACCGTGAACGCGGAACTGGCAGAAGCGGAAGGTGTCCGGACCACGGTTGTTGAGGCCTCGCTTGTGCTGATGGTTGCCGTTGTCATTGCGATTGCGATGAAGGTTGTTGGTATCCTGCTGATTACTTCAATGCTGATCATCCCAGCCGCCGCGGCCAGGTCTTTCGCCCGCACACCAGAGCAGATGGCGGTATTGGCGGCGCTGATCGGCACTGCAACGGTGCCGATTGGCCTGTTTGCGGCTGTCCGGTTTGATACTCCGGCCGGCCCGACAATTGTGGTCGCTGCGGCGCTGATCTTTGCTTTCAGTCTTCTTGCCCCCTCTCTCCGGGCTATCACCACAAAGAGATAAGCGGTTGTTTGCAGATTGTTCTGCATGGGACAGGCCGCCGGGTTGGGCTATACTTGCGCAAAATCTGCTGATGGGTAGCCTGTGCGCCGCCTGAAACACCTGTCTGTAAGGAGTATCCCTTGGCGAATGTTGAAGATCTGCCCGAACTTGATCTTTCAGAAGGTTTTGTGCTGCCGGATGAGTCTGAATGGCTGAGACTTGTGGAAAGCGCGCTCAAGGGTCGCGATTTCGACAAGGCGCTCGTCTCCCGGACCTATGATGATATCCGGATAGAACCGCTTTACACGACACGCCCCGAAGTCAGCGAGGCTGTACCTGCCCGTCAGGGACCGTGGGATATCCGGACACTGGTCACCCATCCGGACGCGGCTGAAGCTTCGGCCCAGATCGCCGAACATCGGCGCTGTGGTGCGACATCCTGTCTGGTTCGTCTCGAGACGGCCCCCGGCAAAGGCGATGGTGTCGTGCTGTCCGGTCCGGAACAGGCTCAGCGACTGGATATGGATACGGATATCTGCATTGAGGCGGGTGATATGGCGCTGGCGCAGCTGGTGCTGCTGGATGCGGAAGCCGGTCGTCAGGAACGAAGAATTCAGGCTTTCAGGCTTGATCCGGTTGGTCGACTGGCATCGACAGGCTCCTCCTGTCTTGACCTTTCCTGCTTTATTTCTGACTTCAGAAGATCTGTTCAGAATATTGATTTTGTTAATCTTGTGTCTGATGGTGCTGTCTATGAAAAGGCAGGTGCCACAGATGTTCAGGAACTCGCGGCAGTGCTTGCGACCGCCGTTCATTATCTGCGGGTCGGGATTGATTCCGGCCTGTCTGTTCAAGCCGCTGCGGACATGGTCCGCCTGAGGCTGAGCACCTCTTCTGATCTGTTTGTCTCCATCGCAAAGTTGCGTGCCGGCTTGCGTATGTGGCAGCGTATCCTGCAGGCCAGTGGTGCTGTCGACAGTCCTGCGATCATTGAGGCGATCTCTGCTTCGGGGATGTATACCAGCCGTGACCCCTGGGTGAATATGCTGAGGGGTACTGCCGCGGGTATGGCCGGGGCCATTGGTGGAGCCTTCTCGATCACGGTACTGCCCTATGCCTGGGCGGTTGAGGGAGAAGGATCGCAATTGTCTGCTGCGATGGCGCGCAATATTCAGGTGATCCTGAATGAGGAAAGCCATCTCGGTGCAGTCTGTGATCCGGCTGCGGGGTCTTATGCCATTGAGCATCTGACGGACCATCTGGCCGACCGTGCCTGGGCCTTGTTTCAGAAGATCGAGGCTGGTGGTGGTATGGTCTGCGCTTTGCAGGATGGATGGTTCCAGACTCAGGTTGCCGGGATTGTTGAGAAAAAGCGCCGGGATGCAGCCACCCGGAAGCTGCCGGTCACCGGTGTCAGCGAATTTCCTTATCTTGATGAGGAAACGGCGGAAGCAAATATTGTCACGATTCCGGAACCGGCCGGGGCTGGCGAGCTCCTGGAGCTGGAGACGGTGACATATGCAGCTATCGCCGGGGCGCTGGATGCTGGTGCCTCTGTACAGCAGATATCAAGGGGCTTGCCCCGTTCCGGAGAGAGCCTGGCGAAGGTTCTGGCTGATTTCCGCGCCTCTGCTGCCTATGAGGCATTGCGTGACCTGTCTGATGGCTATCTTGAACGTGACGGCCAGCGCCCTGCCCTGTTCGGAGCTTTCATCGGATCGCTGGCAGATTTCTCTGCCCGGGCGATGTTTGCCCGTAATCTTGCGGCAGCTGGTGGTGTTACGATCATCGACGGACCACCGGATGCTTCCGATGCAGAGATTATCTCTGCTTTTGAGGCGAGCAGCTGCCGGGAAGTGGTGCTTTGTTCCGGTGATGACCTCTATGCTGCACGCGCAGCGGGGCTGGCGGCTGCACTGAAGGCGGCTGGGGCTGCCCGGGTCTGGCTTGCCGGGCGACCGGGTGCGGCGGAATCTGATTATACCGCCGCTGGCATTGACGGATATATTTATGCGGGCTCGGATGCGGCGGGCTTTCTGAATGGCATCTATGACCGGCTTGAAGGAGGCCAGGCATGAGCGGATTACCTGATTTCTCGACCCTTCCCCTGTCAGCAGATGGTGCGCCATCCGTCGCCAGTCCGCGCTATGATGCGGCGCCATGGGCAACGCCGGAAGGTATTGATGTGAAAACAGCCTATGCATCGGAAGATGTAATGGGGCTGGACTTTACAGGCGGTTATCCCGGTATCGCGCCTTATCTGCGTGGCCCCTATCCGACGATGTATGTCACCAAGCCCTGGACCATCCGTCAGTATGCCGGGTTCTCGACCGCACAGGAGAGTAATGCTTTCTACCGGCGTAATCTGGCAGCGGGTCAGAAAGGCCTGTCCGTGGCGTTCGATCTGGCGACCCACCGCGGCTATGATTCAGATCACCCGCGGGTTGCCGGTGACGTGGGTATGGCTGGCGTGGCAATTGATTCGATCATGGATATGCGCACCCTGTTTGACGGTATCCCGCTCGATAAAATGAGTGTCTCGATGACCATGAACGGGGCAGTTTTGCCAATCATGGCACTGTTCATTGTCGCTGGTGAAGAACAGGGCGTTGCCCCGGAACAGCTTTCCGGAACCATTCAGAACGACATTCTGAAGGAGTTCATGGTTCGCAATACCTACATCTATCCACCGAAATCCTCGATGCGGATCATTTCCGACATTTTCTCCTATACCGCCGAGCGGATGCCGAAATTCAATTCGATCTCGATTTCCGGTTATCATATGCAGGAAGCGGGGGCGACGGCTGATCTGGAGCTCGCCTATACACTGGCTGACGGTGTTGAATATGTGCGCGCTGGAATGGCCGCCGGACTGACTGTTGATGCTTTTGCACCGCGGCTTTCGTTCTTCTGGGCGATTGGCATGAATTATTTCATGGAAGTGGCGAAGATGCGGGCGGCCCGCCTGCTCTGGGCGCGTCTGATGCAGCAGTTCGACCCGCAGAACCAGCGGTCGCTGTCGTTGCGAACCCATTGCCAGACCTCTGGCTGGAGCCTGACAGCACAGGATGTCTTCAACAATGTGACGCGAACCTGTGTCGAGGCGTTTGCCGCCGTACATGGCCACACCCAGTCCCTGCATACCAATGCGCTGGATGAAGCGCTGGCCCTGCCGACGGATTTCAGTGCCCGGATTGCCCGCAATACCCAGCTGTTTATCCAGCAGGAAAGCGGCTCCTGTCGGATGATCGACCCCTGGGGCGGCAGCTATTATGTTGAACGTCTGACCCATGATCTTGCACAGCGTGCCTGGGCGCATATTCAGGAGGTTGAGGAACAGGGGGGAATGGCAAAGGCCATCGAAGCCGGTATCCCGAAGATGCGGATTGAGGAAGCAGCGGCCCGCACACAGGCGCGGATTGATTCCGGACGTCAGACGGTGGTTGGCGTTAATCGTTATAAATCTGGCCAGAAGGACAATGTGCAGGTTCTCAAGGTCGATAATTCTTCGGTCCGGAAACGTCAGGTCGCGCAGCTGGAGCAGTTACGTGCGGAACGTGACCAGTCCGCCTGTGACGCTTCACTGGCTGCGCTGACAGAGGCCGCGAAAACCGGTGGCGGCAATCTGCTGGCACTGGCAGTTGATGCGGCCCGCAAGCGGGCGACGGTTGGTGAGATCACCACGGCAATGGAAGTTGTGTATGGTCGCCATGTCGCCGAGATCCGGTCGATCACAGGAGTTTATGGAGCGGAAATGGGACGGGACTCAACCGCGGCACAGGATGCCCGCCGCTATGTCGAAGCCTTCGCCGCCGAAGAAGGCCGTCGCCCCCGTATCCTGCTGGCCAAGATGGGACAGGACGGACATGACCGCGGACAGAAGGTCATCGCTACAGGATTCGCTGATCTGGGTTTTGATGTGGATATCGGCCCCCTGTTCCAGACCCCGGAAGAAGCTGCCCGGCAGGCTGTGGAAAATGATGTTCATATGGTCGGGGCCAGCTCACTTGCAGCCGGTCACCTGACGCTGGTGCCGGAATTGCGGCAGGCGCTGGACGCACTGGGGCGCGAAGATATTGCCATCGTGGTTGGTGGTGTTATCCCGCCACAGGATTATGACGAGCTTTATGAGGCCGGTGCGCTGGCTATTTTTCCGCCGGGGACAAATATAGCCGAGGCTGCGGTCGAGTTGCTGAAAGCAATCAGCAGTTCGGCGGATGACGAGCCACAGGTTGCCTGACCGGCAGGGACAATCAGTGACTTTGTCGACATCCCCTGTCCGCCCGCGGCGGCGAAAGCTCTCGACCGATGAGTATATCGACGGTGTGCTGAGTGGTGACCGGGTGATTCTGGCCCGCGCCATCACGCTGGTCGAAAGCCGCAATGCAGAACATCGGGAACAGGCTTCTGCCCTGTTGAAAGGGGTCTCTGCGGCCAGTGGCAAGGCACATCGTGTGGGAATAACCGGTGTGCCGGGCGTCGGCAAAAGCACCTTCATCGATACGCTGGGCAGCAATCTGACCGGTGCAGGGCACAGGGTTGCAGTGCTGGCGGTGGACCCGACCAGTTCCCGGACCGGGGGAAGCATTCTGGGGGACAAGACCCGGATGGCCCGTCTGTCGGTTGATCCGAATGCCTTTGTTCGTCCTTCGCCCTCTGCCGGGACGCTGGGTGGCGTGACCCGGCGGACGCGGGAGACCATGCTGCTGTGTGAAGCAGCAGGATTCGATATCGTGCTGGTTGAGACGGTAGGTGTTGGCCAGTCAGAGATTGCGGTCTCCGACATGGTAGATTTCTTTCTGGTACTGATGATCGCCGGTGCGGGAGACGAGCTACAGGGTATCAAGAAGGGTGTGCTGGAAGTCGCTGACATGATTGCCATCAACAAGGCTGATGGTGACAATGAACGTCGCGCCCGCCGTGCCGCCGGTGATTATCGTACTGCCCTGAATATCATGACCCCACAAAACGCTGACTGGCGCCCGCCCGTCATTACCTGCAGTGCGCTGGCGAATACCGGCGTGGAAGACCTCTGGTCCCGTATCACCGAACATCAGACGGTGATGACTGAAAACGGTGCTCTGCCCGCACGTCGTCAGGAGCAGAATCTTCGCTGGATGTGGGATGTGATTGAAGACCGGTTGATGGAACGTTTCCGGGGGAATGAAGCAATTTCCGGCCGGATGCCCGACATCGAACCACTGGTCAAAGCAGGCACCCTGCCCGCCGGTGTCGCGGCTGACCAGCTGATCAGCCTGCTATTCTCCGGACGGTAGACTGTTCGCTGCCTGCTCAGGCGGCCATGACCTTGAAGGCCATCAGCCAGCCATAGGCGAAGACGGTCATCATCAGGGTGAAACCGGCGGCGACGGAAATCGCGCTCAACAGCATTTCAGAACGATTGATCATTTGCATTTCAACTCTCCCTCGTTGGTGTCGGGAGGTTATAGCGGGTTCTGAATTTCATGTAAAGAACAAAACAAGAACATTTATTTTCTCCATATATAACAGATAAATAGATGTCTAATCCGGAAGGTATTGTCTGATTTCTTCAGCCAGTGTGAGCGGGTTGAACGGCTTGGTGATAATACCGTCCGGTTCCAGTTGTGCGAGTTCTTCCCGGACCTTCTTGATGGCGCCGGTCAGGAAAAGAAACTTCAGTTTTGCCGGTGCGATCTCCCGCATCCGGGCCAGTAATTCTGGTCCCTGCATGTCCGGCAGATACATATCGAGAAGGGCGATATCTGCACGGCCCAGTTCTTCCGTCATCGACAGGGCATGGGCACCGGTTTCGGCAAATATGACCTCATAGCCACCGATATCAGACAGGGCAATTTCCAGTAACGACCGGATATCAGGGTCATCATCTGCAACGAACACGGTTTTTGACATAATGTGATATTCTTCCTGCTTGTGATCATCTGCTCCGGCCGGATGTCAGTGGTCGCTATTGATGCATGGATTTAACCGCGCAATATGCGCATGATGGTGGCTATGGGAAGACGTGCAAACATCCTTTGCGTTGGTGAACGCAGCGCTGAAATGGAACGACTGGCGATTGCCATTGCCGGTGAGCGTGACGGCGTGTTTTTTGTGACATCGGAACGGGCTGGTCTTGGGGCTGTGTCAGAGAACCGGCCTGATCTGGTTATCGTTGCTGAATATCTGCGTCAGGGCAACAGGGACAGTTTTACCCGGTTGCTGAATAACGGTGATGGTGCTGCCCCCGCACCCGTCGCCTGGCTTTGTGATCCGGCAGATGCTGATGCTTATTCCAGCGCGACAAACGCAGGTGCGGACGAGGTTTTCTTTGGTGACGAAGAAGATGTCATGCTGCTGGCCAGAACACGTCCGCTGATCCGGATGTCGATGCTCTATGAGGAGATGTGGCGACGCTTCAGCCTTGCCCGGCGGTTTGGGCTGGATCCTGAGACAGTGGTTACACCGGTTGTCTCTGAAGCGGAACCGAAGCTGTTATTGCTGGAAACCAGCGAAGTCGAGAGCTTCGGTGGTGATCTGACCGAAGCCGGGCTGACACACCGGGTCAATGATCTTGTGACTGCGGAACAAGAACTGACGTCCGGCGCTTATGATGCCCTGCTGTTTGATGCGACTGACGAGACGCAGGACTGGCCGGGGTTTTGTGCCCGTATCAGAAACAATCCGCGACTGTTTCATCTGCCGATTGTCGCAGCAACAAACGGCGATAAACAGTTTGATATGGCCCTGTATAGTGCGGGCGTCACGCAGGTGGTCTTCAAATATGGAGATATGGAGGTCTGGCGCTTTTTATCCTCCAAACGTGCCCGGCATTTTGCTCTGGGGCAAAAGCTCAACCGCTCGCTGCGGCAGACAATGCATGACGAAACCGTTGACCCGCTGACCTGGACCTACAGCCCTGCCTTTTTGACCAGTCATCTGCTGGCGGCGGTCGGCACAGCCCGGGCAATGCGGCATCCGATTTCCATCATCCGGGTGAAAATTGCGAATTATCCGGAAATGGCTGCTGAATTCAGCCTGCCGTCGCTGTATCATATGACGCAGCAGGTCGCACAATGGATCACCCAGTTACTCAGAACCGAGGATCTGGTTTCGCGGGATCTGGATGACAGTTTCACGATCGTGCTGCCCAATACGCCGAGGCATGAGGCCGAAATCGTACGTGACCGGATTCTGGGCATTCTCGTGAATACAGATCTGGCGGTTTATGATGTTTATCGCCCGGTTGCGGTAGACCTGATCGCAGGCATTGCCCATATGGAAAATCCGGACAGCGCCGATGCCATGATGGAACGGGCAGCGCCCTGACCGTGACCGCTCTGGCGCGGTCATGCTGTACAGAAACTGAAACTGGATAACCTCATGAAACTCGACATTGTTGTCGATACGATCTGTCCCTGGTGTTTCATCGGGAAGCGTCGCCTTGAAGAGGCAATGGAAGGTATTGCCGGTGAGGCTGTTGAAATCCGGTGGCGCCCGTTTCTGCTCAACCCGGACATGCCCGATGGCGGGATGGACCGGCAGACCTATTTGTCGACCAAGTTTGGCGGTGAGCATCGTGCTGAACGGGTTTATGACAGCATCCGTCGCGCTGGTGAGGGAAACGGTATCGACTTTGCTTTCGAGAAAATTCAGCGCACACCGAATTCAGTCGATTCCCATCGTCTTATCCGCTTTGCGGAAAGAAACGTGAGTCCGGAAAATTGTGAGGTCATGGTCGAACAATTGTTTGAAGCCTATTTCCGGGAAGGTCGGGATATTGGTGATCTGGCAGTGCTGACAGAGGTTGGTGTTGCGGCGGGTCTCGATCAGGAGGCGTTGTCTGCATATCT
>TARA_R110002110_G_scaffold132106_2_pt1 | contig 12110 bp, 16 predicted proteins | sample TARA_R110002110 | Tara Oceans TARA_R110002110 (sample SAMEA4397330) | marine metagenome | biome: Polar Biome; feature: [SRF] surface water layer (ENVO:00010504); material: water (ENVO:00002006), including particulate matter (ENVO:01000060) such as... | depth 5 m
CGCTGGCGAACAGGTGTTTTGTGATGGCGAGATTGCGGTGGCATTGCGGCGTGCCGCAAGCAACCCGGACATCCCTCATATTGTTGTGTTGGATGAATTCGACCACGCCGATGCGGGCATCCAATCAGACTTTCACGGCATTTGCGAAGGCCGGGAATATGTGCTTCCTAATGGTGAAACCATTCCTGTTCTCAATAACATCCACTTTGTATTGACAAGAAATACTGGTGGACATGGGGACATAACAGGTCGCCACACAGCAGCAAATGTATCGGACTCCGCATTCACATCACGAGTCTCATGCACGTTCAATGTGACGTACATGAAGGAGGTTGACGAGGCAGCGCTTTTAATCACGCATGGCCTGAGCCCCGAAGAGGCCAGCCAAATAGTTACATTTGCTAACGCTAGTCGTCAGTCAGTTAGTGAAACCGATTCTGGATCATCTTTCGATGGCATGACCGAACCGATCTGCTTGCGCCACTTGTTGTCGTACACGGGGGCGAGGATGAGAGGTATGGAAAAAGCCAAGGCGCTCGCTGCGTGCATCATTGGTTCACTGCCGGAGCGAGATCAACCCGTAGCAAACGAACTTGCTATCACCCATGTCGGTTCTAAATGAAAGGAGTAGAACGTGTACCCATACAATACTAAACAGGCTACTGAGTATCCAGAAGTGTTTGGCTCGTTTAAGTTTGATGTTGCCGATACCCTAGGGAGGGCGGTTAGCGCCCTCCTGTCTAAGGGGGTATCTATTGAACTTGGCGAGAATGCTTGCACTGATTGCGACTCCAAAATTTACCTGCCACAGGCAATGCGAAGATATCTATCGTCACGAGAGATTGATCTTGTTCGATATGTGGTGGCTCATGAGCAGGCACATATTACGCACTCTCAAATAGATGTTTTGAGAGATATCGCTAGCCAAGATCCACCTGATATCGCTAATTCCGTTTTTCAATCACTGGAAGACATCCGAATTGAAGCTGCTGCAATGGCTGATTTTTTCGGCCACAACAGGACTTTTGAATTGGGACGGAGTATTGCCTTAGAAGAGTGGGAGAGCTTTTTTGACCCGCACAGTTTAAACCAATGCATTGTGGCTCTTATTTATGGCGGCCACATTTGCCCTGACTTGCGGCACGCCGCAACAGATAATTCTGATGAGAATGGGCTGTTGCCTTGGGTTGATTCTATTATTAGTCCGTTCTACGCACGGATTGAGAGCGTGGCGGACCACAAGCGTTTTCCTAGGACCCGATCACTTGGGTCTCTACACGCTGATATTTTTCTTGCTTTAAAGAACGCGCTTAAGAGTGAGGGCCTTCCACCGCCAATTGAAAATCTTGTAAAAAAACGGAAGGGGAAATCGCAAAAAGAGCTGAGTAATGAAGACCTCGATTTAGCATTGTCTCCGGATTGTCGAACGCTGCAAGGTAATTTAGCTGGTGGTGGTATGGCCGAAACTGTTGTCCGTAAATCCTTGCGCGCCCTGTCTTCTGATGAATCCGAGAGTGGTTTTGCGGAAGAAAGAATTACAAAAGAAGCAATCGGGCAACGCTCCAGGGGCTTTGGTTTGCGTATGGGCGATGGTTTTGGACAAGAAAAACCCGACCCGGCTGCCAGCGAAAAGAACTACCAATACGGCAGGCATTGCGCGGGCATGTGCCAACAACTAATAGACCGGCTTAGGGGCACCAGCCGCAAGGGATACACCAAGCCAAAGCCTAGTGGCTTGCGGATTGCTGCAAAGCAAATACCCAAGTTTATATTAGGGGAAACGCTGAATGTTTTACGACGCAGGAATAAACAGCCACACATGGGGACAGCCTGTATGTTTCTTGTAGACGACTCTGGAAGTATGCGCCATGACCGGAGTAGATCCGCATGGCGAGCCGCTGCAACCCTTGCTTTAGCATGTGAAAGAGCGAATTTCGCTTGTTCTATTATTAGATATTCATCTTCCTGGAGATTTGTAAAAACCTTTTCTCAGTCGTGCGCTTCTGTTCGCAAGATGTTTGCTATGGCCGAGAGTGGAGGTACCAGGCTTGATGAGCCGATGAGGGAATCTGTTGGGCACTTGAGTGTGCGACATGAAGACAAGAAGTTCTTGTTTATTCTTACTGATGGGCACACGGGACGCCATCAAAGGCAGGCCAAGTTGGCCAGAGATGCTGGGATTCGGATTATTCCCATACTACTGGGTGATCAGGCGGCTGAACACGCGGGGCCAGATGGAGATTGGTTTGGGTTTGATTGCATTGTTCTCCCTGACGATACTGTTTCTATTGGCCCTCCCATGATCGAAAAACTGGTTGCTTACCTCTGATTTGCGGCGTACCGCAAGTGGAAACAAATACAATGACTGATGAATTTCATATAGATGGCTTTGGTGATTTACGAGATTTTGACATTCACGACGACGACGAATACCAACGGCTCGGTGTTAAATTATTAGCTGGCGTTCTCAACATGATGGAGGACGGCAACCCTATCCAAGCCGGAATTGGCATGTATGCCGCGATGGAACTAATGATGGCAAAGGCAGGAATTCCACCGTCGCAAATCATGGTGTCATGGCAGTACAGTGGCGATTTAAAAAAGGTTAATCACAATAACACAGAAGATCATTTCAAAGCGCTGTTAGAAGGGAGGCTAATAAGCTGCGAAAACTTTTCTGTTGATTTCGATGGAATTGACGACTTGATTGTTGATGATGCGTTAAGAATTGCTAACAACTCTATAAATAAAATTGAATTACTGGGGAAACACTGGCTTGCGTCTGCTGACGCAGGCGAAGCTGATCGCCATACAAAATCCGGTGTTCTTGCTTGGTCGCGGGTTATGTTTGCTGCGGCTTCGTGGGCCAGGGGGTGGGGATCTTGGTTTGGTTCTGATTCGTTTGGCCCAAAGGCGCAACACAGCCTGTTTGAACTAGACCCCTGGAAATGCGCTAGTAAATCTTCTGCTCTAGCGGTCTGTTGCAACGCTAAGACAATGAAAGACTACTTAGCGCTGAACCTTTCTATGTAATTCCAGAGAATTGGTTGCGCTTGGGGTTGACGCACAGTCGCCCCAAGCGTATACTGCTATATGGTTGCGGCATGCCGCAAAGGAGAACAAATGACAACAGTGATAGACAAAGTAAAAAACCTAATTGACATTCGCTTGGGCTCTTACAAGACCGATCACAGCACAATAGACCAAGCGATGATTGATTGTGCCGTGATTCTGATGTCGCACATGAGGCCGGAGGAAATTGAAACCGCTCTTTATATGTCGCTTGGAAACGCGGGTGTGAACGATTTGCTTCAGTTAAGACTGCAAAGCCTTTTAAAATCTCGATTGATGGCTCTGGCTGGAGACGAAAACGATGGCAATTCGACCAAAACAGACGACTCAAAACCACTTAAAATTTCTTGACAATTTAAACGATACAGGGTTTGCCAATATGCTTGGGTCAGCTAAATATCTAGCTAAAAATTACAATCTGCCCGCAGACATTGCTCGCGATATTGTTCTTTACTGGTATGAAACAAACTGGCACAAATTAAGCGCAAGCCGAAACGATAACTAAATAACTTGCAGCGTTCTCTGTGATAGGGCTCGCTGCAAGTTGTGATTAAATTTGGAGAACACATGCCAGGCATTCAGAATTTACCTAAGCGATGGTCTGCGATAATGCAAAAGTACGGGATTTCAGCAAGGTCCGTTGCTGCACAAGCCAGCGTTAACTTGCCCCACTTTTACAATGTCTTAAATCAAAAGTCGTCACCCACCCTTGAGTATGTTGCAAAAATAGAGTTGGTGATTTCGGACATGGTAATCGAACGGAACTCAGTGGTAGTGCCGGATACTTATGATTTTTCAACCCCCCCCTTAAGCGCTGGAGAGCACAATGAGATTAGCGGAGATACACAGCAGTGAGCTAACGGGCAGTTGCCTTAGGAAAATCTACCACCGCTTGAATGGAGAGGTGACTGGAGCGACAACCACGGCCTTGTACCGGGGCCTGGTGGCGGGCAGGGCAATGGAGTTGCTCCATCAGCAAGAATTTGATTCCGACCCCTCTGAGATAACAATTGAGGCCGCAGCTGATACCCAAAAAACCTTGGCTAGTGAAAATCGAATTCTTACCGAGGCTGTTGAGCAAAATCGTGGGGACATTCTTGCTGAAATAACAGGCGCAGTTCATCTTTATCAAGATCGTTTTGGGCCATTGTTTAAGCGGTGCAGTCTTATCGGCACTGAACTGCCGTGCCGCATAACCGTTGACGGCACAGACTATGCTTCGCATCTAGATTTAATGGTTCGTGATGTCCACAATGTTTTCGGCCACGGGAAAGAGCGGCTTCTTGTTTTTGATTGGAAGTGGAGAGAGCAGCTGCCTTCTTATTCGTACCTTGCCAGGAATATGCAATTTGCTCTTTACTACTTAATGGTAAAAGATGGATCGGTTTTGGTTTACCCAAAAGCAGGTGACATGGGCTGGGTTGAATTTAATGAATCGCCCACCTTGATTTGGTGCCATTTACCAAACCTGAAACCGTACAACCGCAAGGTGATTTGCAAAAACGATTCAGGCGAAGAGCAGCAGTATGTTCGCGGGGACTTGCGCCCTACCAGGTCTATTCTTCATTCCGTTACGTACGACGACAAGCATTGTGGTCGCATAACCGATGAGCTTAAAACTCGGGCCAAAATGATTAAAAATGATATCTTCCCATTGAACCCTGACCCGGTATCCTGTAGAATATGCGATGCAGAAGCGTTCTGCACACGTTTTGATATGCCACAAATCTAGGAGATAGCAATGCGGTATCAAATGTCTATTAAGGACACTGCTGCCTACTTTGTCAGGTCGGGAATGTTCCCTGATTTGAAAAACGAAGATCAGGCGGCAACCCTACTTATCATTGGCCGAGGCTTTGCCCTTTCGGATTATGACTCTGTTACTGGCCTTTACTTAAGGCAAGGCAAGGTCAACATGCACGCCAATGTAATGTCGTCGGCAATAAAGGCATCGGGCAAGTACGACTACGAGGTACTGGCCTACACGGACAAAGAATGTGAAATTCAATTTTTCCGCGTTGACCCGTCCGGCAGGCATTCAATTGGCAAGCACAAATTTACTATGGCCCAGGCGGAGCGAGCCGGGCTAGGCAAAAACTTTACATGGAAGCAGTACCCCGAAGCGATGCTTTTTGCTCGTTGCATCAGTGCTGCGTATCGTGCTCATTGCCCCGACGCCCTTGGTGCTGCCCCAGTGTACGTTGAGCAGCACGGGGAGATGGAAGTCGATGGGCCAGAAGTGGCTGCGGTGCCGTCGCAAAGGGCGGTCCCTAAAATCCCCGCTAAGCCCACACAAGCCGAGGATCCGTCAACTGTAGTTGACGAAGTTCCGGTTCGAGTGGCGCTAATCGATTCTATTAAAAACTGGGGCGGGTGCACCCAAGAGCAGTCTGTTGAAAGGATACTTAATATCCTGGGAATACTTGGCTTACCTACAGATGGCAGCGCTGCTGACTTAGACTTAGGCATGATTTTGGCATGGTGTATTGATTGCAAGGCTTTAAAACTTGAGTATGAAGTTGCGATTAAAGACCACTTCAAGTGTTTGGAAACTTCGATTAAATCTATAAACGAACCGCCGCAAAGCGAGCAAGAAAGTGAGGCCGAAATTGACTTCTGAAACTGAATTGGTTGTGCATGAATCGCCACCAGAAATACCAGAATCTCCTACGTCTGAAATTCAAATTATCGAACGAATTGATTACCTAGTAGATCGCATTCATAAGTGTGAGCAAGAGAAGCTGATTTACCTTTTAGAGATTCATCAGAACAAGTACTGGACACAGGATTTCGGTAGCTTTGAACAGTTCTGCAAAGAACGGCTCGGATATTCAAAGCAATATGTGTATCGGTGCATAACAGCAGCGAAGATGATTGAGGCGGGTGTGCCTGTGGAGAACCCCAATCAATCTCTTGCTCTTGAGGGGCTTGATGTTGAACAAGCAAAAGAGGTTTGGGACAAGGCCCAGGAGGCTGCTGAGGAGTCTGGCAAAAAGGTAAGCGGGGGCATGCTTAAGCAAGCCAGGAAAGAAAAGGACGTTTACGACCGTGCTGTTTATGGTGAAAACGGCTCTTTAGACATCAGTGGCCTTCAAGAGCCCTTCAAAGAGATTGTTGCAACCCTTCGGACTGCCAAAGATTTGTTGCAAGGACTTTGCCAGAGCCCAGAAGCGGCTTGGGTTTCATATCAACCATTGGCTATTAAGCTTCGCGACGTTGCGGAAACAGTCAAGTTTGCCATGCCCCACTCTGTATGTACTGGGTGTGGCGGGCCAGGATGCGAACACTGCAAAACCCTTGGGTGGATTCCAAAGGCCCGCACAGAGGTTAGTGAAGTTTGATTTGCCCACAAGAGAGCATGTTTAAACTGCGAGATTACCAAAATCGTGCGATTGACGGGATAGTTAGTTCCCTTCGGTCGCATGATACGGCCTTGGTTGTTTCCCCTACGGGCACAGGAAAAACCATCTTGTTTGCTGAGGCAACGCGCATTGCAAGCAAGCGATGCATGGTCATTGCTCATCGTGAAGAACTTCTTTCGCAAGCTGCGGAGAAGATAGAGGGAGTATCAGGGGAAAGGCCAGAGATCGAACAGTCAGTGCTCTGGTCTAACGAAGGGTATTTTGGTAAGTCCAAGGTCGTAGTAGCGTCTATCCAAACACTAAACGCTAGAACTCGCGATGGTCGCAGGCACGAACGTTTCAACCCTGATGAGTTTTCTCTGGTGATTGTAGATGAGGCTCACCACGCAGTTTCTAACTCATACAGACGAGTCTTAAATTGGTTCCGTAAAATAAACCCAAAGTGCAAAATTTTAGGATTTACCGCCACTCCTGATCGCTCAGACAAGCTCGCTTTAGGATCAGTGTTTGAAACCGTAGCCTTTGACTACAACATCAGACAGGCCATCGATGATGGTTGGCTTGCGCCAATCAAGAACACATCGGTAAGAGTTGACGGCCTGGATTTCAGTCAGGTCAGGTCTAGTGCGGGAGATTTGAACAAATCCGACTTGGCAGCGGTCATGGAGTTTGAAAAAGTGCTACATGGCGTAGCTGTGCCCACCCTGGAGTTAATAGGAGACAAGCAAACCTTGGTTTTCGCGGCGTCAGTCAACCAGGCGGAAAGGCTTTCTGAAATCTTCGATAGATACAAGCCTAACTCAGCGGGGTTTGTGTCGGGCAAAATGGAAATAGACAAACGCAGGGACGTTATACGGAGGTTTCGATCTGGGAGTCTACAGATCCTAGTTAACGTAGGCGTGGCGACAGAGGGCTTTGACGTTCCTCTCGTGAGCTGTATCGCAATGGCTCGGCCCACGAAGAGCAGGTCGCTTTATAGCCAGATGGTTGGCCGGGGCACAAGGCCATTGCCAGGCGTAGTAGATGGCATTGATGTTCCGGAGCTTCGACGCGATGCTATTGCGGGCTCAGCCAAGCCGCACTGCCATGTAATTGATTTCGTTGGGAATTCAGGACAACACAGGTTAATTCACGCCGCAGACATACTTGGCGGCGATGAGCCAGAAGAGGTACAAGAACGTGCGCATAAAATATTGGACTCGGGCGTTACAGACGATGTTGCTGAAGCAATTGAAATTGCCAAAGTGGAGCTGGAAGAAGAAGAAGAAGAGAGAAAAACCAGTCGTGCCAGAGTCCGTGCTTCGAGCGTTAATTACAGGACGAAAGACTCAGACCCATTTACGCAACTGGGAATCAAGCCGTCCTCGGCCAGGTTCATTACGAACCAGAGACAACTCTCAGGAAACCAATTGGCCTTTCTAACTAGGTCGGGTGTTGATGTGGAGCAGTATTCTTCTCAAGAGCAGCGCGTGCTACACAGTGCACTTGTTAAGCGAATACAGAAAAAGCAATGCTCTCTGAAGCAAGCCAAGATACTTGGCAAATATGGGTTTGATACAAAGAAGATGAAGTTCAAGGAGGCGTCGAGACTTATAGACAGGCTGGCACAAAACAACTGGAAGCCACTGTAAATTTAATCACAACCGGAGATAGCAATGGAATCGGAATGGATACAGGTGTCAAGGAGCCGTGTGTGTCCCATTTGCGGAAAACCTGATTGGTGCCTTATAGCAAGAAATGGTTCTGCGGCGATATGCCCCAGAATAGAAGAGAAGTCCGTTGCTTATATCGAAGGCAGTGGATGGTTACACAAGTTTGGCGGAGATGACGGGCCAAAACCAAGACTTAGGGCCGCGCCCAAACCGCTCCCAGAACACAACTCGGTCCTGCAAGATATTTTTAGAAAATTAAGGAAACAAACAACTCCTGAAGTGCTGAGTTATTTATCATCTGATTTAGGTGTTTCCGAAAAATCCCTAGACCTTTTGTCTGTGGGATTTTCGTCTACCCGCGATGCGTTCGCTTTTCCAATGACAAGAAAAGGCAAGAGGTTTTTGGGTATTAGGTATCGCCACAAAAACGGAAGCAAGTTTGCCGCAAAAGGAAGTAAGCAAGGGCTCTTTATACCCGAGTCGTTTACGCGGTCTCGCGGCGTGGTGGTTTGCGAAGGGCCAACAGACACAGCAGCAATGTTGGACCTGGGTGTTAATGCGGTTGGCCGCCCAAGTTGTAATGCCGGGAACAGCCTGATAAGCGAGATGACAAAAAGTCTTCCTGTAGCAATACTCAGTGACTCCGATGGGCCAGGCAGAAGCGGGGCGATCCAACTCCAAAAGACTTTGAAGAAAGGCGGAGCGAAATCCGTTTTTGTTATTGAGCCCAAAGCTGGAAAAGACGCTAGGGAGTGGGTTGCAAACGGAGCAACCAAAAACGATGTCATGGAAACGATTGCGGAGGCTAGGCGTGCAGAATGAAACGGGCTACGAAGACAAGTTGGCCTACATTACGAGTCATATGGTCCGAATGCAGCATGCTTACCAGGTCTTATTGCTAGAGCAAGTGCCATATGAGTGGCCAATGACAAAACAGGTAGACTTTTTGTATGAACGAATCACCAAAGGAATGGCGTTGCCGAATACCGAACTTCGACCTAACAAGCCCCAACCGGATGCTGAGAATGCACTTTGCCCAAAGGAGCAGGCTAAAAAGAGCCATTGGTGTAAATCTGGTCGCGTACTCCGATGATATGCCAGAGCTTAGGCCCGTAATTGATTTGACAATTACAAGGTACTACGGGTACAGAAAAAGAGCCTTTGACAAAGACAACTTGTACGGCTCTAGTAAACTGTTAATTGACGCTATAAAAGATTTCAATATAATACCCGACGACACCCCAAAGCATATCAATTTAACTGTTAAACAAGAGAAAAGCCCGACTCGGGAAACTTTTGTAGAAATAGAAGCGAAAGAAGCCGATAATATTGGTGTAGAATGATATAGTTCGTTCGCTATCTCCTCCTTGGAGCCGCTGACGAATGGTCGGCGGTTCTTTTTTTGAGGCTACTGTATGGAGGCGGTAATTAAATCACTGTCGAAAGACAGTCACGAAATTACCTTTGATGTCCCACGGCGGAAATGGGAACGGTGGTTCCTTCTGTCTAGTGATAGGCACCACGACAACGCGCATACAAACTGGGCGTTAGAAAAAAAACACCTAGACCAAGCATTAGAGCGGAACGCTGGAATCCTAGATTTCGGCGATTTGTTTTGCGCTATGCAGGGAAAATGGGACAAAAGAGCTGATGTAACACAGTGCAGGCTAGAGCACCAGCAGGGCCGATACCTAGATGCCCTCGTAGATACTGCCGTAGATTTCTATAAGCCATACGCTAACAACTGGCTTTTCATGTCTCCAGGAAATCACGAAGTATCTATTGTAAAAAGGCATGAAACCGACCTGTCTGAACGTTTCGCTGATGCAATGGGCCGCAATGAAAACGGCAATCCTATTGTTGGGGCCTATAGCGGGTTTATTAGATTCAAGCCAAAGCGTTTAAAGCAAAACCGAAGCGACGGAAGCATTGTTCTTTTTTACCATCACGGCTACGGCGGAGGCGGCCCCGTTACAAGGGGGGTGATCCAAACCAATCGAATGGGCGTATATTTGCCCGACCCGGAAATTGTGGTTAGCGGCCACACACACGACCAGTGGGTACTTCCGATTGCCAGGTCAAGGCTAGGAAAGTATGGAAAAACCTATATTGATCGGCAAACCCATGTTCGTATACCGGGATACAAAGACGAGTACACTGGCGGAGACGGCTGGCATCACCACCGAGGCGGCCCGCCAAAGACCAATGGAGCCTTTTGGTTAAGAATTTTTCTGACCAAGACCAGGACAGAGGACAACTTGGATTACGAAATTTTGGAGGCCCGCTAATGCCCAGAGCTGACGCTACAAAGCACCAAAAAGAAATCCTTGGCCGGTTTGCCGGAGAGCTTTGCGAGTCTGGAGCAGACGGCATAGTTGTTATTTTTTCATCGACCCTTAGGGGAAAAACAAGCTCCCATGTTGCCCAGTTTGGCAACGAATTGCTTTGCAGCAGTTTGATATCTCACGCATTCCAGACAGAAACCATAATTTACACCGACACTGGAATCGAAGAGGAAGAGGATTAGTTTGTGATGGGAACTCTCGAAAAAGGCCAAATTAAGATCCAAACAATTATTAATGGCCTTCAACTTTTAGTTTTAATCATAGGCGTTGCTGCTATATTTATGTCTATAGGTCGTCGTGACCAGCAGTTAGACACGGCTGTTGTTGACCTAAAAGAACTCAGTAGTATTATTCACGATCTCGTGAAAGCCCAGGTTGTTAGTGTTACCAAAGACGGCGAACACGATAGAATCTTATCGGATCTTTCAATAAGAATTTACGCATTGGAACAACAATGAAGACGCTTGATTGGAAAGTATTCGCCAGCGGCGGAGCCACACTGTTTGTTATTGGATTGTGCCTAGCCGTCCAAGGTTGTGATTTGCAGAAGATGGTGAAGTTTGACGTTCCCAAGGGCGTTCAGGGGATTGTAGAAACCAACGAAGTTGAACCCCTTAGCAATTCTATATACGTGTGGGAACAGTGGACCAACTGGGTAGACACGAACAGCAAGCAGCTTTCAGCAAACATCGAAGACGCTAACGATCGAGTTCAAATGATTTCTAATTTGACCTCGATGGGGATGGGCGCGCTGCAAGAGGCGGGTGGACAGTTCCCGGGCGGAGCGATCTTGTTTTCTGGCCTGTCTTTACTGACGGGATGGTTTTTAAAGAGGCCGGGTGAAGAAAAGCGACTGAGCAAGGAAAAAGAAGACTCATACAACGCGGGCATGGAAATTGCCAAGTCCATTATCGAAGAAACCAACTCTAACTAGGAATACACATGGGACACGGTGCTAGACACGCAGCCAGAAATCAACCCAAAGCAGGCGGAAGCGGAAAACCTGGAAGTCGAGGCAGTGCATCTGCAAAAAGAAACAGTAAAGCTTCTTCCAAACTTAAGAAAAAGAAGCGGTAAAGAGGGCTTAATCTATGTATCCAACAGGATGGAAATACACTGATCCGTATGCAGCAACTACAACTGCAATATCGGAATTTTCGACAGGGCTGCAAGCTCCAAACGAACTAATTGTTAATTGCGAAGGCTTCACTTGGCTGCTTGTTTCTTTAGGTTCAACAGACAACGATACTTCTAGCGTTTCTGTTCAAGTTCATGGCACCCAGACCGACGGCGAGGCTGCTCAACAAATAAATTTTTGTTTTAATTCTTTAATAGCTACCGTAAATGGCAATAGCAATCCGTCAGTTTCATCAGTAAACCTAGCAACACCTTCTGGTGCTGTTATAACTTCGATTTCAAAGTTAACTGTTGTGGGTTCCGATTCTGGTGTTAATGAAAATACGGGCTCCAATCAGATTGACACTGTTCACTGGTGGAACAGGCTTGCTGGAAATCAGACCATTAGCGGCTACATAGATACGGGTGAAGAGGCCCGTTCTGGGGACAGTCCCGATCATGAAGACCTTTGGTTGTTTAATCCCACCGATGGGGATGCTAGTGGCCCAGCCTGGGTAGCGTTTCCGTGTGGGCCTTTTAACTACATTCAACTCGAAGTGTCT
>TARA_R110002110_G_scaffold10308_7_pt1 | contig 12109 bp, 13 predicted proteins | sample TARA_R110002110 | Tara Oceans TARA_R110002110 (sample SAMEA4397330) | marine metagenome | biome: Polar Biome; feature: [SRF] surface water layer (ENVO:00010504); material: water (ENVO:00002006), including particulate matter (ENVO:01000060) such as... | depth 5 m
AATACCCATTTGCATTTCTTCATCAACCGGCATCTCGATCAGTTTATCTCTGTCGACATCTTTAAGTGTGTTGGTCATTGCGGTGCCCTTGTAGGCTACTGCTTGGCCAATGAATACTGTATCTGGCTGTTCTCCCAGGTACTCCATTGCTCTTTTTAGTTCATCAAAATATTGTCCCATTAGAACTGCACCCTCTTTCCTGCTCCTGCGTGTGGATATTTGTCTAGGCTGTATTTGTAGTATGTAATATATTCGTCATTAACACCCTCATAGGTCAGCTTTTCTTGACCCCAAGTTTCGCGGGTGTCCGTACAAACAGACTTTCCGTTATCTTCGATAATAAAGTGAATCGGCAGCTTGTGATTGCGAGAATACTTAATACATTCGTGAGCCACTCCTGTTTCAGAGGTCATATCACCCATAAAACAATAGACCTTGTTGGGGGTACCCTTTCGCTTGATATCCAGCGCAAGCCCAGTTGCAATAGGAAGTACTCCTGTTACAATACCAGAACACAACACTCGATATTCTTTAAAGCACAATGAGATAGAGCGGCCCTGCAAAATGGCTGACTTTAATTGATCTTGAGGTACGCCCTTCAGCAAACACTGGTAGTGGCTGCGCCAGGATCCCAGCACCCAATCATCCGGACCAATGTTGTGCTTTTTAAACACATCGATCATCTCTTGCTCATTGCCGTGATAAAGGTGCACGGGTGCACGGATCATAGCCGCATCAAAACACGCGGCCATCTCTACCTCAAATTCAATTAACTCTTCTTTTGTGAGCATATACACCCCCTAGGTTAATCGCCCAACAGCTTTCTTTTAAGCTTGATTTCTGTCATTTTTTCGATGCCCTGTCTTGTGTCAAGTCCGAACTTCTTTTCTATCATATCAAGATATGCATCATTTTTATAGTATTTTGTGAAGGCTTCATCGCGAAACTTAAGCACCTCTGCAGCAGAAATGTGCTTAGTCGGAAGAGGAGATGTTTCATACGAGTGCTGAGAGTATCCTACATAGGACTCTGGCAGGTCCCATCCCTCCTTAAGAGCGTCCAAATATAGTTTAGACCCAGGATATGCCATGGCAGAATAAAAATTAGCAAACTCGCAGTTAAGGTCTATTGACATATCCAGTGTATCTTGCATTGTTTCTATATTATCTTCTGGTAATCCAAAAATATAGTTTCCAATTACATTGATATCGTAGTCTTGAACCTTCTTGACTAAATCTTCAATATTAACCTCAGTAAATCTACCTTTAACCACATCTTGGCGAACGACCTTGTTGCCGGACTCAATCCCCAATGCAAGCCAATTAACGCCGGCCTTCTTGAGCGTTTCAAGATATTCTTCTTTAACCGTATCAATTCTTGCATATGCCCAGATATTAAAATCGTACTTACGTTCAATTATCAAGTTGCACAGTTCCATAAAATGCTTCTTATATAATACAAACATTTCATCTGCAATTTTAACATTCCTGATGCCCATCTCAGCGATTTGATCAAACTCTGATATAATATATTGCGGATCCCAAAATCTAAACTTATTTCTACCATAATCCCAGTTCTCAAGGTTGTTGTTTCCAAATGGAGCGTTAATACAACAAAAACTGCATTTAAATGGACATCCTAAGCTGGTATATAAAGAGGCAAATGGCTTTCTGTCATCTCCATTAGACATGGCATGCCAATTGGATGTTTTGTAATTACCCATCGGCAAAAGATCCCAAGCCATTCCGGGAAGCTCATTAACCAACTGCTCTTGAGATATTAAGGGAGCTGGTTTGGTGCAGACAATATTGCCATCATCTCGATACCACAAGCCAGGGACATTTCGCAACTGTGATGTGTCATTCATATTAACGTTGAGTAGGCCGGCAATAGTATGTGGGCCTTCTCCTTGGCAAACAAAATCAGTAATTTCTTCTTGCATTGTTTGTCGAGAAACAGCAGACGGATGTAGACCCACCAGCAAAGTCTTGTATTCAGGGTAGTTGTTTTTAAGCTCTTGTAACAGGTAACGAGTGCCGATCATATTTTGAGTAGATGCAGAGGGCTGCTGGCCATAAATAACAATAACGACAAGTTTTGGATCGTAAGCGTTGATGGCGTCAGCAGATTGTTTTGCATCTATTTTCATAGCTTCACAATCTAAAATTCTTGTTGAATATCCATTCTTGCGCGAGTTCTGTGCTAACAAGGCCGCCCAAATCGGTGGCTCAATAGCAGAGTATTCTTTGCTAAGCTTTTGATAAATAATGGGTGCACCATTTGGGTGCACAAATAATACGTCTAATTTGCTCATTCTTTAATAATTTGCATACCAAGGCGATTCAATGATGCTATAAGCTTTAACAAGCTGTCGTATTCCATCATCTAAATCATACTTGCATATAAATCCCTTGTCATAAAATTTCTGGCTACTTACAATATAATCACGCGTGTCCGGATCAGAAGTGAATTCTGCTTTGATAATCTCAAGCGGCATATGCTCTTTAATTTTTTGAGCCAGCTGCAGCTTATTCATATTAATTGAGTCGTTACCTACATTATAGGTTTCATTCTTGCATTCTTCCCAGTTATTGATTACAAACATAAATGCACGACAAACGTCCTGCAGGTGTACATAATTGCGCATAAATTCGCACTCATATAAAACCAAAACGCGCTCACGTAGTGCCTTCAATACAAAATTGTTTACTAATAAATCAGTTCTCATTCTAGACCCTGGCCCAAACACTGTGGCCAGTCTAAAAGTAACACAATTGTCGGTATTTCTATACTCTTGTTCTGCAGCTACTTTTGTTTGTCCATAAAGCGATACAGGATTAAGCGGAGACTCCTCAGTACACACCGAACCATCAACACTGACTCCATATCCAGAGTTTGTACAGGGGTAAATCACTTTCTGTTCTGGTGTCTTATTCTTTGCAATCCAGGCATTAGCGCCGTGATTAATCTCAACAGCTCCTCTTTTATCTCTATCACACAAAGGAAAACCTACAAGAGCGGCTAAAGGAATAATAATATCAGCCTTCGGCATATGCTCCCGCAAAAATTCTAGATTTACCACATCTCCCTTAATAAAAGTAAAGTGAGGGTCAATAGTATATCTTAATAATGATGTGGCATCATACATTAGATTATCAATAATTGTAACTTCGTGACCTTCTTTGAGAAGATGCTCGGTTAATTCGCTACCAATGTATCCGGCGCCGCCGGTAATGAGAACTTTAGACATTTACCACTCCAATTTTCCTGTTATAATATCTTTAAGCATAACCCAGTCACAAGCCTTGGCCCATATAGGTTTTGAAAATGCTGCTGGCTCGTTCTTTTCAAACACATAATGACCAGTCCACGCAAAAGGATAAACCACGAAAGGAGTGACCAATAAAAGCAACCATGCTTGTGTATATAATACCGCACTAATAAACATAATTGTAGCAATCTGTCCCAAAACGTGTAACCTACGACACCACTTGTTCTGGTGTAATGTGAGATAGTGTTGATAATACTGCTTAAATGTCATTTCCAGCTAATCTCCCAATCTTTAAAATCTGCAGCTAGGCAATCAATTTTATAATCTTTCCGGCCACCCATAATTTCTTGAATGCGATTCTTGGCAGTATTTCGAATGCCATTTAGGCCGTGCGTCAGCTCTAAATTATTACCATCTTTAATACCCTTACGGTAGTTAGATTCATTGTGCCAAATATGCAAGTTCATTTGTGACAACACGACAATGGCTCTGATTGTTTCCGCTGTAATGCCTTCACTTCGATCAAGCAGCAATTGAATATCGTGTGTGATATCCGCGATCTCTTCTGAATATTCCACCTTGTGCTCTGATATAAACACTTCTTTTAGTTGTGCAATTGAAAGCCTGTCGATTAATTCTGACAGTGTTGGTAAGTATTTTCTATTTGTGTCCATTGTATATCCTTATAAAAATTGTCTAAAGTGTGGTTCGTACTTTCTAAAATTTGTTTCTCCGAATACATCTTTATATTTAAAAAATGTATTAGCTTCTTCAAGGCCACGATCTTTAATGTGTTCGTCAGATGTTGATAGGCCCTTAGAATTATAATAATACAAGCCTAGAGGAATGTCAATCTTTTTAAATTGTGCTCCTGCTTGTACCATTTTTAGAAACATATCCCAATCGCCAGCATATGCCAAATCTTCATTAAAAAATCCGGCCTTTTCGTGAATAGTCTTTTTCCACATTGGCATTGGCCCTGGTAAACACTTAATCATATTTTCTCTAGAAAACTTATTTCTAGAATGTTCATAAAAGTTTCCATTTGATGAGTTATTCTCAAATGTTTCATTTGGTTTTGTGGTCTGAAGGCAATCAGTATAAACCAAATCTATATCACTAGAATAATGCAAATGCTTAGCGAGAGTTTCTAAATAGTGCGGAGAATGCCTATCGTCTACACAAGCTTGGGCAATGAACTCGCCTGTGGCTATTTTAATAGCCATATTTTCAGTCTCCATAACGGTTGCTCTATAATCAAGTTTTTTATAGACAACATTTTTATGCGTTTTCATAAACTCGCGAATATAATTTTCTTCGTTTTCTGGCGAGTTTGCATCGATTATAATTAATTCCGACTGCTCAAAGATTGTTTGCTTTCTCATATCTTCCAAGAAGCCTTGAATGTATTCTTCTCCAGAGTACAAAGGGCAAAAAATAGTTACTTTTGGAAGCTCAACTTTACCATAAAACTCTACAGTATTTTTATCAATTAATCCAAACCACTTTTCCATAAGTGTGTTATTGTTTTTTCTAATAAAGTCTAATAATTCTCTACCTTTTAGTTTAAAGTAGTCTTCGCTAGCAGCACCAATAAGGTTGTTAGTTATTAATTTACATCCTAAAATACGAGCCTCAATTGAAAGCCTGTTGTATGTTTCCAGCCATTGAGGAAAAAATACTAAATGTTCAACGCGGGCAAGATTAGCAACAAAGCTCTCAAATGGCTGAGGCTCTAAGTATTCAAACGGTAAATTGTTTTTTTGGCAAAACCCAATTGCTGCCGGCATGCCTTTATTTTTATTGTTTGATCTCAAAAGAGCAAACTTAATTTTTTTAGGAGTATCTAAGTTGCTTTCTAACACTGTTAGCTGCTCTTCGGTCCATATGTTCCCGCTCAAGCTAACAATATTGTCTAATAATAAGTTTTTTTGTACGACGGAAGCATGCTTTTTGCTCTGACACATTACCGCCTGAGCTGCTTTATAAAAATGCTTATTAATTAGCTGCTGTTCGGGAGCTAAAAAATCCTTATATAAGGACGGGTTGTTGGATGCAACATATTTGTGATCGTGTTCTAAGATGACATATCTAAATTTATCAGCAAAAGCACATTTAAAGGCTTCTGGTAACATAAAGAAATTTGCTATTATGAACAAGCTATCTATATTTTCTTCAAGTAGTTGCGGTTGTACTTCAATCGACTTTACTGTTTTAACCGTATATCTTTTGCGCAGAAGACCTATAAGAGCATCGTTACACAACTCGGCGCCGCCTCTTATTTCATTTGCAAAAAAATCAGATATAAAAACGATATTAGTCATATTCAACAACTTGATCTAAAATGTCGCGCCATTCTTCTTCTTCTTTTGTTTGCACGAATTCCATCAAGCTGTTGACAAAAAGAGCATTTTGTTTTTCTTCCGAAAAGCGTTCATGAACCTTCTGGGCATATTCACCAGCGTTTAAGGCGATACTGTCTGTTTTGGAGTTTTTTATATCGTTGTAGCAAGTACGCATCTGCTCTTTGGTGGATGCCTCTCTGGCATATGCCCACATAGACTCCTTAATCAAAACAGCTTCCCATACTACTTCATCTGGCACAGGGGCAATATCATATGCTACATTATAGAAATTATCTTTTCTATTTTCATCTACAAGAAAATCTAACTGGCCAGACCAGCCAGTACATATTACCGGTAAACCACTATAGCAAGCTTCAAAAATCGGAAGCCCAAAACCCTCTCCATGCGGCAGTGCCAGCAATGCAGAAATTTGTGGATGAATATATAGTGAGTGCATTTCATCATCCTCCATATCGCCGTGCAATAAATAAATCTTACAGGTCTTTTCCCCCAAAGTGCTCAAAAACTTTGATAAATCATTTCTAACTTGCTCTCTATCCATTAAACAGTTCTTTGCTAAATTAGTCTTAAGAACAAGTCCAACTTTTTCGTCTCGGAATTCTTCTACAAACCATCTAATAGTGTTAGGTATATTTTTTCTTGGTCCAAATTGTGCGACCGTTAAAAAGTTTATATCACAATCTAATTCAATATCTAAATCAGGTAGATCGTCAAACTTTTTAGTAGGATAATCTACAGCATCAATCGGCGTTGTGGTGCGAAACTCAAACGTTTGCTCTGGATTGTTTTGATGAGTTGCTGTATAGACGGTTCTCTCAAAAACATCTTTAGAATGATTTGATACAACAATTATACGATTCATTTCGTTTGCTTTTTGAATCCACTGGTGTGCAACTTTTGTAGTTTCAATTCCCGCAGTGTACCCAACATTAATGGGGGCCATATTTTCCCATTCATTTGGAATAGTCACTTGAAGTGATATATCAAACTGGCCACCTTGTTGAATATGAGCAATTGTTTTTTCAACAATTCTGTCAATCCAAGTTCTTTCTGTGTCCATACTGGCTATCCAAGATGTTTGACCCCACTGGAGTGGTTGGATAAACACATCAAATAAGTCAGGTCTTGATCTTAGTGCTCTAAGTGCAAATCTAGACTGCTCACCGTAGCCAGAACGTGTAAGTAGCGGGGCCTTTAAAAGAACCTTCTTTTTCATTATGCCACCTCCATCAGGTGCCATCTTTTATACCCCTTTCGGGAATCCCAAGATCCGCATCTTTCTACTACATTGTCCATTATTTCTACCCAACCTTTTTCAAATTTTTCAAAATTATAATTTTCAGCTACGTGCTTCATTCCATTTGTAGACATTTTATTATACGATTTTTTAGATGCATTTAAAGCGGAGGACATTGCCTTTTCAAAATCGTCCTGTGAAATTCTATCTTCGTAGATATACGGTACCGATAAAGATCCAATCACTGCTTTAGAGGAAGGCTGGATGCCCCAGCCAAACCAATTTTCACCATCTGTTACCTGCTCTTGAAGACCTCCTGTCATATTAACAATAATTGGGGTACCACAAGCTAATGATTCTAAAGTAGCCAGTCCGAACCCTTCAGCATCTGAGATGTTAATTGTGTAGTCGGAAGCGTTATACATCGCTGCTAAGTCATTGGCATCTACCTTGTTTGTAGACAGTAACACTTGTCCATCACTAATTCCTAAATATTCAATTAAATGAGGAAGGTCTTGACCATGTGGATCTTGAGCGTCAGTATGCATTAATAATGTTGCTTTATCGTGCCCTACCTTATCTAACCATTCTTTAAACCACCATATCATAGTGCCCGACTGTTTTCTTCTAGCATTTCTATTATTCCAAAAGAAAAGTTTCTTGTTTTTCTTTTTAAGTGTCTGGGAAGTGTTTTCTTCTAAAATTCTTTGCTTTAATACTTCTGCACGGGCCTTATCTTCTGGTTTTTTAAATTTATAAAACCACGAACCATTAACTGCATGTGGCATATAATGATGTGGGACTTCTGGGCTAACAGCTTTTAAAACGTCATAAGTGACTTTTGAAATTGCTACTATCTCATCTGTAGATCTATAAAATTTTCCATTAAATTTTGGTGCTGGGAAATTATCCCAAACGTGATAATAAACCATTGGAAGATTACCTCTAATTTCATTTTCTATCTCCCACAGCCATCCATAAAATCTTGGATCTGTCATAAACCACAGAACGTCGGGCCTTTCTTTCTGCAAAATAGATCTGATCATTTCATGGTTTCCATATCCATCAACAGGATATATAACCCAATCATCTACCCAAGGCTCAACTTTTTGGGGAGTATAGTCGGCATGTTGCATAGCGCCGCCAAGACTTATAAATTGATAGCGGCCGGTCTTTAATAGCGCTTCAATAAAGTACTTTGTCTGGGTACCCACACCAGATGGAGATAACGGGTGATCTGATAAAGTCAGAACTTTTATTTTTTTCATTTATTCCTCATGGACATTCTTTTGTGTGTCTAAACGTACAACGCTCACACGAAAGTCTATTTTTAATATAGCGTTTATTTTTGATATTGTACAATGCTTTGTGCAATAGTTTAAGAGCGTTCTCAGTTTTTCTTGGACCGCTCGTCACCCTAAATAGTTCAACTCTATTTTTCTTTGCGGTTCTTTTAAGCAACGCAAAGTGAGTTTCTACATTGGCCGGATCTATGTCCATTTTTTGTGCAAAGAAGTGCTTATAGAGCGTAAGCTGATAAGTTGTCATCTTTTCACTACGGCGTCGGGAATCCCAGCCCCATCCGCAGGTCTTCCAATCAAAAATGTGCACTTTTCCATCAGGCGTTGAAACAATGGCGTCAATAAAGCCCTTGAACATATAATCATCTTCGCCAGGGACCGGCTCATAGAGTTGTAACTCTACTGCTTCGACTTTGTAGTCTCCGAAGTATTCCGCGACGGCTTCCTCAATTTCTGGAAGTATCGCCTTCCCTTGTCCCACCATGTCAGAGACAAGTCGATCATCCACATCCACATCGTCATCCAATGAAGCAATACAATCAGAAAAGCTACTAACAAAAAATCCTTCATCGTCAATCTCTTCCTTTAATAGTTTCTTCTCGCATACGGCGTGTATTGCAGTTCCAAATGCAGTAAATGCATTTCCTTTAAAGCCTTTTAGTTTATCGACACGCGTAAGCTTATGATAAAACGCGCAAGTTACCCAATCTTTGAGTTCCGAATATGAAATATGTGGCAAAATCCCTCCAGATTTATATTATATTATAACCACTTTCTTATCAGTTGTCAAGCTTTTCTATGTTGTGAAGGGCAACTAATTTTTTGTACAGTTCTGGACTAACTTTTTGTAAGTACTGATGTTCGTCCGGACGCAGGTAAAAATCTGTAAACCCAGTAGCAAAATATTCTCTTAAAGATGTTGGCGCATATGGATTAATGAACAAGCCTTTTATAGCATTAGAAAGTTTTTCATATCCTATCTTTTTGTAAAGAAACATATCAAATTCTTCATTGTACTCAGGATCCATAAAAACAACGCTTGGAATCTTATATCCCATTTTCCATAATATATTATGTAAGTGCTTTCTTTTTCTTAAAAATTCATTTTCAACTTCTTTATCGCCATATATTAGCAGGCCGCGGGGCTCCTCTAAAGAATGAGAAATTTCATGAATAATATCATCAACCATATCAGACTCATTGTCTTGAATGTTTGAGATATATAAGGTCCCACCTTCGTAAAAAGCGTTTAGGGAGCGTTCTTCAAACTCATCAAACCACCCTATAATAATCATTTCTACTTCAGAAATTAGATGATTAGGAAGTAATTCTTCTATTTTAGCAACAACCTTTTCAACATTAATATTATCAACCGAATCTTTAAAAAATACATGTATTCCGGTAGGTGTATAAAAATCAGTCTGTTGTTCTAATAGTTGTTTCTGCTGGTTCTGTATGTAATCCCGTAGCATCATCTAATCCTAATTGATAGCCGCGAAGAAAGTTCTCTTCTGCAAAGGCAAATGTAAACTCTGGAAAGTCAGTAGCCAACACTTCCGCAATCATATTAACCGTAACTTCTTGACTTTCTGGGGAAAGTTTTTTTCCCACATAATCTATTAAATAGCTCTTCAACTCAGAGTCGGGTTGAACTGGCATTGCTAGCATTGGATTTGTATGGGCCTCTTCTTCTGTAATAATTTTTTCTTCTGACATAAATAACTCCTTGATCAGTATATCATATTTATAAAACTTTTGAAGCGAGAGTGGCTAACTCACTTCTCTCGCCCTTTGTAAACGTCACGTGACCTGAGATGGGATATTGCTTGAAACTTTCAATCGCGTGAGCCAAACCATTTGAAGTTTCATTGACATAAATATTATCAATTTGTTCAATATCCCCTGTTAAAATAATCTTTGTACCATCTCCAATACGTGTAATAATAGTCTTAATTTCGTGTTTTGTTAAATTTTGCGCTTCGTCAATTATTACAAATGCATTAGCAATCGAACGGCCGCGAATATAGGTGAGAGCTTCAACCTCAATTTTTCCCTTGCCCATATACATCTCTAGGGATGTTCTATCCCCCATAAGAAATTTTAAGTTATCTTGAATGGGCATTAGCCAAGGGAGCATTTTTTCTTCCATAGTACCCGGAAGAAATCCAATATCTTTACCTAAAGGCTGAACGGGTCTAGATACAATAAGTCTAGAATAGTGATTATATTCTGCGCGCATACCGATTGTTTGTTGTAAGCCGGCGGCGATGGCCAATAATGTTTTTCCTGACCCCGCGCGGCCAATCAAAGAAACAATCTTAATATTAGGATCCATTAACAAATCCATTGCAAACGCCTGCTCTTTGTTTCTTGAGTTAATATTCCAGTCTGGCAGCTTATCATGAATAATCTTTTTCAAGGGCCTGTGGTGATTTATAAATCGCGCCAGTGCTGTTTTCTTCTCATTTGCATTGGACACCATCATTACAAATTGATTTGGGCGCCATATTTCTTCGATTTCATCTTCTTCAATAAGAATGTCTTCCCCTTCATAAAACCTATCAATTACTTGATCATCAACAAGATGTTCTACAAATCCGCTATAAAGCTGGTCAGATGATTCTGCTGCTTTTTCTAAAACATAATCTTCGGCCGTCATTCCGATAGAGTCACATATTACACGCATATTGATATCACGCGAAACAACAATCATTTTTCGATTTGGCTGTTCGTGTTGAACAGCTTTAGCAGTGGCCAAGATAACGTGATCTGGCACTCTCATATCTAAATCGGGCGGAAATATAGAACCCGCCAAAGACTCATATGACATCACCTTGATAATACCTTTTCCTTTTGCGAGTCTAACGCCTTTTTGAAGATCGCCGGCGCGTCTAAGATCATCGAGAGTGCGAATAATCCTCCTAGCATTTGAACCAACTGAATCCTGTCGCTTCTTATGCTTGTCGATTTCTTCTAGTACTTTAAGTGGTATGAACACATCATTGTTATCAAAGCGGAAAATTGCATCGGCATCCGTTAAGTAAACACTTGTGTCTAATAGATAATTCTTTTTAGCCATCTGTTTTTAAGTAGTCTAATCCAATAATACTAAGTTCTTCTCTTTTTCTTTCTTTTATAAACTTTGCGTTCTTTTCTAATTATGTTCGTTTCTAAAATAAATGTTTCAATATTATTAGGAAATTGAAATGCAATATGCCATTCCTTATGTAGTATAATCGCCTCTCGCTGTCTTGTCAAGTGGGTGCGCCAAATAATATAATTTGGATCCTTGGGTGGCCTTCTAACAATACGTTCGATAAGTTTAACGTGAAATTTAGGAATAGCTTCACCCGCACAAGATTTCACCAATACGATATCACCCACCTTATACGTCATTAAAGTAACTATGGTGCTTCCAACAGCGAGGTTCATAAAGTTCTGAACCTCCAACTGTTATTTCAGCAATATCTTCTACCTTCTTGTGTGTATAAAAAGCGTCTTGTCCGCAGACAGTACATACCGCAGGACACTTTTCAATATGTGTGGCCCAAGGAAATAGTGCTTCAATCTCCTCAAAAGCCTTTCCAGTCGCAGATAAATCTAAAGACGATACTACAATCGTTTTACCTTTTTTAAACAAGTCAGTAAGCACCCAGGACGCCCCAGGTATCATAAAAGCTTCATCAACAGCGATAACATCATATTCGTTGTGATGGCTTACAAACTGGTGTATTTCCATTCCGCTATTAACAACTCTGGCCGGCATTGAAGCTCCGGAGTGCGTAACGATGCTAGTTTCACAATATCGATCATCAATACCGGGCTTAAACGCAATAACATTGCGCTTCTGATACTTATAGCGATCTAAAATCGCGAACAAACGGGTAGTTTTTGATCCAAACATTGGTCCAGTAAAAATGATGAACTTTGGATT
>TARA_R110002110_G_scaffold83635_28_pt1 | contig 12109 bp, 10 predicted proteins | sample TARA_R110002110 | Tara Oceans TARA_R110002110 (sample SAMEA4397330) | marine metagenome | biome: Polar Biome; feature: [SRF] surface water layer (ENVO:00010504); material: water (ENVO:00002006), including particulate matter (ENVO:01000060) such as... | depth 5 m
TTTTCCGGGAAACGCAAAATACATCTCGATGGGTTCGAGCGTATCAAAGGCTTCCTCGACTGACTTCTGGGCTTTGACCAGATCCTTCTTGGTGGCCTTCTTCTCGTTCAGCCGCTGGGCATAGTATTTCAACTGATTCCAGGTATCTGCCCGTAACTGGGAGGCATTATAATATTTGCTGAGCGACTTCTGGCCCACTGGAACGGGCAAAGTCCTGTCGTCATTCATGTTCCGGTTTCCCCCTGCGGATGGATTGGAAAGTCCACTATTTCGCCAACGCCTGCAACGGCCGGTTGTTCCGACTCTTTTGGCTCGGGCGCCCCAACGCCCGCCTTTGACCCGCGTTCCGGCATGGCCAGCGGGCCAAGTGTACCGAGATAGGGGTGCTGTGGCTGAGTGCGGTCATAGATCGGAAACTCGACCTTGCGATCGCGAAAGCTCTTCAGTGGCTGACCGAGCCCGCGCAGACCGGTTTCCCGTTCCCGCCGGACTTTTGCCAGATCGACTTCCACCGGAATGATCTCTGGTCCGCCACCGGATTCATAAAGAATATGCCCGCTCGGATCGGCAATGAAGGAGCGCCCCGCACCACCGGCGCTAATGCCGTTGATATCGATCATGTAGCACTGGTTCATAGCCGCCGACGCCCGGCAGATTGCCCGCTCTACATCCCGGTCGATGGTATTCGTCAGTGTCGGATGCAGAATCACTTCTGCGCCCATGGAAACCAGCGTCCGGGTGGTTTCCGGGAACCACATGTCATAGCAGATGGAGACACCGAAACGGCCCACTTCCGGCACGTCAAAAACAAGGAAATCCTTGCCTGAATCCACATCCTGTTCGTAGGGCGCAAAAGGAAAAAGTTTACGGTGGCGGCCGATAACAGTGCCGGTGGGATCAATCACGCTGGCGGTGTTGTAGACAGATTCGCCATCCCGCTCGAACATCGAACCCGGAACAAGCCAGATACCATGACGCGCAGCCATTTCACAGAATGCAGCCTCTGCCGGCCCAGGCAGTGTCTGAATGTTATGCATAAGGGGTCCGAAGGGGGCAAGCTCACTGAACATGATCATCTGCACCCACGGGAACCGGGCCATCGCGATATCGATCTGCGTACGCATTGCCTCCAGATTACTCTCGGTGGCGGATACGTGCATCTGAACGCCGGCAATGGCGAAAGGTATCATTCAAAGATCTCCTGGATCAGTATAAAAAAGCCGCCCCTCCGGCACACCATAGCACCCGGAGGGGAGGCTTGTACAAGGTCACGCAGCGGCTGCGCGTGCCGTGATGTCTGCAATGACACCTTCAAGGATGGTCATGCCTTCATCAATAATCGCATCTGAGGCGGTCAGCGGCATCATCAGCCGCAGCGCGTTGCCATACATGCCACAACTCAGCAGAATCAGGCCACGGTTCAGCGCTTCCGCGACAATAGCCTTGGTCAGCGCGGGGTCCGGTTTACGGGTCAGGCTGTCAGTCACGAACTCGACAGCGATCATCGCACCGAGACCACGGACATCCCCCACCACATCAAGGCCATGACTGACCGCAAATGTGGAAAGACGATTGCGCAGCCATTCACCGATATAGAGGCTTCGCTCCAGCAGACCTTCCGCAGCAATCGCTTCGATAGCACCCAGCGCCGCAGCACAGGCAACCGGATTGCCGCCATATGTACCACCGAGTCCGCCCGGATCGACTGCATCCATAATGTCGGCCCGCCCGATCACACCAGACAGTGGATATCCACCGGCGAGGCTTTTAGCCACGGTGATCAGATCCGGCACAACGCCTGAATGTTCAATCGCGAACCATTTACCGGTACGGCCAAAGCCGGACTGGACTTCATCCGCGATCAGCAGAATGCCATGGCGGTCACAGGTTTCGCGCAGCGCCTGAAGAAACTCGAACGGCACCGGGTAATATCCGCCTTCGCCCTGCACAGGCTCAATGATCATGCAGGCGACACGGTTGGCCTGCGCATCCGTCATCATCAGACGGTCCAGCGCGACCAGCGCATCAGCAACCGAAATCCCCGCCTTGTCGTTTGGAAACGGCGCACGGAATATATCTGCTGGGAACGGACCGAAGTCCTTTTTGTAAGGGTAGACCTTTCCGGTCATCCCCAGCGTCATCATGGTCCGGCCGTGATAGCCGCCATCAAAGGCAATAACACCAGTACGGCCGGTTGCAGCACGGGCGATCTTCACCGCATTTTCGACGGCTTCGCTGCCCGTGGTCAGAAAAATGGTCTTCTTGGCAAAATCACCTGGCGCCATACCGTTCAGCGTTTCCGCCAGCGTGATATAGCTTTCATAAGGGACAACCTGAAAACTGGTATGGGTGAAGCGTTCTTCCTGTTCCCTTGCCCGGCCCACGACGGTCGGATGGCAATGTCCGGTGTTCAGCACCGCGATACCACCGGCGAAGTCGATATAGCGTTTGCCTTCGACATCCCACAGTTCGGCATTAAAGGCGCGATCTGCATAAATACTGCAGGCATTTGCGACACCGCGCGGGACAGCAGCCTCGCGCCTTGCATGGAGTGACTGGTTGGTATTCATGATCGTAGTTCCCGTCCATAAATGATAATTCCGGAGCGAACCCCGGATGCACAGAATTTAACAATACCCAAAATACTTAACAATATAATTCACTGATACGTGATAAAATCTGTTGTCTACTGTGCTTTTCTGGATACATTAATTTTAACTGTTAAATATAATGAACACCTGAAATGCGTGAAGTCGGTCACAGAATCAAGGTCTTACGGAAACGACTGGGCCTGTCACAGCGAGAACTGGCAAAACGGGCCGGACTGACCAATGCGAGCATCTCACTGGTCGAGCGATCCCAGATGAGCCCTTCTGTTGCCTCGCTGAAGAAAATTCTCGACTCGCTGGGCGTCACGATGACCGAATTTTTCTCGGGAAGGGCCCTGTTTGATGACCAGATTTTCTTCGCCGCTGACGAACTGACCGAAATCGGCGAAGATGGCGTCTCGTTCCGGCAGGTAGGACAGGATCTGGATGGTCGCGCCCTTCAGATATTGCATGAAGTCTACCAGCCCGGCTTCGATACCGGCGAATCGCTCTATACCCATATCGCCGAAGAATCGGGTGTCGTGGTGCGCGGACATATCGAAATCACTGTCGGCGCAGAAACCCGCCGCCTTGGCCCCGGTGACGCCTATTATTTTGACAGCCGGCTGCCGCATCGGTTCAGAAATGTCGATGATGAGGAATGCGAGATTGTCAGCGCCTGCACGCCACCGACATTCTGAACCTGCCGGGCCTGACCAGCGATGACAGATCAACAGAGAGACTGGCTGGGACGTCCATATCTGGACTGGTCGCCTGAGGGAGTTCCCCGGTCGATCAGCCACGACGATATCTACTATTCCCCGGAAGACGGCCTCGCCGAATCCCGGCATGTTTTTCTGGAGGGTGTCGGCGGGCACGCGCTCTGGAGTACCAGCCCCCACACCGTCATTGCCGAGACCGGTTTTGGCACCGGCCTGAATTTCCTCGCGACCTGGCAGGCATGGCAGGCAACCCGGAAACCGGGCCAGCATCTTACCTTCATCTCGGTCGAAGGCTATCCGCTGGCGGCAGAAGATCTCCGCCGTGCCCATGCTGTCTGGCCTGAATTAGAAAATCTGTCAGCAGAACTGACGGCGGCCCTGCCTCCCGCAGTACCTGGTTTCCATGCCATTGATCTTTCTGACAATCTTCGCCTGCTGCTGCTTTACGGCGACGCCGGGGAAGTGCTGGGTCAGCTCGATGCGCAGGTAAATGCCTGGTATCTCGACGGCTTTGCCCCGGCCCGCAACGCCGACCTGTGGTCAGACAAGGTGATGACGGAAATCCGGCGGCTGTCTGCCCCCGGTGCGACCCTCGCCACTTTCACCGCTGCCGGCGCTGTCCGCCGTGCGCTGTCTGCCCTCGGCTTCGAGGTCACCAAAACGCCGGGGTTTGGCCGGAAACGTGAACGCATCATCGCAAATCTGTCCGGCACAGCACCGCAATCGACCAGTGCTTTAAGCCCGGTCATTCTCGGTAACGGTATTGCCGGACGCCTGCTCCATCGCGCTCTGCTTCATCTTGGTGTTGAGGCCCGCATCGTCGCTCCCGGACCTGACCGCAACACCGGCGGTTCTGAAAACCCGCTGCCCATGGTAACCCCCCGGCTGACGCTGGACCCCGGAGCCTACGGCCTTCTGCAGGACCAGACCTATCTCCGGGCACTGCGTTTCTATGACAGCCTCGCATCCGGCTCAGAAGATATCTGGATTGCTCCCCGCGGCGCACTGGCCATTGCCCGCGAAGCCGAAGACGCAGAACGACAGAAACGCCAGATTGCCTTCGCGAACTGGCCGGACACACTGGCCCGCCTCCTCCCACCGGATGAAGCCGGGAATATCGCCGGGCGTAACCTTCCCTATGGCGCAATATCCTTTGCCTCCGGTGGCGGGCTCAACAAGCAGGTCCTGCTCGATGCTCTCTGGTCAGAAGCAGACATCATCTGGCCCGCCTCTCCCGTCACTGTTGAGGGCGATGCCGGGCACTGGTCGGTCCGTGACAGTAACGGACTGCTGGCCGAAACCGACTGCCTGGTAATTGCCGCGGGCCCTCTGAGCACCGATTTCGTTCCGATGCTCCGCCCGGCAACCGCACGGGTGCTCGGTCAGGTCGATTTCATCCGGCGCGAAAACCCGGGTCCTGCACTCACCTTTGGCTCCTACCTGTCACCAGCAGTCGCCGGTCAGAATGGCGAGACTATTGCCGCCCTCGGCGCGACCTTCAACCGCGCGGCAGAATTTCAGCCCGGGGAAACACCATCACTGGCGTCAGAGACTGACATGAATTTTCGCCTGCTCTCCGAACGGCTGTTCGGTCAGGGGGCGAAAGCCACCACAACGCCGCCATGGGCCGCATGGCGGCTGACGACTCGCGACCGGCTTCCCTTCGTTGGCGGCATGGGCAAAGGCCGCTTCATCATAACCGGCCTCGGCTCACGCGGTTTCACCTATGCACCGCTGCTGGCCGACATGCTGGCTGCGACAATTGCCAATGCACCGATACCTGTCCGGCGTGATCTCGTGAATGCAATTGCCCCGAACCGCTTTGCCCATCTGGTCTAGCGATCCAGCATTCTGCTGGCTTTGGTGAAGAAATCTTCTGCACCGAAATTCCCGGACTTCAGGGCCAGAGCAACCCCCGGTTCGCCCATCGACAATGTCCAGGGAACACCCGGGTCAATTTCCGGGCCGATCTGCAGGGATTTGACTTTCAGGGCGCTGACAACCGCACCCGATGTCTCGCCACCCGCCACGACCAGCCGGCTGACACCAGCCTCCACCAGTCCACGGGCGACATTCGCCATCAGATCTTCAATCAGAGCACCCGCCTTTTCGCGGCCAAAGGCTTCCTGTGCCCGGCCAACTTCTGCCGGATCGGCGCTGGAATAAATCAGTACCGGGTCCGCACCACCATTTGATAAAGCCCAGTCTGTGAATGTGGCAGCCGTATCACTGCCATCAGCGACCCGGAACGGGTCAATGCGGCGTGACGGAATACCCGCTTCCTGAACCACTTCGATCTGACGGCGGGTAGCCTGCGAGCAACTGCCGGCGAGGTAAATAGCCCGGCCTTCCGGCGCGTTAAATCCGCTTGCCTGATCGGCCGCCAGCAATCCCCGTCGACGGAAGTTCTCCGGCAGTCCCATGGCAATACCGGACCCGCCTGTCACCAGCTTCATGCCATCAAGGGCGCGTCCGGTTTCCATCAGATGACGGTCATTAATGGCATCCGTAATTGCAACCGCCACACCTCCGGATTTCAGAGCTGAAAAGCGTGCGGCAATTTTTTCAGCACCCGCATCGACGGCATCATAGGCCACCAGGCCAACCTTGCCGGACATCTGGCGCCCCAGCACGCTGACAAGATTGGAATCGGTCATCGGGGTCAGCGGGTGATGCTGCATCGGGCTGTCGCTCAGCAACTGGTCGCCGACAAACAGATGACCCTTGAATATTGTCCGTCCGTTCGTCGGGAAGGCCGGGCAGGCAATGGTGAAATCGCATTCCAGACGCTGCATCAGTGCTTCTGTCACCGGGCCGATGTTACCGTCGTCTGTCGAATCGAAGGTTGAGCAATATTTGAAGATAATCTGTTCCGCACCTGCGGCCAGCAACACCTCAAGGGAAGCCAGCGACTGTGCTACCGCCTCTGCCGCCGGAATGGTGCGGGATTTCAGGGCAACCACAACGGCCTCACAATCCGGCATCTCGTTAACGGACGCCGGAACTCCAATCGTCTGTACCACCCGCATCCCGCTTCGGGAGAGTGTCAGCGCGAGGTCTGTCGCCCCGGTAAAATCATCAGCAATACATCCAAGCAGCATTAACCGTTCCTTTGAATCCCCAAGACCTGATATTCAATTAGCAGAGCAATCAGGACACATCCATTAATGTCGACAACAGAGAAAACGGGAGACGGACACCGCAGCCCCATGCGAAATTGTCCGCCTCCCGGGAAAGACCGGCAGATCGGGAGAACCGCCGGAGACCTTCTTTGCCGGATTGCAATTCTGATGCGTGATGCATCTTGCAACCTGACCAGAATTAATGTATGCGTTATTGCATACTTCGTCAACAACCGATACCCGATCCCGAACTGGAGCAGATCATGACTACAACACCGGCCTTCCACATCGCAGTTTTCAATGGAGATGGCATTGGCCCGGAAATCACGGCCCCCTGCCTTGATATATTGCGGGCCGCACAATCCAGCGTCGGTGGATTCGACCTGTCGTTCGACGAACTCCCGGCTGGTGCCGGCTGTTACCGTGATACTGGCGAGGCCCTGCCGGAAGCATCCATGGCTACCGCACGGGCTGCTGATGCCATTCTGTTATCGGCCATGGGTCTGCCAGAAATCAGACTGCCAGACGGCACCGAAATTCAGCCGCAACTCGACCTGCGGTTCAAACTCGACCTTTATGCCGGTCTCCGCCCAATCCGGGCTATTCCCGGCGTGCCTGTAGCCCTCGCTGATCCCCGCGCGCGTGATATCGACTTGATGCTGGTCCGTGAATCCACAGAGGGCCTGTTCGCTTCTGTCGGCAAAAGTATCGTTACCGCTGACGAAGCCCGCGACACGATGGTCATCACACGTCACACGACCTCGCGCCTCTGCGAACAGGCCTTTGCACTGGCAGAAAAACGCAAGCTTGCAGGCCGTCCCGGCAAACTGACCTGTGTCGACAAGGCGAACGTCTTCGGCTCCATGGCCTTTTTCCGCAGCATCTTCATGGATGCCGCCGCTAATCACCGGGATATCACCCCGCTGACCGCCTATGTTGATGCAACCGCCCTGACCCTCGTGCAGAAGCCCTGGGATCTTGACGTACTGGTCACGGAAAACATGTTTGGCGATATCCTGTCCGATCTGGCAGCCGGTCTCATCGGCGGCATGGGTTATGCCCCCTCGGCCGATATCGGTGACGAACATGCAGTCTTCCAGCCCTGCCACGGCAGCGCACCTGACATTGCGGGCAAGGGTCTCGCGAACCCGACAGCAATGTTCCTGTCCGCCGCGATGATGCTGGAATGGCTGGCTGAAAAGCATCAGGTAACCGCACTGGCGACTGCCGGCCAGTTGATCCGCACAGCCGTCGACAATGCCTTCGCTGGTGGCAAACTGGTCACACCGGAAGTTGGTGGCAAAGCCGGAACCGCCGATGTAACCGCCGCTGTGATGGCCGAAATCAGCCGTCTTGGTGATATGGCCAGCGCCGCGCAATAATATCGGGATGAAGATGGCCAGCGCCGGACAACAGACATGATGAAAGTCGCCTGTATAGGTGCGGGATATTTTGCCCGCTTTCATCATGACGGATGGTCGCGCATGGCCGGTGTTGAATTTGCCGCGATTTGTGATGCCGATATCGCGAAGGCCGAGGCCAGCGCCAGAGAGTTTGGCGCCTCCCGAACCTTCGCCGATATCGGCAGACTGATCGCCGAAATTCAGCCCGACCTGATCGACATAGCAACGCCGCCACCGACCCATCTGCCGATCATTCGTGCCTGTATAGACCACAACATTCCGGTGATCTGCCAGAAACCGTTCTGCGGCGGGCTGGAGGGTGCGACGGAGGCTGTCAGACTGTCTGAAGCATCCGGTGTGCCGGTGATTGTGCACGAAAATTTCCGGTTTCAACCCTGGTTCGCCGAGGCCGGACGTCAGCTTGCGAAGGGGGCGGTCGGCAACCCTTATCAGGTCACCTTCCGTCTGCGACCGGGTGATGGGCGCGGGCCGGAAGCCTATCTTGATCGCCAGCCCTATTTCCAGCAGATGGAACGCTTTCTGGTGCATGAGACGGCGGTACATATCATTGATGTCTTCCGCTTTCTGATGGGACCGGTTACAGCAGTCACTGCACAGCTTGCCCGCCTTAACCCGGCAATTTCAGGCGAGGATGCTGGCTTCATCCTGTTCGAATTCGCATCAGGTGCCCGCGGTCTGTTTGATGGCAACCGGCTGTCGAGCCATGCCTCCGAAAACCGCCGCCGGACCATGGGGGAAATGTGGCTGGAAGGGTCAGAGGCAGTGCTGCAACTCGATGGTGATGGCGGCCTCAGCCTGCGTCCACATGACAGCAACAGCTCTGTCACCATCAGCTATGACTGGGAAGACACCGGTTTTGCCGGTGATTGCGTCTATAAACTGCAACGCCATATCATCGACACCCTGACCGCCGGGACAGCCCCGGCCAACACCGCCCGTGATTATCTGACAAATCTCAGACTGGTCGAAGCCGTCTACCAGTCCAGCGCCGAAGGACGACGGATAGAGATCAGCTGACCTGTCCGTGACAGTTTCCCCATCGAACAACAGGGCCGTCTAACCTTCCGGCAGCGGAATAAACTCTTCTGAATCGCCCGGTACTTTCGGGAAGCGTCCGGCCTGCCAGTCAGCTTTCGCCTGTTCCAGACGTTCTTCTGAACTCGACACGAAGTTCCACCAGATATGTCGTTTACCCTGCAGTGTGGCACCACCCAGCAGCATGACACGGCTGTTCTCCTCCGCCAAAATTTCGACGGGAACAGCTTCCCGGAAAATGATCATGTTCCCTCTGCCAAAGGACTGGCCATCCACCTCTACTGACCCGTCGACCACGAAAGCTGCCCGCTCTGCATGCTCAACCGGCAAGTCTATCGCCGCCCCTTCGAGCATCTCCAGATGCAGGTAGAACATCGGGGATTCACCCTTTACCGGGGATTCCTCGCCAAAAGCCGTTCCGGCGATCAGGCGCATCTCGACACCGTCGCGGCTGATCTTTGGGATGGTATCTGCGGCGTGATGACGAAATGACGGTTCCATCTCTTCCTGTTCCAGCGGCAGGGCAATCCAGGTCTGGATACCATGCATCCGGTTGACGCTGTTTCGCACATCATCCGTCACCCGCTCCGAATGCACGATCCCTCTGCCTGCCGTCATCCAGTTCACCGCACCCGGACGGATCGGCTGTTCAAAACCGAGGCTGTCGCGGTGGAGAATTTCCCCTTCAAACAGATAGGTCACTGTTGCCAGCCCGATATGAGGATGCGGACGGACATTGATGGCTTCACCCACCGGAAACTCAGCCGGGCCCATTTCATCGAAGAAGATAAAGGGGCCGACCAGCCGCCGTTTCGCATAAGGCAGAATGCGCTGCACCTCAAATCCGCCGAGATCACGCCGCCGCCCGGTTATCACCATTTCTATGACTTCGCTGCTCATTTCCCGCCCCTCCTGTCTCATAGCCTCTTACCCGGCAAACCGGGCAACCTGAACACCCGCCTTGTCGAGGCGTGTCCGCACGACCTCTGCCATGCGCACAGCATCCGGTGAATCACCATGCACACAGACTGTTTCCACCGACACCGGTACCTTCACACCATTGATCGAGGTGATGCAGCCGCTGTCGATGACCGCCAGTACATTGTCCGCTGCCTTGTCCGGATCATGGATTACCGCCCCCGGTTTGCCGCGGGTGACCAGCGTCGCGTCATCATTATAGGCGCGGTCAGCGTAGATTTCGCTGACACAGGGCTGCCCCACCTTGCGGGCTGCCCGCTCCAGTGCAGTCGCCGCAATCGCGACAAACATCAGCTTCGGGTCCAGCGCCTGAACTGCCCGGATACAGATTTCCGCCATCGCATCATCCTCGCTGGTCATGTTGCCCAGCGCACCGTGAATTTTCACATGGGTAACATCACCTCCTGCGGCACGGGCAATCGCCTGCAGTGCGCCCACCTGATACAGCATCATGGCCTGCAACTCGTCTGCGGGAATACCCAGAATGCGGCGTCGGCCAAAGCCCTGCAGGTCCTGAAAGCCGGGATGCGCACCAATCGCAACATTCTTTGCCACCGCCATTTCCACAGTACGGCGCATTTCCAGCGGGTCACCGCCGTGAAAGCCGCAGGCAACATTGGCACTGGTAACGATATCCAGCATCGCCGCATCATCCCCCATCCGCCAGGCACCATAGCTTTCGCCAAGGTCAGAATTCAGGTCAATCGTCGCTGTCATAAAATGTCCTCCGGCTTCGGCAGGTCGCGGTCTGCAACCACGCCGTCGATAAGATTATAAGATAGCAGGTCCGGGATATCGCGGGGATCACGGATCAGGGGTCTGGCCGAGGCACGAACCCGTTCCAGCGATGTTGTCATCTGCCGTAATGCCCCCAGAGCTTCAGCCTCATCAACGGCCCTGAACCGAACTTTCGTACCGGGGCGAAGCTGGGCAAAGGACGGAATGTCCGCACTGATGATTGTCGCAATCCGGGGATATCCTCCGGTTGGCTGGCGATCTGCCATCAGGGCAATCGGGCGACCGTTACCCGGCACCTGAAGGTCGCCAAGCACAACAGAATCGGAAATCGCAACCAGCCCGCTGTCGGTGCGAATGGGGTCGGCATCGGTTTCCAGCCGAACCCCCATACGATCCATAGACGCGGATATGCGAAACCGGGTTTCCGTGAAACGTGAGCGTTCATCGTCGGGGAACAGATGTGCCTGTGCCCCCCATAGAACACGGATCAACGCTGCGTTGAAATAATCAGCAGGGGGCAGGATCACCGGACTTTCCGGCAGATGACCACTTGGCCCCACCGGCAGCCTGTCACCGGCCTTCAGGGGCCGTCCCTCAACCCCGCCGATACCGGCACGCGGCTGTGTCGCACGAGACCCCAGAACAGGCGGGATATCAAAACCGCCACCCACTGACAGATAGCCGTAATTGCCCTCAAGGCCCGGGCCGATATCCAGCACCTGCCCTTCCTCAAGACGAAATGCCGTCCGCCATTTCACCGGTGTCCCCCCTGCCGACACCCGGAAAGCAGCCCCGGTCAGCGCAATCCAGACAGAACCACCGGACGGCGAAAACCGGCCTCCGGTTCCCACCATTTCGATTGCGGCACAATCTGCGGAATTACCAAGCAGGCCCTGCCCCTCAGCCAGCGCACGCGGATCCATTGCCCCTCCGGCAGAAACGCCGCAGGCCAGATAGCCGGGGCGTCCGCGATCCTGAAGGGTGAGCGACGGTCCGCAGGAAATGATATCCAGCCGCGAGGTCATTACGTCATAACCTCCGGCTTGAACGGCAGGCCACCTTCTGCAACCACCTCATCAAATTTCCGGTACGCTGCCTCATCGACCGGCTCAAAGCGCAGTTCATCACCGGCCTCAATCATGAAAGCCGGATCGCGGTTCAGATCAAAGGTGCGAAAGGGCGTCCGTCCGATTGTCCGCCAGCCTGTCGGAATGGTGGTCGAGCAGACCACTGATTGCCGGATCGCAACCGAAACAGACCCCGGCGGAACAGAAGGTTTGATCTCCTGCAACCGTGGCAGGGCAAAGATATCCGGCAGCAGGCCAGTATAAAGATGCCCCGGTGCGAACCCCACCATGAAGACCCGCTGGTCGGTCGCCACATGCCCGGCAATGATGTCCTGTTCCGCACAGCCCGCTGCATCGGCAATACCGCCGAGATCCGGCCCGAATTCATCGCCATAGATCACCGGAAGCCGCCAGCGTTTTCGCCCCGGCGGGGGC
>TARA_R110002110_G_scaffold392428_1_pt1 | contig 12101 bp, 7 predicted proteins | sample TARA_R110002110 | Tara Oceans TARA_R110002110 (sample SAMEA4397330) | marine metagenome | biome: Polar Biome; feature: [SRF] surface water layer (ENVO:00010504); material: water (ENVO:00002006), including particulate matter (ENVO:01000060) such as... | depth 5 m
ACAGGCCGTAAATTTATCATTCTTAAAAAATTTTCCTCCTCTAAGATTGCTGCTCCCAAATCCTTTGTAATCTTGATCAAAAGTGGATGGAGAAATAGAATTTTTTGCCTGAATTGATCAAATAGCTTTTTTAATTGGGCTCAGGGTCTAACTAAAAAAACCTTTTAATTATTTGGCAACAGTAACATTTTCCTGTTTACCGTTCTTTCCTGAAACTGAATTTTTATGAGCATCGCTTACCTTAAAGAACTCTTTTGGATCATGTTCAGCTTCTTTTTCTAACATCAAATCAAGAACGCCATCCATTCTTTCCAAGTAATTAACTTTAAGATCTCCAATTACTTCTTTTTCAATCTCGGCAACATCTTTTTCGTTTTTCTTAGGAAGTAATACCTGCTTAATACCTGCTCGTTTTGCAGCCAGAACTTTTTCTTTAATTCCTCCAACCGGAAGAACCAATCCACGAAGTGTTATTTCTCCTGTGAGTGCGGTGGTTCCTTTTACCTTTCTTTGTGTAAAGATTGAAGCAATTGCAGACATCAACGAAACACCGGCTGAGGGTCCGTCTTTTGGAACAGCACCTGCAGGTACGTGAATATGAAGATCCCAATATTTAAAAGCTTCTTCAGGAATTCCTACTTCCTCAGCGTGTGCTTTTAAATATGAAATAGCCAACATAGCGGATTCTTTCATCACATCACCAAGTTGACCAGTTATATTCAATTTTCCGGAGCCTTTTGAAACGCTCGCTTCAATAAACAGGATATCACCACCAAAAGGTGTCCAAGCTAAACCGGTAGCTACTCCCGGAACAGTGGTTCGTTCTGCTGCATCGCTAAAGAATTTTTGTTTACCAAGAAACTCTTCTATGTCATCAACTGAAACGGAGAACTCTTCAATCTCACCATTAGCCACTTTAGCAGCTACACCACGGCAAACTCCTGCAACTTGGCGTTCAAGATTTCTAACACCGGATTCACGAGTAAACTGATCGATGATTTTATGAATGGCTTCATCAGTAATAGAAATTTGCTCTTTTTTAAGACCATTTTCTTTAACCTGCTTCGGAATCAGATATTTTTTAGCGATCTCTGTTTTCTCTTCCAGCGTATAACCGCTGATGTTAATGATTTCCATTCTATCTTTAAGAGGAGCTGGAATCGTATCTAAACTATTAGCTGTTGCAATGAACATAACTTTTGAAAGATCATATTCAAGCTCTAAATAATTATCACTGAATGTATCATTCTGTTCAGGATCTAAAACCTCAAGTAGGGCAGAAGTGGGATCACCTCTGTAGTCAGATCCAACTTTATCGATCTCATCCAACATGATAACAGGATTTCCTTTTCCTGCTTTTTTCATTGAACGGATTATCCTTCCCGGAAGAGCACCAATGTACGTTCTTCGATGTCCTCTTATCTCAGCTTCATCACGAATTCCCCCTAAGCTAAAACGCTCAAATTCTCGATTTAAAGAGCGCGCTATGGATTTACCTAGCGATGTTTTACCAACGCCCGGAGGACCGTAAAAACAAAGTATAGGCGCTTTCATATCCTGTTTAAGCTTCAATACTGCCAAATATTCTATGATACGCTTCTTTACTTTCTCAAGGCCATAGTGATCTTCATCCAGCACTTTTTTGGCAAATTTCAGATCGAGTTTGTCTTCCGAATATTCTTCCCAAGGGAGATCTAAAATCCATTCTACATAACTATGAATTATTCCATAATTAGGAGAAGCATTTGGTGTCATTTCGAGTCTTCGTAGCTCTTTTTTAGTTTCTTCTCTTACACTATCCGGAAGCTTTTTCCCTGCTAATTTCTCTTTAAGTTGCTCAACTTCTTGATGTTCTGCATCTTCACCAAGTTCTTCCTGGATTGCTTTCATCTGTTGGCGAAGATAAAATTCACGTTGCTGATCGTCGATATCAGACTTTACTTTAGTTCGAATCTTCTCGCTCATATCAAGTACCTGAACTTCCTGTTCCAGGAATTCCATCACCTTGTTGAGATTATCTGAGAATTTCTGAATTTCTAAAAGCTGTTGTTTTTTATTTATGTCAACATTCAAATTAGAAGAAATAAAATTCAGTAAGAAAGTAGGGCTGTTGATATTATTTACAGCAATGGTCGCTTCTGAAGGAATATTAGGAGACAGATTTATAATTCTTGTTGCAGTCTCCTTAATATTTCGGATGGAGGCATCCAGCTCAACTCCTTGGATGTCCATCTCCTTCGGATAAGCTTTCACTTTAGCTTTAAAATAAGGATCACTTTGAGTGAATTTTTCCACTTCAAACCCGGATTTTCCTTGAATTACAATGCTTTTACTACCATCAGGCATTTTAATAAGCTTGATGATACGAGCCATAGTACCAACCTTATGCAAGTTTTTAGCGGTCGGTTCTTCAATAGCCTCATCTTGTTGAGTAACCACACCTATGATCTTATCACCGGCATAGGCTTCTTTTACTAAAGCTAGAGAACGGTCTCTGCCAACAGTGATTGGAACAACAACTCCGGGAAAAAGGACAGTATTTTTAAGAGGAAGAATAGGGAGTTCATCCGGAATAACGGACTCAGTAAGTTCAAGCTCTTCTTCGTCAGACATTAATGGTATAGCTTGTTCAAAATCATCAAAACCAGCATCTGATTCGTCAAAGCTATCAAAACTGTTAAATCGGTCTTTCATAAATAATATTTCAAAATTTCTTTATTAATTTAGCTTTAGGCAAATACAAAGCCAAACTTTCAGGCATTGCAAACCGTCAGGCTTTTTATATCTCTGACAGAAAGCCAAGGCAAACTGTCAGTTAAAGGTGAAATTGCAGAACAGCGAATCCGGTTCCGGATAAATGGGTATCACCGTTCGAAAACGATCTTGCTGAGACTAACATGGCAAGTGATAAATCCCAAAATTTGGTCTCAATTGCTGTTCCAATGTTAAATGAGCCCGGTAATCCGGGAGTGAACTGAAGACCACCACGTATTGGGAGAAGGTTTAAAGGTCTTAGTTCGGCACCTAAAGAAGTGGTCAAGCGAGTGGTATTAAAGGCATTGTTAGAAATCCCGATACTCATATCGCCCATCAATTTTATGCGGCTTAGTTCAAGCATAATTCCACCATTGAATGATGTTGGTAAAAGCTTCGAAAAACTGTCATTTTTAAATAAGTCTCTATTTTCTGTAAATGGATTTCCATCTCCATATTGATCTATGAAGTTTATGTACTGCCCCGGAGCACCAACAAAGGCCTCATCAACAGTTGAAGGGAAAGACAGTGAAGTGGAGGATTTAGAAGCTTCATCTAACATAGTGGTCTGATCATTATAATTAACAAAGCCAATATCATTTATTGATAACGAAATTCGTAAAGATCGTTTTGTTTGTTGTTCTCTTACATTTAAAGTAGAAAGATCGCTTCCAAAAGTTAACAGATAAGTAAGGCCAACATCTAAACCAACACCAAAACCATAAATATTAGTAAGTTCATCTTTAAAAGGCTCCAAAGATGTATTTGTAGCTTGATTAGCACTCGAACCGTTTAAATATGCTAAAGCAGCAGCGGTTAAATTACCGGCTGATTGGTATTCAAAATTTTGAGATCTGTTGATAGTGGATGAACCACTTTCCTGAAAATAGGTGTTTCTCCAATCAGCATTTTGATAAGGACCTGCGAGTATGAACTTTGGGGCAATTCCGATCATAAATTTATCAAGTCTGGAACTTAATCCATTCACAAGTTTAATAGACTCAGAATAACCGAATGAAAATTCATGAAGTATTTGATATTGTTGAACCAAGTCTTGATTCGAAACAGCACCTGTATTGTTAACTATTTCTTGATCTGAATACCAATTTCGGCCCACTTCAAAAGTTGATCCTACTCTGGTTCTGGTTGCAAACGAATATGCTTTTTCATTTTTTATCCAGCTAACACCAAATGTTGTAACATCAAATCTTGATTGATGAATCGAAGTTAATCGGTCTCTAGGATAGTGCATATCAATAATTTCATTTCGATCCTCAAAGGTAATGTTATACTGACCGGTAGAATACTTGTTGAAATAATCCAGATAATTACTCTTTTGTTGATTCGGATTGTCAAAATTTAGAACACCATTGAAAAAAGATCCACCGGATAAAAATCCAATATCTATTTTTCGCTTTCGGTCATGGATCAATAAGTTAGCCGGGTTATAGAAATTAGCGTTAAAGTCTGTGATGTAAGTAGTTCCCCCACCACCAAGCGCTAAATTCTTGGGTGTAAGTACAGGTTGTGCGAATGAATTGTTCACACAAAAAAAGCCCATAAAAATGGTTATTAAAACCTTCCACATAGTATTTAACGCCGTCTTTTACTAACCTATAACCTTCAGTGATGCCGCTTTCAGCATCAACTTTTTTTGTCCTCTTGACTTGAAAAATACAACAACTTTGGCATCCATTCCTAATCCACTTCTACTAATAATTTTTCCGGGGCCAAATTTCGTATGTTCAACAATAGTACCAACTTGAAATGGATCTTCGCCATCTTGAAGGTCATATTCAATAGTATTGCCACTCGCTGATTGATAAGTCTTACCACTAACGGGTTTTTCCCAATCATATTCTATGGAAGTTGCGCCGGTAGATTTTCTTGGGAAAGAAGATTCATCCAAAGAAAACCGATCTGCTTTTTGGGTGATCGTTGCACCTGTTTCTGTGCGTACAACGCCTGAATCTACTTCATCAATGAATCGAGAGCGAATTTGCTGTTGCTCTTCGCCAAATTTATATCGATTTCTGGCGTGGCTAAAGTACAGTCGCTCTTCAGCTCTGGTAATAGCTACATAGAATAATCTACGTTCTTCTTCGATGTCCACATCAAAACCAACACGAGCACCAACAGGGAAGAGGTTTTCTTCCAAGCCGACCACAAATACAGTCGGGAATTCCAATCCTTTCGAACCATGAACGGTCATTAAGGTAACCGCAGGTTTGTTTTCATCAAATTTATCAGCATCAGTGATAAGACTAATTTCTTGCAAAAAAGCACTTAAGGAAGGATTAGCGTTTCCTTTTTCGTAATAGGCTATGGCGTTCTGAAATTCCAGAATATTGTCTCTTCTCATCATCGATTGTTGAGAATTTTCTTCAACCAAGGCTTTTACGTAACCTGATTGCTCTAAAATACTTCGAGTGGATTCAGTCAAACTATTTCCGCTTTCCATCTCAGAACGTAGTCGGTTTATCATATTTACAAACTCACGAATTCGAACTTTTGCCGGTTTGTACACATCCGTGCTTTCAACTTCTTGCAGAATGCTCCACACAGATCGACCTTCTGAGCGTGCTTTCTTTCTAAGATCTTGAATGGATTTATTACCAATTCCACGAGAAGGTTCGTTGATGATTCTTACCAGATTCGTTTCATCATTCGGATTAACCAGAAGAGTCAAATAGGCGAGTACATCTTTAATCTCTTTACGCTGATAAAAGGAGAGACCACCAACTAATTGATAAGCCAGATCACGTCTTCGTAGAGCTTCTTCAAATACACGAGATTGGTAATTTGTTCGGTATAGAATGGCGAAATCGTTGTTGTTGTACCCATGTCGCATTTTAAGTTCATAGATATAACTTGCTACTCGGTTGGCTTCATCCCGCTCATCATAATTGTCCAGAAGAATTACCGGATCGCCATAGTCTTGTTCCGTCCAAAGCGTTTTATCAAGCTGCTTAGAGTTCTTTTTGATAATGGAATCTGCACACTGCAAAATTGATTTCGTAGAACGATAATTTTGCTCTAACGGAATTTTGGTGGCTTTTTCGTAATCTTCCTGAAAGTTCAGAATATTAGAAATATCAGCCCCGCGAAATGAATAAATACTCTGCGCATCATCGCCTACTACACAAATGTTGCCATACTTTTTAGCGAGCATTTTGGTGACTTTATATTGAGCATGATTCGTATCCTGATACTCATCGATCATGATATATTTGAATCTATTCTGATATGCTTCAAGAACTTCAGGAAATTTCTCAAATAACTCGATTGGTTTTATCAGCAGATCATCAAAATCCATAGCGTTGCTTTCTTTCAGTCGGGTAACATAGATTTTGTACACTCTTGCCGTGATATCGTCCAGCGTACTTCCCACAAATCTGTTTTGATAAGTTTCAGGTTCAATCAACTGATTTTTAGCATCACTGATATTATTACGAATCGTTTTTGGTTTGATCTCTTTGGGATCAAAATTCAATTCCTGAAGAATTTGTTTGATAACTGTTTCGGAATCGCTGGTGTCATATATGGTGAAATCTTTCCTAAACCCGATTCTGTCTGCTTCAAACCTCAAGATTTTTGAAAAGATAGAATGGAAAGTTCCCATCCAGAGTTTGGAAGCTTTGTCTCCAATCAATTTTTTAATTCTGTCCTTCATCTCACGGGCTGCTTTGTTCGTGAAGGTAAGAGCTAAGATCTCGTTAGGTGCTGCTTTAAACTGCTGAAGGAGGTAGGCAATCCGAAAAGTAAGCACACGAGTTTTTCCACTACCCGCACCGGCAATAATCAGCAAAGGACCGTTAGTATGAGTTACGGCTTTACGTTGCTGTTCGTTAAGTCCTTTTAGGAAATCAGGTTTTCCTTTAGGTTCTTCAGATTGTAGGGAGAATGTTTTCATATAAAATGGTAAAAAGCCAGTTTACCGGATTCTATTAACTTAATTGGTTTTGAAAATAAAGAAGTTATCACTATTTATTTGGTGAGCTTCAAAGATCATTAAACTACGACTTTTATTACTTTACTGTAGAATGAATTATGGTCATTTTTTGGAAATGTTGTGCTCTGCATCGGTGCGATATGTACTCATAAAATTAGTTCCGATGGAGACCACCGGAACCAGAAATTAGGATTATAAAACTTCAATGGTTCCTCTTCGATTAATCAGAATAGGTACTATATGACATAAAGGAGTGATATCTTAATCCATCACTTCGCTGAAAGCGGGTGTATGCCGAGGATCTGGATTTACAAATCAACCAAGCTTTTACATTCAATCCGGATCTCCTCCATAGGAGTGCCTTTGGCGCTACATACGCGTGGAGATGACTAAGCTTTTTATGGCGAAAACAAACCCCAATCAACGTCATCCTCCGGCGAATGCCGAGGATCCGGGGCTTAATTAAGGCTAGGTATCTTCAAAACAATTTAGATCTCGGGCATTCGCCACGAGATGACTGAGCTTTTTATCTAACTCCTAAACTAAGGTAGCGTCATCCTCCGGCGGAGGCCGAGGATCTAAATCCTTATTAAAGTAATTTAGCTTCAAAACAATCCGGATCTCCTCCATAGGAGTGCCTTTGGCGCTGCATACGCGTGGAGATGACTAAGCTTTTTATGGCGAAAACAAACCCCAATCAACGTCATCCTCCGGCGAATGCCGAGGATCCGGGGCTTAATTAAGGCTAGGTACCTTCAAAACAATTTAGATCTCGGGCATTCGCCACGAGATGACTAAAGGCTAGCTCGCCGAGTCCTCAGCCGTGCATAGCCCGACAGATGTTTAGGTATATAATTGAAATTGAAAAAAACTTTGTGCTCTCTGTGGTTAGTAAGAATCACTCAAAATCTTTAAGCTGTTCTTTTAGCTTTTCAAGATTGGCTTCACCATCACGTTTTTTATTCCGTTCATTTTGAACAACAGCTTCCGGGGCATTATCCACAAAGTTTGAATTGCTAAGCTTGCCATGTACACTTTTAAGAAACCCTTTAACACGATCCATTTCTTTCTTGATCCGCTCGATTTCTTTGCCCACATCCACCAAACCAAACATTTGAATATAGATCTCATCATTACCAACTAATGCAGAGGCACAAGCTTTGGGCTTTTTCAGATCTTCCGAAATAAATAATGATTTAATTACCTGAAGCTTTCTGATAATCCATTCATTCGCTTCAATTTTTTCTGCATTCTCTGATTTGATCAGTACTTCAATGTCTTCTTTTGGAGAAACACCCATTTCTGAACGAATATTTCTTAATGCTGAAACCATGCCCTGCATACTCTTGAATAATTCTTCATCTTCAGGAATAACTTTGCTCTCATCATAATTCGGCCAGCTTGAAACGCAAAGAGCTTCTTCTGCACTACGCTCCTGAATATGTTGCCAAATCTCTTCACTAATAAATGGCATAAAAGGATGGAGGAGCTTCATCAATTGCTCGAACATTCCCAGTGCTACATTCAATCGCTCATTATCAAACTTATCGCCATAATTAGCAGGCTTAGCCAGTTCTATATACCAATCACAGAAATCATCCCAAATTAGTGAATACACTTTTTTGAGTGCGTCATTCAATTTGTAATTATCGAAATCTTCTTCAACTTCTTTGATTGTTTGATGGATACGAGACATCATCCATCGATCTACCAAATTTTCAGTATCGATTTCAGTAGTAGGTTCATATTCAACACCTTCCTCCATGTTCATAGTCAGGAATCGGAATGCGTTCCAGATCTTATTACTGAACTTACTTCCTTGCTCACAAAGCTTTGAATCGAAAGGGAGATCATTACCCGCCGGAGTTGCAAACAACATTCCCATACGAATTCCATCCGCACCATATTCTGAAATAAGTTCAAGAGGATCAGGAGAATTTCCTAAGCTTTTGCTCATCTTCCGACCTTGTTTATCACGTACAATCCCGGTGTAATACACATTCTTAAATGGCTGCTCACCACGATATTCATATCCGGCAATGATCATACGAGCTACCCAGAAAAACATAATTTCCGGGGCGGTTACCAGATCATTAGTTGGATAGTAGTAATCAATTTCTTCTTTTTCATAGAAACCATCAAAGACCGAAATCGGCCATAACCAGGATGAAAACCAAGTATCTAATACATCTTCTTCTTGTTTTAGATCGTCTGCAATAAGCTTCTTGTTACCGGATTTTTTCTGCGCTACTTTTACTGCTTCTTCTAAACTTTTTGCCACTACAAAATCATCCTCACCTTCGCCGTAGTAGTAAGCAGGGATTCTGTGTCCCCACCAAAGCTGACGGCTGATACACCAGTCACGAACATTTTCCATCCAATGACGGTAAGTATTCTTAAATTTTTCAGGATGAAATTGGATGTTGTCGTTCATTACATTTTCAAGAGCTGGCTGGCTCAATTCCTTCATAGCAACCCACCATTGAAGCGAAAGACGAGGTTCAATTACAGCATCGGTTCGTTCTGAATAACCGACTTTGTTCTTATAATCTTCAACTTCAACTAAATTCCCGGCTTCGTCCAGATCTTTGGTAATCTGTTTTCTAACTTCGAAGCGATCCATGCCAACATAAAGTTCACCTTCTTCGCTGATCGTGCCATCAGCATTCATCATGTTGATGGTTTCAAGCTTATACTTTTGACCCAAATCGTAATCATTCAAATCGTGAGCCGGCGTTACTTTCAAGCAACCGGTTCCGAATTCCGTGTCCACATAATCATCCAGAATGATTGGAACTTCCCGATTTACTAACGGAACAATGGCTTTTTTTCCGTGAAGATGTGTATATCGTTCGTCTTTTGGGTTTATACAGATTGCAGTATCACCTAAAATAGTCTCAGGACGAGTGGTCGCAATGGTAACGTACTCATCAGAACCAACGATTTTATATTTAATGTGATAGAGTTTAGAATTTACTTCCTTGTGAATTACTTCTTCATCACTGAGTGCTGTTTTTGCAGCCGGGTCCCAGTTGATCATTCTGGCACCACGATAAATCTTTCCTTTGTTGAACAGATCGATAAAAGTATCGATCACGCTTTCGGAATATTTCTCATCCATGGTGAATGTAGTACGATCCCAGTCACAACTAGCGCCTAACTTCTTAAGCTGTTCCAGAATAATTCCGCCATGCTCATGCGTCCATTCCCAAGCATGCTCCATGAATTCATCACGAGTAAGATCTTTTTTTGTAATGCCTTGTTCACGAAGTTTTCGAACAACTTTTGCTTCGGTAGCAATAGAAGCGTGATCTGTACCGGGAACCCAACAAGTATTGTAGCCTTGCATGCGTGCTTTACGTACCAACACATCCTGAATGGTATTGTTCAACATATGGCCCATATGCAACACTCCGGTTACATTTGGCGGGGGAATAGTAATAGTAAATGGTTCTCTATCATCAGGCTCGGAATGGAAATAATCATTTTCCATCCAATATTGATACCATTTGTCTTCAACTTGAGACGGATCGTATTGTGCGGGGATGTCTTTTTTCAAATCTCGAATATTTTTGCCACTTCCGAAGGAATGCCTTCGGCGTAAAACACAAAGCTACCAAACTTTGTGTTTCTGATTTGTTTTAAATTTTAAGGAGTTGCAAATATATGAAATGCTAAGGTTAAATTTGTGTGTGTAAAAAATAAGGGTAAAAAATTAATTTGCGGTTCACCTTTTTTTTCTTATTTGTAGGTGTCTTTAAATATTAAAAATATGGAGAAATATGAAAAAGTTAAAGTATAAAGTATATACTCAGTGCAATATTCGTTTTCGGGCTCATTGGATTAAATGTTTCTGTGTTATCAGAATCTGATACAAATATCGCATTTATGAATGAAGCTCAAGCAGAAACTGGAACTATGGTCTGTTATTATTTCGATTGGGATATGGAATATATGGGAACAGGTTTTGGGTGTTCTGCTTCTGATGGTTATTGTTCTGATGTTATAGATGAAAGCAGTTGTACAATTTATAGGTTTAGTGGTGAACCAACAATCGTAATATCACCGTAATATCACCTACATAAAACTCATAAACAAATAAACCAAGTGATAAAATATCACATGGTTTTACTTATAGAAATATTAAAATGAAATTTTTACTATTAATTTCTTTGTTTGCTGCAATAAGTAATTTAGCATTAAAAGCTCAAGAGTATAATGACTTGATACTCAGTTATGATGATAATATAATTCATTTAGAAAAAGATCTATCCTACTTTTATTTAACCTCATCAAATAAATTTTTAGCTTTTTATGAGGGTTACACGAATCAGATCTATTTTCAGAATCTTAATAATGGAATTAGTAGCAAAGTAGAATTTAGAAAAGGAAGGGGACCCAACGAAATTTTACTGATTAGAGGATTAGCAGTAATTGACAATTATCTCTTTATACTTGATGTTAGAAATTCAAAAATTCTAAAATATAGTTTAAAAGATAAAAGTTTCGAATCTGAATTTGCTTTAGGAAGAAACCGAATTAGTTTCATCACAGCTTCGAGAAATACTCTATATGGAAAGGGTATAAATAGAGATGGTATTTATTTTAAAATTGATATTGATAATAATAAAATTGAGCCTCTAATAAACTCTTTAACTCAACAAGAAATAATAGAACTCTCAAAAAATATTTTTCGGTTTGAAGGTCCTTTTTTGGCAAATTCTGAGTATTTAATCTCTATTCGTGTATATGAAACTTCAATGTTTGTACAAAAGATGAATGGAGAATATTCTGATTTTAAATATGATCAAACAAAGAAAGAGCCGGAATATGAATTTGATGATAACTTTGGAAGGGCCATTGGCCCACCTTTAAGGGTAAACATGAAATTAAACGATGCTGCTTTAAAACCTAATTCTACAATTGCTTATCTCTCACGTGAAGGGTATACCAAGAAGTACCCTGAAAATAATAGAAGTGTACTTTATCAATATGATTTTATAAAAAGAGAATATGTTGGAATTTTAGAAACAGAAATTGAAAGTATTGGTAAAATTGCAACCAATGATAAATACCTATTTATCTATGATGATAAAAATTTTACAATTAAAAGAGTTGAGCTATGACCTCAAAAGTAATTATTGCTGTTTTAGTAGTTCTCAATGGGTTTCTATTATTTAAATTTAGTTTGCATGAGTCTAACTCTGAACCAATTAAATGGAGTTTATATGAATTAGAAAATTATGGACTTGAACAGTTCCAAGATTCTGCAAGAAGTAAAGTTTTAAAAGAGTATAAGGGAGAAGGGGTATTTGTAATAACTTTTATAAATGAAATGGGGTGCATCAGCTGTATTGTGGTGGTCTAGGTTCATAGGACAGCGTTTTTGTTTTTC
>TARA_R110002110_G_scaffold12091_1_pt1 | contig 12100 bp, 10 predicted proteins | sample TARA_R110002110 | Tara Oceans TARA_R110002110 (sample SAMEA4397330) | marine metagenome | biome: Polar Biome; feature: [SRF] surface water layer (ENVO:00010504); material: water (ENVO:00002006), including particulate matter (ENVO:01000060) such as... | depth 5 m
TATGTTGTGCAACGCAAACCGGGCGCGACCGTGAAGGAAATCCTTGCTTTTCTGGACGTCACGCAGCAGTCCTTCAGCCCGACAATCAAGACTTTGATCGCGGACGGATATATAACGCAAAAAGAAAACCTGAAAGATCGCCGCAGCCGCCATCTTTATCTGACAAAGAAAGGTTTGACCGCCTGGCAGGGTGTTATCGATTGCCAGCAGGTGCACCTTAAAAAGGCGTATGAGAGCGTGGGGTTCGAAAATGCTAACGGATATGCCCGAACCGTGTATGCCATGATAAACGAAAAAGGGCGGCGCCAGCTCGATGTTGTCTGGCAGGACGAGACTTTTTTCCTTGAGGACCTGAAAAGCGGCAAGGAACAAATGGATCAACGATAATCCGTACTGCGCCCCTTGCCGATTCGATGGCTCTTTTTAGGCGAAAACTTCCTCTACAGCTTCCTGCATAGCGCCGACAATCTTGTCGGCCTCCGAGTTTGAGAGACAGAGAGGCGGGGCAAAGCCGATGATATCTCCCTGCGGCATGGCCCGGGCAATAACGCCGCGCTTCAGAAGAGCGGCGGCAACTTTCGCCCCCATCGTCAGGGACGGATCAAAGAAACGGCGGGCTTCCCGGTCCTCGACAAATTCCACAGCGAGCATCAACCCTTCGCCCCGGACATCTCCGACATTTGCATGATCGGCGACGGCGTTTGTCATCGCCGACTTGAAGTAGCTGCCGACCTTATCGGCATTTTCCACGAGGCCCATTTCATCGATCAGTTTAAGGTTGGCAACACCTGCGGCGGCACCGATCGGATGCGCGGAATAGGTCCAGCCGTGGCCAATAGCCCCGAACTCATCCGTCCCGTCTTCAAGGACTTTCCAAACCCTACTGGAAATGATTGACGCGGAGAGCGGCGCATATGCAGACGTCAAACCCTTGGCCGAGGTAATGATATCCGCCTCAATGCCGTAATGATCGGAACCGAACATGCTGCCCAGACGGCCAAAGCCGGTGACAACCTCGTCTGCGATCAGCAGTATATCGTATTTTTTCAGAACCGCCTGTATCGCCGCCCAATAACCTTGTGGTGGTGGTACCAGCCCACCGGTTCCCAGTACAGGCTCGCCGATAAAGGCGGCGACTGTTTCCGGCCCCTCGGCAAGGATGAGCTTTTCGAGCTCGCTCGCGCAATATGCCGTAAATTCCTCTTCCGACTGAGCTTGGTCTTTACGGCGGAAATAGTAAGGCGCTTCCGTATGAATAACCTGCGCAAGAGGAAGGTCGAACTTCTTGTGAAACAGCTCAAGCCCGGTCAGCGACCCTGTCATCAGCCCGGAGCCATGATAGCCGCGCCAACGTGAAATGATCTTCTTCTTTTCCGGCCGTCCGAGAATGTTGTTATAGTACCAGACAAGCTTGATGTTGGTCTCGTTCGCATCGGATCCGGACAAGCCGAAATATACCTTGCTCATGTTCCCGGGCGCCCGATCCATGATCATCTTCGACAGCGTAATAGAGGCTTCGGTGCCATGCCCCACATAGGAATGGTAATAGGCAAGCTCCCGCGCTTGCTTGGCAATTGCCTCAGCAATTTCCTGGCGGCCATAACCGACATTCACACAATAAAGCCCGGCAAACGCATCCAGAAGCTTGTTCCCGTCCCGGTCGGTAATATAAACCCCCTCACCTGTGCTGATGATGCGATTGGGGGCTTCACCGCGGGCGAACTGCGCAAGATGCGTCGACGGGTGGAAGAAGTTCTCCCGATCCCATAGGCTGAGTTGATCATTTGTAAGCATTTGTCTCTCCTGACTAAAATAGGGTTACGCCCAATCGCGGCATATATATTTGATGTTTGAGAAGGCTTCGATACCATGGCGTGATCCTTCCCGGCCGAGGCCGGATTGTTTCATCCCGCCGAAGGGTATGGGCGCGCCGGTTATCTTCGTCCGGTTTACCCCGACCATGCCAAATTCAAGAGCGCGGCTGATCCGGTAGATACGGGACGGATCTTTCGTATGCAGATAGGCCATCAGACCATATTCCGTATCATTCGCCGTCGCCACAACGTCCTTTTCATTATCGAACGGCGTAATGGCGGCAACGGGGCCGAAGGTTTCCTCATGCATGATCAGTGCATCGGCCGGAACATCGACCAGAACCGTCGGCTCATAGAAAAGCGGTCCCAACTCGGTCAACACCTTGCCCCCGCAGGCAAGTTTCGCCCCGCCAGCAACGGCGTTTTCAACATGACTTTTCTGCTTTGCGATGGCAGCGTCATTCATCAACGGTCCGATGTCCGGATCCGTTATTCCGTTGTCCACGACCAGATCCTTCGTTTTACGGATAAATTCAGCGCAAAACTCGTCATACACCGGACGCTCAATGAAGAAACGGTTGGCGCCCAGACAATCCTGGCCCGAGGTTGCAAATTTCGCCTTGATCGCCTCATTGACGGCCTTCGGAATATCGGCATCTGCAAATACGATGAAAGGCGCATGCCCGCCGAGTTCGAGACTGAGACGCTTGATGGTCGGCGCGCATTGCTCATAGAGCAAACGGCCGATTTCCGTTGATCCGGTAAAGGACAGCGCCCGAACGCGACGGTCTTTCGTCCAGGTGCCGACAATTTCCGCCGGTTCCCCGATGACAACATTGAACACCCCTGGCGGAATGCCGGCCCGATGCGCAAGCTCGGCAAGGGCGAGAGCGGAGAGCGGCGTCTCTTTGGACGGCTGGACAACGACGGTGCAACCAACAGCCAGCGCCGCCGCAGCCTTGCGGGTAATCATGGCAATCGGGAAATTCCAAGGCGTCACCAGAGCCGCAACCCCGATCGGTTCCAGCCAGACTTCAATTTCCGCGTTCGGCAGATGCGAGGTGACGCCGATGATATCCGCACGCTTCGCTTCTTCAGAGAAAAACTCCGCAAAGGACGCACCATAGGCGATTTCACCGCGGGCTTCCGAAAGAGGCTTTCCTTGCTCCAGGGTCATGATGACGGCCAGGTCATTCTCATGCGCCATCATCAGGCGCCCCCATTCGCTAATCAGCGACGCACGTTCCTGTGGCAGCAAACTGGACCAGTCCGGAAAGGCTTTCGATGCAGCATCCACTGCTGCTTCACTTTCCGTCGCGGAGAGACTGGAGACGGTTGCGATCTGCTGACCGGATGCGGGGTTGTACACGCCCATCGTCGCGCCGCTTTTTGCCGCGCACCATTTTCCGTCAATATAGGCGAATTCCCTCACCAGCCCGGGGTCCGACAGAAGATCGAACTCCTCGACAAACTCCTTTTTCTTCACATTGGCTCCCATGGGACGACCTCCGATTATTCAACAGGTTGGTGTTTAACCTATTCCTTTTGACGTAGAGGGTGCTTTTGAATTATCCAGCTAAAGCAGAGGTTTTCTCTGAAAATCAGCCGATCAGGAGAGAGACTCACTGGTCATTGCGATATTCGTATAATTCCAGCGGCGGAATTTGGCTGAATTTAACCGGCTTTGTCACAACGTATGAATAGTACCGCCGCAGGCCGATATCGGAGTTAAGCAATTTATCGACGAGCCTTTGGTAGGTATCGACATCGCCGCACAGAAACTTGACGATATAATCTATGCCGCCGCCCACGGCCCAGCATTCGACGATCTCGGGGATTTCCAGAACCGCCTTCTCGAACCTTTCAAAATCGACTGCCCGATGGCTGCTGATTTCCGCTTCCATGAATATGACGGAAACCGAACCGAGTATTTTCAGGGAAACATTGGCGCTGTACCCTTCGATGATTCCGGACTGTTCCAGCTTCTTCAGTCGCTCCCAACAGGGAGTCGGCGACAGATTGACATGTTCCGCCAGTTCCGTTTTGGTCATTCGACCATTTTTTTGCAGGACAGCCAGAATTTTCAGATCCCGCTCATCTAGTGCAAATGCCATATAAATGCCCAGTCTATCCGACGCGATTCCCCAGAATTGTCTTGCATATAAAAACGGTAAATCCTTATATTAATGCATGACAATCTGGACCCCGTGTTACGATAATCTAACTCGCCCCCTCCATACAAGTCTAGTTTCCGCGTTCAAGGAAGCCATTGCGGACGGCAGGCTTCCCGCCGGCACACAACTGCTCCCTCATCGAACGCTGGCGCACAAGTTGGGGATCAGCGTCCATACCGTCGGCAAAGCCTATGAAGAGCTGAAACGGCTCGGACTCATAGACGGCCATGTCGGACGCGGCACATATGTCCTGTCGCCCACTCTGCCATCCCGCCAGCCATATTTGATGGAAAGGGGAAACAACGGAACAATTGATCTGTCGATCTCCCGGCCGCTGATAGATCATATACATGTCGACAGAATGGATGCCGCCCTGAAAGATCTCCCCGTGGGACTGGATCATGACACATATCTGGCGTGTCGGCCCAATGTCGGCCTGCGGACCCATCGGGAGGCCGGAGTGGACTGGCTGTCCCGTTGTCAACTCGATATTTCACCTGAGTCCGTCATCATCACGAATGGCGTTACCCATGGCATGGCCGTTGCGCTTTCTGCCGTCACCCGACCAGGAGACATTGTCGTCACGGAATCAATTGTCCATCACCTCATCATCTCACAATGCTCGTATCTTGGATTACGCCTTCAGGGGCTTGAGTTCGACGAACAGGGTATTGTTCCGGAAGCTTTTGAAATTGCGTGTAAAAGTCATGATGTAAAAGTGTATTTCAGCGTCCCGACGGTCGCCAATCCCATGGCGACCATGATGTCGGAGGAACGCCGTCGCGAGCTTGTCGGGATTGCCCGCCGATATGACGTCTTCATTATCGAAGATGATGCCTGGGGACCCTTGGTAGAAGACCGCCCCCTGCCCTTTATGGCGCTTGCACCGGAGCGGACAATCTATCTGACATCTTTCACAAAATGCACCTTGTCAGGCTTGCGCACAGGATATCTCGTCGCGCCGGACAGCCTGATACCGGCCATAACCGGACGACTGATTGCGTTCAGCTGGATGGGCACCCCCCTTGTTGCCGAACTTGCCAGCCGATGGATCAAGGATGGAACCGCAGACGAACTCGTGCAATGGCAACGGCAGGCGCTTGCGGAACGCCATACAATCATAAAAGAGGAGATGACCGGCCTGTCCTGGCGCGGACACCCCAATTCCTTGCATTTCTGGCTGGAACTGCCCGAGGGCTGGGACACCACGACCTATGTCAATCATGCCAATTCCCTCGGCATCGCCATTGCCCCGACCCAGCCTTTTCTGACACCCAATATACGGAAAGCCGATGCCGTCCGTATCGCCGTCGCCGGCACACAGGACACCAAAAGGTTTCGTCGGGGGCTTTCTGCAATACGCAATCTCTTGCGGCGGGCGCCAGAGCCTTTCATGCATAGCCTGTAATTGTACTGCTACAATACTTTCATTGACTAGCAATACAATAATGCCTCATTCTTGCCCCAACAGTGTTTGATTTCGGGGAGGCCTTGTAGCGAGGCAATCCTCTATGTCGACTTGATTTCCTTTAAATACGGGACCGCTTGCGACCCCGTGGATAAAAAGCAGGCTAAATTTCGAAAACCTTCGAAAAGGGAGCGATCTATAATGAAACTTTTCAAACGTCACTACTTGAGCGGCATCGCCGTTGCAGCCGTATTCGCGGCAGGCATCACATCTGCGAAAGCAGATACCTGGAAATACGCATTCGAAGAAGCAATCACGGATGTCCAAGGTGTCTATGCAACCAAGTTCAAGGAAGAACTGGAGAAAAACACAGACCATGAGCTCCAGCTATACCCTTACGGTACATTGGGCGAGTCCGCAGATATCATGGAACAGGCACAGGCCGGCATTCTGCAATTTGTTGACCAGTCACCGGGTTTCACCGGCTCGCTGATCCCGGAAGCGCAGGTTTTCTTTGTTCCTTACCTGCTACCCTCTGATCCGGAAGAGCTGAATGCTTTCTTCCGCAACAGTAAAGCCATTAACGAGGACTTCAAGGAACTCTATGCCGAGCAGAACCTTGAACTTCTGACAATGTTCCCGGAAGGCGAAGTGGTCATGACCACGAAGGAAGAAGTCCGCAGTCCGGGCGACCTGGATGAAGTCAAATTCCGGGTCATGACAAATCCGCTTCTGGTGGAATCCTACAAGGCTTTCGGGGCAACGCCAACGCCGCTGCCTTGGGGCGAAGTCTATGGTGCCCTGCAGACAAATATCATCCAAGGCCAGGAAAACCCTCTGTTCTTTGTTGATTCAACAAAGATGTATGAGGTGACGGATGTCATCACCTATGCGGGGCACAACAACTTCACCACCGCTGTCATGGCCAACAAGGAATTCTATGACGGTCTGAGTGACGAAGACAAGCAGGCTATCCAAGCCGCAACCGACGCCGCATTCGAGCATATTCTCGAATATCAGAACGGATTGGGCGAAGAGGCAATTGATAATATCAAGAAAGCCAAGCCTGACATGAAGGTCGTCGTTCTCTCTGAAGAAGAGCGCGCTCCTTTCAAGGACGCAGCATCGGCCGTGGAAGCAAAATTCATCGAGATGACCGGTGATAGCGGCAAGGCAATTCTCGACCAGATGAAAGCTGATCTGGATGCTGCGATGAACTAATTATCGACCTGCAAAACAGCTGTCCGCCTTGTCTGGGAAGCCTGACCGCGGGCAGCTGTTTATTCTTTCTAGGGGGAGAATGATATGGCGTCATCAGAAAACGGCGAAAGCCAGGAATACAAATCGACGTTACCGGGCTTTCTGGGGACCATTGATACTTTTATCAGCCGGTTTGAAGCCCTGATACTGGCGCTCGGCGTCATCCTGATGGCAGCCAATACCATCATAAACGTCGTCGGTCGTTTCGTTTTTCAGCACAGCATATTCTTCACTGAAGAACTCAACAGAATACTCATTATCCTTATTACCTTCGCCGGGATCGGATACGCCGCAAGATATGGACGGCACATCCGTATGTCCGCGATATTTGATGCATTATCAACGAAATTACGCAAGAACCTGATGATCATCATTGCTATCGTGACGGCGCTGACGATGTTCTCGCTCTGCTATTTTTCCATTGGATATATTGTCAAGGTCGCCAACTCCGGGCGCATCCTCCCGTCTCTTCAAATTCCTGTTTACATTATCTTTCTCTGGGTTCCAGTCGGCTTTTTTGTTACCGGCATTCAATACGCGCTCACAGCCGTTAAAAACCTGACGGCAAAAGATGTTTATCTCTCAACTCACGTTATTGAGGGATATGACGATGACGAACTGGAAATTTGAGGTAAGCAGATCATGGCTATTAAAATCGCGGGGATAATGATCGTTCTGCTGCTGGCTGGGTTTCCAATGATGGTTCCCCTCCTCCTCGGGGCGTTTTACGGCTTTTACGACCTGTTCTCAGGCGTGAGCAAGATGGAATTTATGATCCAGCAGATGCTGGCCGGCATCCGTCCTGCTTCCCTGATTGCGGTACCGATGTTTATTCTCGCTGCCGATATCATGACCCGCGGGCAATCGGCAAACCGCCTGATCGACTTGGTCATGAAATTTATCGGTCATGTCAAAGGCGGACTTGCCGTCAGTACAGCTGCGGCCTGTACTCTGTTCGGCGCTGTCTCGGGCTCAACGCAGGCAACGGTTGTCGCTGTCGGCTCCCCCTTGCGCCCCCGCATGCTCAAGGCCGGATATAATGACTCTTTTGTTCTGGCGCTGATTATCAATGCCAGTGATATCGCCTTCCTCATTCCGCCGAGCATCGGCATGATCATCTATGGCGTTATCTCCAGCACCTCGATCTCCGAGCTGTTCATCGCAGGGGTTGGCCCCGGCCTTCTTCTGCTCGTCTGCTTCTCCGCCTACAGCATGATCTATGCGACAGTCAAAGGTGTCCCGACAGAACCAAAGGCCACATGGGGAGAACGTCTGGCCGCCATGAAAATGGCCGTCTGGCCACTCGGCTTCCCGGTTATCATTGTCGGCGGAATCTATGGCGGCATCTTCAGTCCGACAGAGGCCGCGGCCGCCTGTGTTCTATATGCCCTGATCCTTGAACTCCTGGTCTTCAGATCCCTGAAGTTCAGCGATATCTATCCGATTGCGAAATCCACTGGCCTGATTACGGCGGTTGTTTTCATCCTTGTGGGCGCCGGCGCGGCCTTTTCATGGGTGATTTCATTCGCCAATATCCCCCAGGAACTTCTGGGCGCTGTGGGTGTTGATCAGATGGGGCCAAAAGGCGTTCTGGCCGTAATTTCCATTGCCTTCTTCATCGGCTGTATGTTCGTCGATCCCATCGTTGTGATCCTTGTTCTGGTTCCGATTTTCGTCCCGGTCGTAGAAGCGGTAAATCTGGATCCGGTTCTGGTCGGAACGATCATCACCCTGCAAGTAGCAATCGGTTCGGCAACACCGCCATTCGGCTGTGACATCTTCACGGCAATTGCGGTGTTCCGACGGCCTTACATGGATGTGATACGCGGAATTTTCCCCTTCACCGTGATACTGGCGTTTGTTTCCGCCGCCCTCATATTTTTCCCGCAAATTGCTCTTTTCCTGCGTGATTTGGCGTTTCGTTAAGGCAAAGGAAGAAAGATGTTCAAAACTATTCTCGTCCCGTCAGACGGTTCCAAGGGATCGTTCGAGGCACTGCGCAAAGCAACCGAGCTCCAGAAGCTGACCGATAGTGAACTGCTGATCATCACCGTCTTCCGGCATCACAGCCTGCTGGAAGCGTCAATGTCCATGGTCCGACCGGAAACACCGGAGAATATGGATGATGCTATGCGGGACTATGGCAAGGAAGTCGCGGATGCCAGCAAGCAGTATGCTAAATCTCAGGGGTGCACAAATATCCGGGCCTTTGTGAAAAGCGGTCAGCCGGCGCGGACCATTGTCAAATTCGCCAAGGAGCGCAATGTCGACCTGATCGTCCTGGGCGGTCGCGGGCACGGGGATCTGGAAGGACTACTGCTCGGCAGTGTATCGCATAAGGTAACCAGCCTGGCGCATTGTCCTGTGATGGTCGTCAAATCCTCGGGAACGGAACCGCGTGTCGAAGGTGCGGAAGACGTCACTGCCTGACGGCTCCCGCCCGTCTTACGATCAGCCTTTGTAAATATGTTAAGTCTTCGCTCTTGACGGCAAGCTCGCAATGATAATGCCCGGCGTCAGGATCAGCAAACTCATGATCCCCAGCCATGTCAGCTCTTCGCCGAGGAAGATATAGCCGAGCAACGCACCGGAGGCCGGCACCCCGGACATGATTGCGGCAGTCACCGAGGGCCCAACATTCCGTACCGCGATCGAGACAAGCACCAGCCCGAACATATTCGGGAGGATTCCCTGATACCCCATTTGGAACAATAGTTGATCGGTCGGAACATCCGGTATGCCAGTGGGCAGGAAAAGCCACCATACGGGAATGAAAACAAGGGCGTTCAGGATCGACCCGCAGAACCAGATCTGGCTGACCGACAGCTGCCATGCCCGGTTCATCATCAGGTAAAGCACAAAGAATGTAGCGGCGATGACAAACATCAAATCGCCGAGCCAGGTACTTCTGATATCGAAACCGGACACGCCGAATGCAGCGCAGCTGGCGCCGGCAATAATCAGCACCGCGCCGATGATCTGTTGTCGGTTCGGCTTTTCCCTGAATAGAAAATAACCGAATATCATGACCAGGGCGGGCAATATCCCGTTCATGAAGACCGCCCCATGGGCGGCCGGTGCATAGTTAAAGGCAGCGAAAAGGACCAAACAATAAGGCACCCCCGTCACAGTCGCCGCAAGCGCCATATTCCGAATGGTCATATGACGCCAAGGCTTTGCATATAAAACGTAAGGAAGCGACAGAAGACCCGAAATTCCAAAGCGAAACGCCATGATGTCATAAACCGTGAGCTCTGACTGGACCCCGGCGCGGCTGGTAACCAGCCAGCCGGACCAGATGATCACAATGATCAATGCTGCCGAGATGCCAATGACAGCATTTGGCGCAGATGAAAAAGATACTCGCGATGAAGAAGCCATGAAGCGTTGCCAGACCGTATTATTCTTGATTTTACGTCGTAATGTGCAGAGGAGAGAATTCCTTGAGGCAGGGTATCGAACGCACCCTGTGACTCAGAGGGTACGACAATTCATCCGGTTGGTAAACGTCGAAACTGGTAATAATCAGAACCCCGTCACGCATGGATCGGTATATTGCAAGCCGCCCTGAGGTCATAAACTGTTTTGCCGGTTATGGATTCCGTGGCTCTTGTCGCAAGCGGCACGTCTTCCCGCCCCCATTGAATAACAATGTTGCGCCGTGGAGTCGCCGCTTTATTCGGCCCGCCTCCATGCAGTATGCGCGGATGAATAGCAACCACAGAGCCCGGCGCGCATGTCGCGGTTATCACATCCCCCGCACGATAATCATCCGGGACGGACATGTTTTTTGATGGCAAATGCGATTGTTTGAGAAACCGGGTGGCACCGATCGCCTCGGTCATACCATCGACGCAGATCATTGTCCGGACCATCGCCGGGGCCACCGGCGAGATGAACCTGTTCGGATAATCGCGATGCCAGTTAATGCCACTTCCGATCCTCGGGGATTTCATCGTGAGGTTCGATAAATGTGCAATAACATCAGTTGTTTGCAGTATCTCCGAAACCATTTTCACTATATCGTCCGCAATGATGAAAGGAAGAGCATCCGGGCAAAATTTCACAATATCTCCAATGATGAAGATTGCGTTCTCATCCTCTCCAACCTCAACACCGTCACGCTTGTCCGCCGGCTGATCTCGCTCAAAGACACAAGATTCGGCCATTTCCTTATCAATCGCCGCCCTTTTGCAGGCGCAATCAAGCGATTCTGCAAGCTGTGACAGTTTATCCGCTGCGAAAACCGGTTCCGAAACACAAAATCCGTTCGTTCTATAGGCATCCAACATACTGCTCACCTAACCCTCTTTCACCCGCTTTGAGGACGGGTCATACATGGGTTTTAACGAGGCCTCGGCCGCTACAAGCCGACCTGCGACTTCGATCTCATATCGTGAGGCCAGCAGTTCCTCCGGACTTTCTCCTTTGCACGGGACGTAGCCAAGCCCGACGGACCCGCCCAGAGTATGACCATAGCTCCCGGAACAGATATAGCCCACGACCTTGCCGTCACGAAGAATGGGCTCATGATGAAAGAGCAACGGTTCAGGATCCTTCAGGCGGAACTGCAGGATACGTGACAAGGGCCCTGTTTCCTTGCGGGCCAGCACGGCATCCCGGCCTATGAAATCCGGTTTACCTGTTTTTACCGCAAAGCCAAGTCCCGCATCGATCACATGATCTCCCGCCGTGATATCATGACCGAAATGACGGAATGCCTTTTCTATCCGGCAACTGTCCATCATATGCATACCGCATAGTTTGAGATCGAGATCGGTGCCCGCCTCAAACAGGGTTTCGAACACATGCCCAGCCATGTCAGTGGACACATAAATCTCCCATCCCAGTTCCCCGACATAGCTGACGCGATGGGCTCGCGCGAGCCCCATTCCGATCTCGATCTCCTGCGCCGTTCCAAACGGGTTATGGGCATTCGAAAAATCGTTGGGGCTGACCTTGTTGAGAAGTCGGCGCGCGTTTGGCCCCATAACAGCCATGACCGCTTCACCTGCCGTCACATCGGTGATAACGACGCGATAATCGCCTGCATGCTTTTGCAGCCAGCGCTGATCCGCAAGGCATGTCGCCGACGGTGTGACCACCAGATAGGCGGTTTCGGACACTCGCGTCACCGTGACATCCGCCTCGATCCCGCCTTTTTCATTCAGGAACTGGGTGTAGACAATCTTGCCAACGGGAACCGAAAAATCACCCCCAGCAACATAGTTTAGGAACTTTTCTGCATCCGGCCCCTCAACACGCAGCTTGCCAAAAGAAGACATATCGTAAAGGCCGACATTTTCGCGAATAGCCCGATGTTCCGCCGCCGCGTTTTCAAACCAGTTCTGGCGCTTCCAGCTATATTTGTACTCCCGCTCCTGTCCAGGATTTGCAAACCAGTTTGCCCGCTCCCACCCCGCGTTCTCGCCCATCACCGCGCC